>Ga0073899_10000806_pt1 | contig 28925 bp, 26 predicted proteins | sample KloWWTmetaKNB5Ph_FD_88975 | JGI IMG/M metagenome (GOLD analysis project Ga0073899, IMG submission 88975) | Active sludge microbial communities from Klosterneuburg, Austria, studying microevolution and ecology of nitrifiers - Klosterneuburg... | ecosystem: Engineered > WWTP > Aerobic digester >... | reverse complement strand
CGATGCAACCTGTCGGTCCGCTACGACCGCTGGGTGATCGCGACGGCGATCGAGTGGGCGCGGACGCACGCCGAGGTCTTCAGTCGCGTCGCGCGGATCTTCATCAACCTCTCGCGCGACAGCGTGGTCGATCCCGAAATGGGCGAGTTCATCCGGCAGAGCCTTGCGGCGAGCGGCGTGGATCCGCGGTGCATCGGCTTCGAGACCGCCGAGAACATCGCGATCGGCAACCTGGGCAAGGCCAATGCGCTGATCATGGCGCTGCGGCGCATCGGGTGTTCGTTCGCGCTTGACGATTTCGGCAGCGGCGTGTCTTCATTCGCCTACCTCAAGGCGCTGGGCGTCGATTACCTCAAGATCGACGGCATGTTCATCGGCAACCTGTCGCAGGACCGCGTCGACTACGCCATGGTCCGCTCGATCAAGGAGATCGGGCACGTGATGGGAAAGGTGGTCGTCGCCGAGTCGGTCGAAAGCGAGTCGGCGCTGCAGAACCTGCGCGAGATCGGCGTCGACTACGCGCAGGGTTTTGTGATCGGCGCGCCGAAGGCGCTCGAGGAGATCGGGTCGGTGCAGGTGGCCGACTTGCTCGCGTAGCGCGGGGAGGAAGGGGAGGAAGGGGGGGAAGGGAGGAAGGGGGGAAGGGGAGGAAGAGGGGAAGGGAAAAGGGGTTGCGGGGCGGCCATTTTTTTTGGCTATTGTATTAATCAAATGTTTGATTAATATTGCAGGTGTGGCAACACCAGATCCTCAGGCTCGCAAGACCCCGTCCCGCCGCCCGGGCCGGCCCACCGGCGGGGATGCGGCCGTCCGTGAATCCCTGCTCGAGCACGGCCGCAAACTGTTGCTGCAGCACGGCTTCGGCAACGTCAGCACCCGCCGGATTGCGGCGGCGGCGGGCACCACGCCCGCGATGATTCACTATTACTTTGGCGACAAGCTCGGCCTGTACCGGGCGATGATCGAGAGTGCCGTGCAGCCATTGATCGACAGTGTCCGGCGACTGGAGCAGGCCGCCGGCGATGAGGCGCCGGGCCTCGACGCCGTCATGCGCGCGTACATGCGGATGGTCGCCGCCAACCCCTGGTTTCCTGCGCTGCTCATCCGGGAGGTGCTGGATCAGAACGGGCGGATGCGGGGCGATTTCATCGAGCGATTTGCCGGGAGGACTGCGCCGGCGCTGGCCGCGGTGCTGCGGCGAGAACGTGAACAGGGGCGACTGCGCGTCGACCTCGACCCGCAATTTGCCGCAGTCTCGCTGCTCAGTCTTTGTGTCTTCCCGTTCGTGTCGCTGCCGATCACGGGCCCGGTGCTCGGCTTCCGCCCGGAGGGTGAGGAACTCGACCGCTTCATCAGCCACACGGCACAGTTGTTCCGCGAAGGTGTCGCGGCACACGGAGACCGGAAATGAGCAGATTCGCCCGGCTTGTACTGTCCACGCTGCTGGTCGCAGCCGGCTGCGCCAGGGAGCAACCGGTCGAGGTGCACGGCACCGTCGAACGCGACCGGCTGGAGATCATCGCGGAGTCGAACGAGCGAATCGTCGAAATCGACGTGCACGAAGGCGATCGCGTGCAGGCCGGAACCGTCCTCGTGCGGCAGGAGGCCGGCATCGCGCAACCGCGCATCGACCAGTCGCGAGCCGCGGTGCTCGAGGCACAGCGGCATCTCGCGGACCTGGAGCAAGGTCCGCGCCAGCGCGAAATCGTTGCAGCCCGCGCCACGCTCGGCGGCGCCGAGAGCGAGCTGCAGACGGCACAGAGCGAATATGAGCGGGTGCAGGCGCTGGTGCAGCGCAAGCTGCTGAGCCAGTCCAGCCTGGACCAGGCGCGCGCCAGGCGCGACTCCGCGCGAGCAGTGCGTGATGCGGCTCGCGCAGGTTACGAACTGCTGCAGCAAGGGACCCGGACCGAACAGGTCGCTGCAGCCCGCGCCGCCGTTGAACGTGCCACTGCGTCCCAGGCCGAAATCGAAACGGTTGCCTCGCGCCATACCGTGACTGCGCCGCGCGCCGCCCTCGTCGAGGCCCTGCCGTACAAACTCGGTGAGCGCCCCACCGCCGGCCGACCCGTCGCGATTCTGCTCGCTGACGGGGTTCCTTACGCACGCGTGTACGTGCCCGAACCGCTGCGCACGAATTTCACGGCCGGCGCACGCGTCGAAGCGACGGTCGATGGATACGCGGAGCGCATCCAGGGCACGGTGCGCTACGTCTCGGCGGAGGCAGCGTTCACGCCGTATTACGCTCTCACGCAGAAGGATCGCTCGCGGCTCGCGTACCTTGCGGAAATCACGCTCGATGATCCGGCCGCGCAGGCACTGCCCGCCGGCCTGCCGGTCCAGGTGTTCGTCCCGGCCGTGCGCCCATGAACGCCGTGCCCCAGGCGATCGCACCCGCGGGCGAGACGGATCCCGCGATCCGTGCACGCGGCCTGACGCGGCGCTTCGGGCACGTCACCGCGGTGGATCAGATCGACCTCGACATACCGCGGGCGCGCATCTACGGCTTCCTCGGGCCCAACGGTTCGGGCAAGTCAACCACGATCCGCATGCTGTGCGGCCTGCTGCAACCGAGCGCCGGAACCGTGAACGTGCTTGGCCACGAAATGCCCCGCGATGCCGAGCCACTGCGAACGCGGCTCGGTTACATGACACAGAAGTTCTCACTCTGGGACGACCTCACCGTGAGCGAGAACCTGCAGTTCATGGGGCAGGTGTTCGGGTTGCCGGCGCAACGCCGGCGGGCACGCGTTGCCGTCGTGGTCGAAGAATTTGACCTGGCGTCACTGTTCAAACAGCGCGCCGGGACGCTGAGCGGCGGCCAGCGCCAGCGCCTCGCGCTCGCGGCAGCGACGCTGCACGAGCCGGAACTGCTGCTGCTCGACGAGCCGACCAGCGCGGTGGATCCGCAGAGTCGCCGTGACTTCTGGGAAAGCCTCTTCGACCTGGTCGCGCGTGGCGTGACGATCCTCGTGTCGACGCACTACATGGACGAAGCCGAGCGCTGTCACGAACTCGCGATCCTCGCCAGCGGCCGGATCGTCGCGCAGGGCCCGCCGCAGCAACTGATGGCGGAAATTCCTGCGGCGGTGGTCGAGGTCGAGGCGGCGGATACGGTCGCCGCCCGGCGCGCTCTCGTCATGGACGCGAGCGTGCTCAGCGTTGCGCAACTCGGAACGCGACTGCACGTACTGATCGACCCGGCAACACCGGAACCCGAAACTCGTGTCCTGCAGCGGCTCCGTGCTGCGTCGGTCGCAGCGCAATCGACGCTGGTGCGAGCCAGTCTCGAAGATGTCTTCGTCGCCGCCACCGGCTTCGGCCGTGCGGCCGACCAGCGGCAGGGCTGAGGCCGTCATGCTGCTCCGGCTCTTTGCGATCACGTCCAAGGAAGTGCGGCAACTGGCCCGCGACCGGCTCACGTTCGGCATGATCGTCGGCATTCCGCTGATGCAGATACTGCTGTTCGGCTATGCCATCAATTTCGACGTCCGTGACCTGGATGCGGCAGTCGTCGACGATGCGAGAACGAGCCACTCCCGTGCGCTCGTCGCAGACCTGCAGGCAACCGGTGTGATCGTGCTGCGTCCGCCCAGTCCTGGCCTGTCGGACCTGCGCCGGCGGATGGAGAGCGGCGAGATCAGCGTCGGCATCGTGATTCCCAACGACTTCGAGCGTCGGCGGCTGGGCAACGACCGTGCCGTCGCGCAGATCCTGGTCAACGGCTCGGAACCGATGATCGACGCGGTCGCCCGCGGGCTGGCATCGGTGCCGTTGCCGGTGCGGGCGGGGGATTACAGGTCGCGCACGCCCGTTTTCGAGGTGCGCACCGAATACAACCCGGAACGACGCACCGCAGTGCAGATCGTGCCAGCCTTGATCGGCGTTATTCTCAACATGACCATGGTGATCTTCACGGCGGCAGCGATCGTGCGTGAACGCGAACGCGGTAACCTCGAGCTGCTGATCGCGACGCCGATCCGTTCCTGGGAACTCATGGCCGGCAAGCTGATTCCCTACGTGCTGATCGGGCTCATACAGACGACGCTGATCCTGACGGTCGGCGCACGGATCTTCGACGTCCCGATCAACGGCAGCCTGCTCGATCTCTACCTCGCCGCGGCGCTGTTCATCGCGGCCACGCTCACACTCGGCCTCGTCATCTCCACGTTCGCCCGCACGCAATTCCAGGCATTCCAGCTGTCGTTCCTGACGCTGCTGCCGTCGATCCTGCTGTCCGGCTTCATGTTTCCCTTCGACGGCATGCCGCCGCTGGCGCGCATGATCGCGCAGGCGCTGCCGCTCACGCATTTCGTGGAAATGATCCGCGCCATCCTGCTGCGCGGCGCGCCGCTGGCGGCGATGCAGGTGCCGGCGATGAAGCTGGGGGCGTTCCTGGTCATCGCGCTCGCGATCGCGACGCTCAGGTTCCACAAGCGGCTCGACTGACCTGCGCCTGGGCCCTGCCATTGCCCCAGGCGCGCGACAAGGCAGAGACGCGGCATCGCGGTGTGGTCGATCCGGCGCTTGTCCCCGAGCTTGGCATGACAGAGACTCGACACTGGCATGCGGTTGATCCGGCGCTTGTCCCCGAGCTTGGAAAGGCAGACACGCGCTCGGGGACAAGCGCCGGATCGACCGCATGTCGCATGCCGCGTGTCGCGCAGGCGTAGCGTCGGGTCGCGGCAGTCGCACGTCTGGATCCGCGACGGCGGAGGGTCGCGGGCTCAGGCAGCTCTTGCGCGCCTGTCGACAGCCGTACGCCATTGTCGTGGAGTCCGGCCGGTCCAGCCCTTGAAAGCCCGCGAGAACGCGCCAGGTTTGGAGTAATGCAGCGTTGCCGCGACATCCGCGATCGGCATGCGCGAATCCTCCAGCAGTTGCCGCGCCAGCTCGCAGCGCAGGTCTTCGAGCAGTTCCTTGGCGCTGCTGCCCTCCGCCTCGAGTCGCTCCCGCAGCCTGCGCGGCTTGATGCCGAGGACCTTGGCGACCTTGTCGGTTGAAGGCGATGTTGCGATGACCATGCGAGTCAGGGCGCGGATCGTCAGTTCGGTGATGGTTGCAGGCCGAGCAGCATCGAGTTCAGCCGCGAGCCCCAGCAAGCGGGTTCTTGTGGCCGGGTCGGCGCCCGCGACGGGCTGATCGAGAAAGCGTGCGGGAAAGATCAACGCTGAGTGAGGGGCGTCGAACCTGATCGGTGCCCGAAAGAACGAGCGGTACGGTGCCACCAGTCGCGGCCGGTCGCGGGACAACATGACCTCGGATGGGGCCCATCGGGCGCCGCAGAGGCACCTCATGACGGAACAAGCGATGGCGATGCTCGCATCCAGGATCTGCGCTGTGCCGGGCGTATTCGGGTGGTGGATCAAGTACGAAAGTTCGACGTCTTCGGCGCCGTGCAGGTTGAGTGCGACGACACCGCCACGGTCGTGCAGGTGCAGGTGTGCGATGAACAGGCGCAGTGCCGCATGTACCGACTCCGCATGCCTGAAAAGATGGCCAGCGATGCCGGCTGCGGCGGGGCCCGAGCGGATGCCAAGGAGCAAGCCGAAGTGGGGGCACGCGCTGGCGGCCACGCATTCGACGATGAGTCGACCCACGAGATCGAACGGCACACGACTGGAGGCGTCAGCAAGCGCACCCCGGTCGACTCCTGCGCGCTCGAGCACCGACCAGGGCTCCACTCCGAACTCACGCAGTAAGGAAGGGATGGCCTGCAGCGGCGCAACCGACATGTCCGCGGACGCTGGCAGCACGCTGCGCGCGGAGGCTCGCGTGGACGTGCGGGCGGCTTTTGCCGGGATCATCTGGCCAAACTAACGGGAACCGCCGGAAATGTGAAGTTTGATCGCGCTGGAGCGAGTAACCTCAACGGGTTAAACGGGTGGGAGACCAGCGATGACCAGATCACTTCTCGGCAGGGCGGTGAGTTGCTGCGCCTTTGGTTTGATGGCCGCGCAGGTGTTCGCGGCGGAGTCGGGGCAACTCGACCGGACGATCCTGCCGATCCAGGAACCGGCTCGGCCCCTCTATAAGGAAATCGACGCGCGCAAGGTGGCGCTGCCGCCACGCTTCGAGGTCAAGGCGCCCGCGGGTGCACCCAATGTCGTGATCGTGCTGATCGACGACCTGGGTTTCGGCGTGCCAGCTGCGTTCGGCGGGCCGGTCTCCATGCCCACGCTGGACGCCCTGGCCCAGCAGGGCCTGCGCTACAACAACTTCCACACCACCGCGCTGTGTTCGCCGACCCGTGCTGCGCTCAAGTCCGGACGCAATCACCACACGGTGAACATGGCCTTCATCACCGAGATGGCCACCGGCCTGCCGGGAGCCACCGGCCAGATTCCGAACGCGACCGCGCCGCTGGCCGAGACTCTGCGGCTCAATGGCTATGCCACGGCAGCGTTCGGCAAGTGGCACGAGACGGCCGCGTGGGAGGCGAGCGTCGCCGGGCCGTTCGACCGCTGGCCGACCCACCAGGGTTTCGACAAGTTCTACGGCTTTATCGGTGGCGAGACGAACCAGTGGGCGCCGTTCCTGTACGACGGCACGGCCGTGGTTGAACTGCCTGACGATCCGGACTACCACTTCATGGCCGACATGACGGACAAGGCGGTCGCCTGGATCCAATACCAGAAGGCGCTGACGCCACAGAAGCCGTCGTTCATCTACTTCGCGCCGGGTGCGACGCACGCACCCCATCACGTGCCGAAGGAATGGATCGCACGCTGGCAGGGCAAGTTCGACCAGGGTTGGGACAGGTTGCGCGAGGAAACCCTCGCCCGGCAGATCAAGCTGGGCATCGTTCCGCCCGGCACCCAGCTCGCGCCAAAGCCGCCGGCGATCCGCGACTGGGACACGCTCTCGGCCGACGAGAAGCGCCTGTTCACGCGCCAGGCGGAAGTGTTTGCCGCCTTCGCGGAATACACCGACCACGAAATCGGCCGCATGCTCAAGGCCTTCGACGCGGTCGGCCAGGCCGATAACACGATGGTGGTCTACATCGCCGGCGACAACGGCACCAGCGGCGAAGGCGGCGCGAACGGCATGTTCAACGAGTACACCTACTTCAACGGCGTGCAGGAAACGGTCGCGCAGATGCTGCCGAAGATCGAGCAGTGGGGCGGGCCCGAGACCTATCCGCACATGGCGTCGGGCTGGGCCGTCGGATTCGACTCTCCCTTCGGCTGGATGAAGCAGGTGCCGTCCGACTTCGGCGGCACGCGCAACGGCATGGTCATGCACTGGCCCAAGGGCATCAAGGCGAATGGCGGCATTCGCACGCAGTTCAGCCACGTGATCGACATTGCGCCGACCATCCTGCAGGCGGTCGGTTTGCCGGAACCGAAAGTGGTCGACGGCACGCCGCAGATTCCAATGGAAGGCACCAGCCTCGTGTACTCGTTCGACGACGCTGCAGCGAAGGAACGGCACACGACACAATACTTCGAGATCGCCGGCAACCGCGCCATCTACCACGACGGCTGGTTCGCTCGCACGATCCACCGGGCGCCGTGGGAGGCCAAGCCGCGTCGAACGCTCGAAGACAACACGGCATGGCAGTTGTACGACACGCGCGCCGATTTCAGCCTGGCCAATGACCTCGCGGCGACGAACCCGCGCAAGCTCGCGGAGCTCCAGGCGGTGTTCCTGCGTGAAGCCGAGAAGCACCACGTGCTGCCGATGGACGATCGTGTGTTCGAGCGCATGGATGGCGCCGCGGTCGGTCGTCCCGACCTCATGGCCGGCCGTACGTCGCTGACGCTGGCCGAAGGCATGACGGGAATGATGGAAGGCGTGATCGTCAACGTGAAGAACCGCTCCAAGACGATCACGGCGGAACTTGACGTGCCGCAGCAGGGCGCAGCCAACGGCACGATCATCGCGCAGGGCGGCCGTTTCGGTGGCTGGTCCCTGTACGTCAAGGACGGCGTGCCGGCCTACGGCTACAATTTCCTCGGGCTGCAGCAGTCGAGCATCGTCGCCAACAGGCCGCTCGCGCCGGGCAAGTCGACAGTGAAGTTCGACTTCGCGTACGACGGTGGCGGTCCGGGCAAGGGCGGCCTGGGTACGCTCTTCGTCAACGGCGAAAAGGTTGGCGAGGGACGGATCGAGCATACCCAGGCAGGCATCTTCTCTGCGGACGAGACGGCGGACGTCGGCATCGATCTGGGCACACCGGTCGTCGAGGCGATTGGCTCGGAAGCCAAGTCGAAGTTCAACGGCCACATTCCCCAGGTGACCATCGAGGTGCGGAAATGAACGTTACCGACAGGATGCTTGTGGTCACGGCGCTGGTGTTCGGCAGCCTGCAGGCCGTGGCGCAGGCTCCCGCGACGCCGGCTCCCGCATCCAGACCCATTTCCACTTCGCTCGGCATGGTGGTCTTTCCTGCCAAAGGGCAAACGCCCCAGCAGCAATCCCAGGACGAAGGCGAGTGCTACGCCTGGTCGAAGGGCCAGACAGGCGTGGATCCCATGGCTCCGCCAGCAGCGGCGGCGCAACCCGCTGCGCAATCCGCGCAGAAGGCGCCTGCCGCCGACGGTTCGCGCTTGCGGGGAGCCGCGCGAGGTGCTGCTGCGGGTGCCGTCATCGGCGAAGTGGCGGACGACGACGCCGGCAAGGGTGCGGCGATCGGCGCCACGGCGGGCGTCGTGGCCGGTGGCCGCCAGAGTCGCAAGAACCAGCAGGCGGCCGCTGAGCAGGCCGCCCAGCAACAGCAGCAGGCGGCGCAGCAGTCGCAGGCCGCGAGTCAGCAGCAGCTCGACCTGTTCAAGAAAGGCTTCGCGGCGTGCCTCGAGCCGAAGGGCTACACGGTCAAGTAGGAGCGAACCATGACCCGACGCAAGCTGGTGGTTGCCGCACTATCGTTGCTGCTCGGTGGCTTCGTGCTTCACGGAATGGCCGGCGCCGCGGTCTTCCCAAAGGAAAGGACGCCGGATGAGCAGCGCGCCGGGATCCGCAAGACGCGCGACCAGACGCTCAAGGACCTCTATCGAGTCCAACCCGAGGCCGAAAGGCACGTCCGCAATGCCGCTGGCTACGCTGTCTTCAGCAACTTCGGCGTCAAGGTCCTGGTGGCGGGCGGTGGCAGCGGCACCGGCCTCGCATTCGACAACAAGACGAAGAAAGAGACCTTCATGAGGATGGCCGAGATCCAGGCAGGTCTCGGCTTTGGCGTGAAGAAATTCCGGCTGGTGTGGGTGTTCGAGAAAAAGGCGGACCTGGATCGTTTCACCAGCTCCGGCTGGGAACTCGGTGCGCAGAGCACGGCCTCCGCGAAGGTGGCCGGCCAGGGTGCGGACGTGCTGTCCGGAGCGGTAGCCGTAACGCCTGGAGTCTGGCTGTACCAGCTCACCGATGACGGCCTGGCATTGGAACTCACCGCCAAGGGCACAAGGTATTACAAGGATACCGACCTGAACTGACCGGCAGTCCCTGTGCTCGGCCGGCCGGTCGCAACGGAATCGCTACTGAACGACGGTTACTTACCCATGAGGACAGCGTCTCGCATCGCAGCTGCCGCCTTGACGCTCGTCCTGGCAGCCTGCGCAAGCATCGGCCCCCGCAGCGTGAGCGTCGACCGCTTCGACTACAGCGCGGCCATTGCCGACTCGTGGAAAGAGCAGACGCTGCTCAACATCGTCAAGATCCGTTACAACGATCTGCCGGTGTTCGTGGACGTGGCGTCGATTGTCGCCGGCTATTCGTTGCAGACCGGGGTGACCGCGAATGGCGTCGTCTCCTCGGAAAAGGCCGTACAGGGCAACTACGGAGCCCTCGGTGGACAGGTGATCTACACCGATCGACCGACGATCACGTATGTGCCGATGACCGGCGACAGATTCCTGCACGGTCTGATCACGCCGATCGACCCACGCAAGATCTTCTTCATGCTGCAGGCCGGCTATCCGGCGGACTTCATCCTCGGTCTCGCGGTCGAATCATTGAACGGAGTGCGCAACCGCTGGGCAGCTGGCGGAGTGGTTCGCCAGGCAGATCCTGATTTCGTGCGCGCACTCAAGCTCCTGCGTGAACTGCAGGCCGCTGGCGGCGTCGGCATGCGCGTCGAGGAAGACAAGGCGAAGGGCTCGACGGCCGTGCTGCTGTTGCGGCGCGACGACCTGCCAGCCGACATCCAGGAGAAGTCGGCCGAGGTCCGCCGACTGCTCAAGTTGCCGGCGGACCAGCACAAGTTCGCGTTGGCGTATTCACCGATGCGCGGCACGGAAAGCGAACTCGCCGTGAACAGTCGTTCCATGCTGCAGATCCTGCAGGCCTTCGCGAGTTATGTGGAGGTGCCCGAGCAGCACTTACGCGCGGGGCTCGCCGCGGCAGCCTTCGAGCACGACTCGCCCGCGCAGCGTGACATCGGCCGGATCCGCGGCGGGCCAAAGAAGCCGGACGGCGCCTACATCGCGGTTCCGTATCGGGGCGAATGGTTCTGGGTGGACGACAGCGACCTGCAGGCGAAACGGGCGCTCACCGCCGTGATGTTCTTCTTCACGTTGTCTGACACCGGCAACGCTGAGCGGCTGCCGCTCGTGACCATTCCGGCCCAGTAACCGCCGGGCCGCACCGTTACGCAGTCGAACTCAGGGCTGTGGCCGCGACGGCAAACTCCTGAAGTTCAAGCTCGTTGTTGCTGCGCCGTGCGAACCTGCTCGGTCGCCGAGCACGGTTACTCAGGCGCCGTCGGTCAGACCGGGATCTGGTTCATTTCCCGCGCGCATGTTTCCTGGCGCGCAGGGGAATGAACCAGATCCCGGTCCATCACCACGAACCCCTGAAGCCAAGCCGCTCACCGAGCCAGCACGTACTCGCCCGGCGCATCGCACACCGGCTTGTAGCCAGCCGCGCCCATTTTCGGCGGCGCCACCTTCGTCTGCGTCGAGTGCCCGGCGAGCCAGGCGGCAAACGTCGGCCACCACGAACCCGGCGCGGGTTCGACTTTCTTCATGTACTGCGCCGGCGACGGCAGGCGCGCACCGGCCTTCGTCGTGAGCACGCGATGCCGGCGCTTCGGATGCACGGGCCCGCTGATGATGCCGGCGTTGTGGCCACCGCTCGTCAGGCAGAAGGTGTAGTCCTTCGAGCGCACGAGCCTGCCGACCTTGTACACCGACTGCCACGGCGCGACGTGGTCCGTCTCGGTGCCGACGACGAACATGGAGACCTCCACTGCCGCCAGATCGAGCGCCTCACCCAGGGCGACGTACCGCCCCTCGGCAAGATCGTTGTTGAGGTACAGCTGGTGCAGGTAATCGGTGTGCATGCGATAGGCCATGCGCGTGCCGTCGGCGTTCCATGACATCAGGTCGTTGACGCCCGTGCGCTCGCCCTTCAGGTACGTCGCGACCGACGGACTCCACAGCAGGTCGTACGTGCGCAGCAGCTGGAACGCGCCGCCCATCTGCCGGCTCTCGAGTACGCCCTTCTTCCACATCAGCGCTTCGAGCATCGCGAGCTGCGCCGGACTGATGAACACCGACAGCTCGCCCGGTTCGCTGAAGTCGGTCTGCGCGGCAAACATCGTGACCGTCGCCAGCCGCTCGTCCTCCTTCTGCGCCATTGCCGCCGCAGCGATCGCGAGCAGCGTGCCGCCGATGCAGTAGCCGACGCCGTGCACCTTGCGCTTCGGCACCACCTTGTTGATCGCGTCGAGCGCAGCGAGCACGCCGAGCGACAGGTAGCCGTCCATGGTGACGTCGCGGTCCTCGGCCGTCGGGTTTTTCCACGAAATCATGAAGACCGTGTGACCCAGGTCGGTGAGGTACTTCACCAGCGAGTTCTTCGGCGACAGGTCGAGGATGTAGTACTTCATGATCCACGCCGGCACGACCAGGACCGGCTCAGCGTAGACTTTCGGCGTCGTGGGCGAGTACTGGATCAGCTCCATCAGCGAATTGCGCAGGATGACCTTGCCCTTGCTCACCGCGATCTGCTCGCCGACCTGGTAGTCCTCGACGCCGACGGGGCCGAGGCCCTCGAGCGAGCGTTGCACGTCCTCGATCAGGTACTTCACGCCGCGCACGAGGTTCCTGCCGCCCTCCGCGCGCGTCTGTTCGAGCAACTGCGGATTGGTCGGCAGGTAGTTGTCGGGGGCGAGCAGTTCGAGGCCTTCGCGCACGGTGAACCCGACGACGTTGGCAGCGGCGGCATCGGTTCCGGGAACGCCTTTCACCGCTTCACGGGCCAGCTCCGCAGCCGTGATGAACGACTGTGCGAGCACGTTGAACGGAAACTTCGCCCACGCCGGATCGGCAAAGCGATTGGCGTAGGGCGTGCCTGCGGCCTGCGGCGCGACCGCTTCATCCTGGCCCGTCATGGCGCTGCCGGTAAACTGGGCGAGGGCGATGGCCTGCTGGATCGCCGTCTGCGCGATCTGCGCCTGCCGTCCGGGGGCGAGCGCCAGCCGCGAGAGCAGGTTCCACCAGGCGCCGCCGAACGCCTGCGGTGACATGCCGCCGGTCAGCTGACCGAGGGCCACGAGCAGCTCGCGCGACGCCTCGTCCGAAACCAGCGACTGTCCCGCCTCGCCTTTGTCAGCGCTCATCGCAATCTCCTCCGAAACGTGGCTACAGTGATTTGAGATCGACGGACAGGTCCGCGAGCTGCACGGGGTCCGGGTGTTTGCGCTCGGCGATCCACTTCTTGCCCTGCATGAAGTCCTTCGGGCTGTTGATCGCATCCACGGCCAGCAGTTCGCCCTGGGCCAGGTAATACAGCGCGAAACGTCCCGAGTCCGGATCACCGCGCATGACCGTCTGGTCGTACCCCTGTGCCAGTCCCGCGATCTGCAGCTTCAGGTCGTACTGGTCCGACCAGAACCAGGGCACGTGCTCGTGGCGGACCGCCTTGCCACAGATGTTCGATGCCGCTGTCTTTGCCTGCTCGACGGCGTTGTCCACTGACTCGAGCCGCAGCCGGCGACCATAGCGCACGCTCTGATGGGATGTGCAATCACCCGCGGCGTAGACGTTCGGATCCGACGTCTGGCACTGCTCGTCGACCCAGATGCCATTCTCGCAGCGCAGTCCAGCGGCTGCGGCGAGCGTCGTCTCGGGCAGGATGCCCACGCCGACGATGACGAAGTCCGCAGCAAATTCACGCTCGCCGCAAACGACGTCCGTCACGCGGTGGCCTGCCGCGCTCGCCTTGAACGAGGACACCGACATGCCGCACAGCACGCGCACGCCTGCGCGCTCGTGGCGATGCAGGTAGAAAGCGGACATTTCGGGTGTTGTCACCCGATGGAGCGGTCGGTCGGCCATCTCGAGCACGGTGACGTCGAGGCCAAGGTGTCTGGCGGACGCGGCCGCCTCCAGCCCGATGTAACCCGCGCCCACGATGACGACTTTCTTCGCCCCGGGCAGGTCGGCACGGATGCCGTCCACGTCGGCCATCGTGCGCAGGTAGTGGATGCCCTTGAGGTCGCAACCCGGCACTTCCAGCAGGCGGTTGCGGCTGCCGAGGCACAGGATCAGTTTGTCGTAGCGCAGTTCCGCGCCGTCGCTCAGGCGCAACCGCTGGTCCGCCCGGTCGATTGCGGTGACCCGCAGTCCAAGCTTCACCTCCACCAGGTGCTGCTGGTAGAACTGGGCGCTGCGCAGCAGCAGCCGCTCGCGCTCCATTTCGCCCGCGAGGTATTTCTTCGACAACGGCGGCCGGTTATAGGGCAGGTGCGGCTCGTCGCCGACCAGGACGATGCGGCCGGTGTGCCCTTCGCGGCGCAGCGTATCGACCGCCTGCACTGCCGCGTGGCTCGCACCGACAATCACCACCGTCTGCTCCGTCATGTCAACCTCTGCGGACCCTGCCGATGACCTATGATGCCGCAAAGCAACATGGTCGGGGGTGCGTCCGGGTAGAACCGTGGCTATCCTTGCGCACCAGCCATGAGCGGTCGCTGGCCTCAACGCTCCATGGTGGTGCGTCGGGCCTGCAGAATAGACGAGAATTCGGCCTGACCCGAGGCAGGCACGGATTCTGCATAAGCAGTCAGAGGTCCCCCCGAGGGGAGGCGGCGCGGTGTGGGTCGTTTCGGTTTCCAACGACGTAGGACCGCGGCCGGCCGCCTGACAATAGAACACGAGAACCGAGGAGCCCGAAGTCCATGAAGCTGATCAGCGCAATCATCAAACCGTTCAAGCTGGACGACGTCCGCGCCGCCCTGTCGAACTTGGCGTCTCCGGCATGACGGTCACTGAAGTGAAGGGCTTCGGGCGTCAGCGCGGCCACACCGAGCTGTACCGTGGTGCCGAATACGTCGTCGATTTCGTGCCGAAGACGCGCATCGAGGTCGCGGTCAAGGAATCGCTGGTCGACCAGGTGGTCGAGGCGATCGTCGCGGCCGCGCGCACTGGCAAGGTCGGTGACGGCAAGATCTTCATCTCCGAACTCGAGCGCGCCATCCGCATCCGCACGGGCGAGGCCGACGACCAGGCGCTTTAGCGCAGCGACTGGCTTCGCGCTAGCATCGGTTCCGGACCACCGGAACCGGAGCTGCGATGACCGATCTCTCTCCCGCCGAGGCGCTCGAGCGCGCCGTTTCCAAGCTGCACCTTGGTCGGCAGCAGCGGCACATCTTCCTGTGCGTGGCCGGGGAGAAATGCGCGCCTGTCGCGCGCTCGGAGGAGAGCTGGGACTACCTGAAGCGCCGTTGCCGCGAGCTGGGCCTGGTCGACGTCGACGGCGGCGTGCTGCGGACCAAGGCCCACTGCCTGCGTGTCTGTGTCGGCGGCCCGATCGCGGTCGTCTATCCGGACGGCATCTGGTACCGCAAGTGCACGCCTGAGAACCTGGAACGGATCCTCCAGCAGCACCTGATCGGCGGCCGGCCAGTCGCCGATCTCGTCATCGTCGAGGCGCCGTTGCCGCCGCCCTGACCCAGGTGCGATTGATTTCCGCCACTGGCAGCGTCTGACACCAAGAACCGCGCGCGCAGCACGGCCACTTCCTGATCGGCACGCCGGCCGTCATCATCGGCGCCTGTTCGGTGTCCGCCGGGTGTACCCATGCCTCATGCCATCCGCATCCATGCCTACGGCGGTCCAGAAGTGATGCGCTGGGAAGAATTCGCGTCCGTCGTCCCGGGACGCGGCGAGGTCCTGGTCCGGCAGACGGCGGTGGGCCTCAATTTCATCGACATCTACGAGCGCACCGGGTTGTATGGCGGCGCACTGCCCACGGGCCTCGGTCGCGAAGCCGCGGGTGTGGTCGAAGCCATCGGGCCCGGCGTGCGCGACCTCAAGGCCGGCGATCGGGTCGCCTATGCGTCGCCCGCGCCCGGGGCGTACGCCGACGAGCGGGTGCTGTCCGCGGCCAGTCTGGTGCCGGTGCCGGAAGGCGTCAGCGAGCGGCTCGCCGCCGCGGCGCTGCTCAAAGGCATGACGGCACACGTGCTGCTGCGCCGGACGTACAAGGTGCGCAAGGGCACGGTCGTCGTCGTGCACGCTGCCGCGGGCGGTGTCGGCAGCATCCTCGTGCAGTGGGCCCTGCACCTGGGTGCGCAGGTGATCGCCGTCGTCGGCAGCGATGCCAAGGCCGCAACCGTGCGAACGATGGGTTGCAGGGACATCCTGATCCAGGGTCGCGACGACCTGGCGGCCCGGGTCAAGGAACTGTCAGGTGGGCAGGGTGCGCACGTCGTCTACGATTCCGTTGGCAAGGACACGTTCTTCGCCTCGCTCGATTCGTTGCGCCCGCTCGGGCTGCTGGTGACGTACGGCAATGCATCGGGGCCGGTACCCCCGGTGGCACCGCTCGAGCTTGCCAGGCGCGGATCACTGTTCCTGACGCGGCCGGTGCTGTTCTCCTACCTGTCGAAACGTGCGGACCTGCTGCGCTCAGCCGCCGAACTGTTCGACGTGATCGGTCGCGGCGTCGTGCGCATCGAGATCGGCCAGACCTGCCCGCTGCGCGACGTGCAGCAGGCGCATCGCGACCTGGCCGGACGACGCACGATCGGCTCGACGGTACTGCTGCCCTGATCGCCCGGTTCCTCCGCCGTCCTGCACTTGCCCTGCTGCTGCTGACCGTCCTTGCGGCCGCGCCGGCCCAGGCGGCCAAGGAGGTCGCGCATGACTGGCCGGCCGGCCTGCCGTCCGGTGCCGAGCTCGAGGCGGCCGGCGCGGTCATTGGCCAGATCCAGGTGACGGTCGGCGACATCTTCGATCCGTCTATTCCGGCCGAGGACAAGTGGCTGTATCGCACGGCGAACAAGCTGCACATCAATACGCGCCAGCCCATCGTTCGCAACCAGCTGCTGTTCAAGAGCGGCGAGCCGTACGTGCAGCGCGTGGTGCAGGAGAGCGAGCGCATCCTGCGCAGCAACGACTACATGTACGACGCGTGGATCCGGCCGGTTGCCTATGACGGCAAGACGGTCGATCTTGAAGTCCGCACGCGCGACACCTGGACGCTGAACCCGGGCATCAATTTCAGCCGGCAGGGCGGGGCGAATTCGTCGTCGGTCGAGCTCGAGGAAAGGAACCTGCTCGGCAACGGGCAGCGACTCTCCTTCGGCTGGTCGAACGACGTGGATCGCACCTCGCTGGACTTCGCGTTCTTCGATCCGCACTTCCACTCCACGTGGACACGGCTCGGCGTGGTCTACAGCGACGCCGACGATGGCAGCACCAAGGCGCTGCGGATCGACCGCCCGTTCTACGCCCTCGACACGCGCCGCGCCGGTGGCGGCTACCTCTTCGACTCGATCCGCAACGAGCCGCGCTACGCCTACGGTCACAAGGTCGGTGAGTACCAGCAGGACGAACAGTTCGCGGAACTCTACGGCGGCTGGTCGCGTGGCTGGACCGATGGCTGGGTACGGCGCTGGACCGCGGGCGCGACGTATTCGCGCAAGCAGTACGCCGACGTCGCCGGCTCGCCGCTCGGCGGCCCCTTGCCCGCGGACATGGAACTGGCCTACCCCTGGCTGGGATTCGACCTGGTCGAGGACATCTACGAGGAACGCACGAACCAGGACCAGATCGAGCGTACCAAAGACGTGCTGCTCGGCTTGCGCGCGGGCGGACGAATCGGTTACGCGGCCGACGCGCTGGGATCGGATCGCAACGCAATGATGTTGAGTGCCCACGCGCAGAACGGCTGGGACTACGGCCGCGAGCGCTCGCTGTTCGTGACCACGGCCGCGACCGCTCGCGTCGAGGACGACGGCTTGCGCAATGCTGTGCTGTCGGCCGAAGCCCGGTTCTACGCGCGCACCTCGGACAACACCAAGTTCTTCGCCACCGTCAACGGTGCCGTGACCGAAGCGCTCGATGCCAACCAGCAGTTGCTGCTCGGTGGCGAAGAAGGCCTGCGCGGGTATCCGCTGCGCTACCAGGCCGGCACCTCACGTGCGCTGCTGACGCTCGAGCAGCGTTACTACACCGGCTGGTATCCTTTCCGCCTGTTCCACGTAGCCGGCGCCGCGTTCTTCGACATGGGCCGCACCTGGGGCACCGACGTGACCGGTGCGACCAGCGATGGCCTGCTCAAGGACGTCGGCGTCGGTCTGCGGCTGGGGTCGAGTCGTTCGGCATTCGGCAACGTCGTGCACATCGACCTGGCATTTCCGCTCGATGGCGGCGACGACATCGACAGCGTGCAGTTCGTCGTCGAGACCAAGGTGCGGTTCTAGCCGTCGTCGATCCGTCCGGCCGGTCCAGGCAGGCACACAGGGTTGGTGCCGGGTCGCGCCGGTCACGCAGCGTATCGGCGCGTGGCTGCGCTATCGCCGCCAGGCAATCTCGACGACCTGCCGTATCGACGCGCCCGCCGCCAGCCGGTCGAAGGCGCCGTTGATGTCGTCCAGCCGGATGCACTCGCTCAACAACTTGTCGACCGGCAGTCGGCCCGCGCGATACCACTCGATGTATTGCGGAATGTCGCGTTCGGGCGCGCAGCTGCCGAGGTAACTGCCTTTCAGCGTGCGCTCTTCGGCGACCAGGCTGACGTGCGAGAACGAAACCTGCTGCTGCGGATGCGGCAGTCCGGCCGAGACCGTGGTGCCGCCGCGGCGGGTGACCCGATACGCGAGTTCCAGTGCGCGGGCCGAGCCCGCCATTTCGAACGCACAGGCGACGCCACCGCCGGTGGCTTCTCGCACCTTGTCCACGCAGTCCGCGTCGGCGGCATTCACGGTCAGCGTGGCGCCGAGTTCGCGCGCCTTGGCCAGCTTGGCCGCATTGAGGTCGATCGCGACGATCGAGGTGGCTTCGAGCATGCGCCCGGCGAGCAGCGCGGCGAGACCGACGCCGCCCAGGCCGATCACCGCCAGCGACGAATGCCTGGGCATGGCGGCCGTGTTCACCACGGCGCCCACGCCGGTGATCACGGCGCAGCCGAACAGCGCCGCCTCGGCGAAAGGCAGTGTCGGATCGACCCGCACCAGCGAACGTCGGGATACCGTTGCCCACTCGGCAAAGCCCGAGACGCCGAGGTGATGATTGACCGGCGTGCCGTGCTGGCACAGCCGACGCGCACCCGACAACAGCGTGCCCGCGGTGTTCGAGGCGAGACCGGGTTCGCACAAGGCCGGACGGCCGGCGACGCAGGGGCCGCACACGCCGCAACTCGGCACGAACGAGGCGACGACGTGATCGCCGCGTTGCAGGTCGGTCACGCCATGGCCGGTTTCCTCGACCACGCCCGCCATTTCGTGGCCGAGCACCATCGGCAGTGGCCGTGGCCGGTTGCCGTCGATTACCGAGAGATCGGAGTGGCACAGCCCGGCGGCCCGCACGCGGACCAGCACCTCGCCCGGGCCTGGCGGCGCAAGGTCGAACTCCTCGATCGTGAGCGGCCTCGATTCGGCATATGGCCCAGGTCGGCCCGGCTCACGGAGCACGGCAGCCTTGGTCTTCATGGTTCCGAGCGTAGCCCATGTGCGCGGCACTGCTCCACTGCAATAATGCGTGCGCCGACAGGCCGGCGCGCAGTTGGAGCAGGATCGCATGACCAGAGACGCAGCGGGTACGAAGCCACTGCCCACGCAGCGTGAGGAGTTTCCCGTCCTGCGCGCGATCACCACACGCTGGATGGACAACGACCAGTACGGGCACGTCAACAATGTCGTCTACTACTCCTACTTCGACACGGCCGTGAACGGTTACCTTATCGAAGCGAGCGGCTGTGACGTGCGCCAGTTGCCCGCCATCGGCATCGTCGCCGAGACCAGCTGCAAGTTCATCAGTGAACTGAGCTTTCCGGACACTGTCCACGCCGGGCTCGCGCTCGAGCGGCTCGGCAACTCGAGCGTCATCTATCGGATCGGCCTGTTCCGCAACCAGGAAGTCGAGCCCGCGGCGATCGGCCGTTTCGTGCACGTGTACGTTGACAGCGCGAGGCGGCGTCCGGTGCCGATTCCGCCACAGGTGCGCGCGGCGTTGCAGACGCTCGCCGATGGTTACGTCGGCTTCGGGGCGCTGCCCTGACCTGCGCCCCCGCCGCGGTGGCTGTGGCAGGCGCCGTGCGAAACTGCGCCGCGGCGCTGGATCGGAACCCGTCGTCTGACTCGGCGCTCCGGGTCTCCCGCGCATCGTGATTCGCGCGGAGGAACCGCACGAATCACGGCGGGCCTTGCTCGGGCGGGCGTTCGGCGATGGTGCCTGCATCTGGGCGGAAAGCGCGTAGCCGCCGTACGCCTGCGCCCGAGCTGCGGCGTCCGACACGGATCGCCGAGTCAGACGACGGGTTCCGATTCAGCCCCGTGGCTGACCATCGAGCAGCGCGTGCGACTGCCACCGTGGCGGGAGCGCAGGCCAGGCTCAGCCCTCCAGCGTCTGGCGACCTTTCTGGATGGCCAGCGCACCGCTGCGCACCACCTCGAGCACCTCGCCGAAGTTCGCGACTTCCGCCATGAAGCGGTTGATGTCGGCCTCGCTGCTCGTGAGTTCGATGGTGAAGCTGTCCACCGCATCCCAGAGCACGCGCCCGCCGGCGCGTTGCGTGGCCGACCACAGCGATCCGACCTGGGTCGCCTTCGCCTTGACCTTGATCAGCAGCAACTCGCGTTCGAAGTGTTCCTCGCGCGTGACATCCTCGACGTCGACCACGTCGACCAGCTTCAGCGACTGCTGCGTGATCTGGTGGATGACGGCGTCGTTGCCGGTCGTCACCAGCGTCAGGCGGGAGACCGTGGGATCGTCCGTCGCCGCTACGTTTAGCGATTCGATGTTGTAGCCGCGGGTCGAGAACAGGCTTGCCACGCGGGTCAGCGCGCCGGATTCATTCTGCAGGGTGATGGCGATGATGTGGCGCTGGCTTGGCACGACGGGCTCCCGAAAACAACATCTCTTTGATTCTAATGAGAAAACCGGCAAAGAGGCCGCCGAGTTTCGAACCCCCAGAATAGGGGATCGAGTGCGAGCCGCCTAGATGGACGTGCAGGCGCGGCGACTGTTAGTCTTGTTTGCATCGCAACATAATCGTTCCACACCCGTCGCAACGAGCGCGCCCGTGAACAGCATCGCCGCCAGTCCATTGCCGACCACCCCGTCCGCGCACCCGCGGACCGGCCAGTCCATGAGCGGCGCGGAAATCATCGTGCAGGTGCTGGCGGACGAAGGTGTCGACATCATTTTCGGGTACAGCGGCGGCGCGATCCTGCCGACGTACGACGCGATCTTCCGCCACAACGACGAGCAGTCGAAGCTGGCTGCGGGCGCGCGCCCGATGCCGCTGATCGTCCCGGCGAACGAGCAGGGCGCGGGGTTCATGGCGGCCGGTTATGCCCGCGCGAGTGGCAAGGTTGGCGTCTGTGTCGTGACCTCGGGGCCTGGCGCCACCAACACGGTCACGCCGGTGCGCGACTGCACGGCGGATTCGATCCCGATCGTCGTGATCTGCGGCCAGGTCGGCACTTCTGCGATCGGCACCGACGCGTTCCAGGAAGCGCCGGTCTCCAACATCATGGGCTCCGTCGCAAAGCACTGCTTCCTCGTCACGGATCCGGCCAAGCTCGAGGCGACCGTGCGCACCGCGTTCGAGATCGCGCGCTCGGGTCGACCGGGCCCGGTCGTGATCGACATCCCGAAGGACGTCCAGAACTGGTCCGGCAGCTACCAGGGCAGCGGCCTGCTGCCGGTGCGCGGCTACCACACGCGCATGCAGGCTCTGCGCGCCCGCGTGCTCGAAGACGAACACGCGGCGAAATTCTTCCAGATGCTCGGCGCGGCCGAACGCCCGCTGATCTACGCCGGCGGCGGAGTCATTCACAGCGAGGCGGCCGACGAGCTGCGTGCCTTCGCGCACGAGTTCGGCATTCCCGTCGTCACCACGCTGATGGGCATCGGCACGTATGACACGACGGAGCCGCTCGCCCTGCACATGCTCGGCATGCACGGCGCGGCGTTCGCGAACTACGCGGTGGACGACTGCGATTTCCTGTTCTGCCTCGGCGCCCGCTTCGATGACCGCGTTGCGGCAGTGCCGGCCAGGTTCGCGCGCAACGCGAAGCGTATCGCGCACATGGACGTCGACGCGTCGGAGATCAACAAGGTCAAGCGCGTGCAGTGGAGTCACGTCGGCCTGCTGCGCCCGGCGCTCGCGAAGTTGCGCCTGCACGGCAAGGGCGCGGGCTTCATGCGCGACTGGTCGCCGTGGCATGCGCACGTCGCCGAGCTGAAGCGCCGTCATGCGATGAATTACGATCGCGACAGCGAGCTGATCCAGCCGTACTACGTGATCGAGGAGATCAACCGGCTGACGCGTGGCGAAGCCGTGATTGCGACCGGCGTCGGCCAGCACCAGATGTGGGCGGCGCAGTACTTCGATTTCCGCCAGCCGCGCCTGTGGCTGACGTCGGGCAGCATGGGCACGATGGGGTTCGGCCTGCCCGCGGCCATCGGCGCGCAGTTCGCGCGTCGCGACAAGCTCGTGATCGACATCGACGGCGATGCCAGCATCCGCATGAATCTCGGCGAACTCGAGACCGTCACGACCTACGACCTGCCGATCAAGGTCGTCGTGCTGAACAACTTCGGCGACGGCATGGTCAAGCAGTGGCAGAAGCTGTTCTTCAAGGGCCGCCTGTCGGCCAGCGACAAGTCGCTGCACAAGAAGGACTTCGTCAAGGCCGCGCAGGCCGACGGCTACCAGTTCGCCGTGCGGCTGGACCGCAAGGCGGACGTGCCGCGGGTGGTGCAGGAATTCATCGAGTTCAAGGGCCCGGCCTTCCTCGAGGTGATCATCGACACGGAAGCGGGTGTGTACCCGATGGTCGGCCCGGGCCAGGCCTACGATGAAATGATCACGGGCGATTACATCGAATCGCGCGAGGCGCACCGCACGCCTGCCGAGCCCGGCGCATCCGAGATGTTCTGACGAAATTGGTGAGCGTCCCCGATCTTCCACCCGTCCGGACGCCATCGTTCGCCGCAGCCACCCGCTTCTGGGCGAAACTCGGCTTCGTTTCCTTTGGCGGGCCCGCCGGCCAGATTGCCATCCTGCACCGTGAAACCGTCGAGCGTCGCCGCTGGCTCGACGACCGCGAGTTCACGCGTGCGCTGAACTTCTGCATGTTGCTGCCGGGGCCCGAGGCGCTGCAGCTCGCGATCTTCCTGGGCTGGAAGATGCACGGCATCCGCGGCGGACTCGTTGCCGGGCTCGGCTTCATCCTGCCGGCCGTGCTGCTGCTGTTCGTGCTCTCGTACGTCTACGTGGCGCACGGCTCGTTGTCCTGGGTTTCCGCGCTGCTCTACGGCTTGAAGGCCGCCGTCGTCGCGCTGGTGCTGCAGGCAATCGCACGCATCGCACGCCGTGCCTTGAAATCGTCGCTGCACGTGGCGCTTGCGGTTGCGTCATTCGTGGCGCTCGAATTCGCACGCGTGCCGTTTCCGGTCGTGTTGCTGGTGGCGGCGGCAGTGGGTGCGTACCTGGCGCGCCATGCGGCAACGGACGAGGGCGCCGTCGCCGCCGCGAATCCGGCGCGCAGGGCAATGACTGCAAGGGTGGCCGCCGTCGGTTTCGCGCTGTGGCTGATTCCGCTGCTGGTCGTGGTGGCCACGCTGGGCGGTGCTTCGCTGTGGACGACCGTCTACCTGTTCTTTACCAAGGCCGCGCTGGTCACCTTCGGCGGCGCCTACGCCGTGCTCGGTTACGTCACGCACCAGCTCGTCGACAAGCTCGCCTGGGTCACGACGGACCAGTCGGTCGCGGGACTGGCGCTGGCGGAAACCACGCCGGGTCCGCTGATCATCGTGCTGCAGTTCATGGGGTTCATGGCCGGCTGGAACCAGCCCGGACCGTTGTCGCCGCTCGGCTCGGCACTGCTCGCTGGTGCGCTCGCGTCCTGGGCGACGTTGCTGCCGTCCTTCCTGTTCATCCTGGTCGGGGCGCCATACGTCGAGCGCCTCACGCGCAACGCGCGCATCGACGGCGCGCTCGGTGCCATCACGGCGGCAGTCGTCGGCGTCATAGCGACGCTGGTGTTGCTGCTGGTGCAGGTCGTGCTGTTTCCGGCCGGGTGGCGCGCCGCGCCGGACTGGCATGCCGCAGTGATCGCGCTTGCAGCGTGGTACCTGCTGGAGCACACACGCTGGTCGCTCGGGCTCGTGCTGCTCGCGGCCGCGGCGAGCGGGTTATTGCTGCGACTGCTGCAGCAGTGAGTCGAGTCGCTGCTGGAACACCTCGAACGGCTTGGCTCCGGACATCACGTCGCCCTCGAACTCACCGTTGACCACCCGGCCGATCACGAACGACGGCGTCGACGCGATGCCGCTCGAGGCCGCCAGGGCCGCGTCGGCGCGCACGGCTGCCAGTACGGTGGGGTCGGCGCGGCAGTTCTCGAAGCGGGCGCTGTCGAGTCCAAACTCTGCCGCCAGCTCCGCGTAGCGACCCTGGCTCAGGAGCGACTGGTCGCGGAACAGCGCCTCGCGATACTCCCAGAACTTGCCCTGCTGGCCGGCGCAGCGTGCGGCCACGGCCGCGGGCAGGGCGAACTCGTGCATCGGGAGCGGCAGGTCGCGGGTCGCGAACCGGACCTTGCCGGTGTCGACGTAGCGTTGCCGCAGCAATGGCCAGGTGTCGCGAGCGAACCGCGCACAGTATGGGCACTGCAGGTCCGTGAATTCGATGATCATGACCTGCGCCGCGGCGGAGCCCAGCATGCGCTGATCGACCGCCGGGTTCTTTGCCGCGGCAGGTGCGGAGACGGGGGTCCCGGCCGTGCGGGCAGTCGAGGCGCACCCGGCGGCGCCCGCCAGTGCCATAAAGGCTGGCACGAGCAGTGCCGGCAGGGTGGCAGTGACGTTCCGGTGCATGGGGCGAGAGCCTGCGTCGGAACGCGCAGGATCGCAAGTGCCGCTGCCCGGACCGTGATGCGCGCGGTAACATCCGCGCATGAAGTATCTGCACACGATGGTCCGCGTCACCGACATCGACGCCTCGCTCAGATTCTATTGTGATGCGCTCGGACTGCGCGAGTTGCGCCGTAACGAGTATCCGCAGGGCCGGTTCACCCTGGTGTTCCTGGCCGCGCCCGGGAACGACGACGCGCAGGTCGAACTCACCTGCAACTGGGATCGCGAGGAGTACGGCAGCGGCCGCGCCTTCGGCCATCTTGCGTACGAGGTCAACGACGTCTACGAGGCGTGCCGTCGCCTGATGGAGCACGGCGTCACGATCAACCGTCCGCCGCGCGATGGCCGCATGGCGTTCGTCCGCTCACCTGACAACATATCGATCGAGTTGTTGCAGAAGGGCGCCGCGTTGCCGCCGGCCGAACCCTGGACGAGCATGTCGAACATCGGCGCGTGGTAACGCGTCACTCCTACGCTCGCCGGGGCTGGAACGTCGCACCGACGATGCGCGGTTCGGGCTCCAGGCTGACACCGAATTTTTCCTGCACCGAGGCCGCCACGCGCCGCGCAAGCGTCAGCAACTGCGGGCCGGTGGCCCGGCCGAGGTTGACCAGCACCAGCGCGTGCTGCGCCGACATGGCGGCATCGCCCTCCCTGACGCCGCGCCAGCCCGCCTGCTCGATCAGCCAGGCCGCCGACAGCTTGCGCTCGGCCTCGGTCGACGTCGGGTAGACCGGCACGCCCGCGAAGCGTGACTGCAGTTCGACAGCCACCGCACGCGTCACAACCGGGTTCTTGAAGAAGCTGCCGGCGTTGCCCGCAACGGCGGGGTCCGGCAGCTTGCGCCGGCGAATGCGCCGCACCGCCGCGGCGACGTTGCGCGGCGTCGGCTGCAACCCACCCATGGCAGCGAGTTCCTCGCGCAGTCCGGCATACGAGAGGTTGGTCGCGCCGGCCTTCGGCAGCAGCAGTTCGATGGCCGTGACGATGCGGCGGTCGGGCTCGCGCTTGAACACGCTGTCGCGATAACCGAACTCGCAGCGTGCGGCCGGCAGCCGGTCGAAAGCACCGGCCTGGCGGTCGTAGACGTGCACGGCCGCGATGAACCTGCCGACCTCGACGCCGTAGGCGCCGATGTTCTGAATGGGTGCGGCGCCCGCCTGACCGGGGATCAACGCCAGATTCTCCAGCCCCTGCAGGCCGTGGTCGAGCGTCCAGTCGACGAGCGCGTCCCATTCGCACCCGGCATCGACCTGCACGAGCGCGTGCCCGCCGGCATCGTCCACGATGCGGATCGAATCGCACCGCAGGTGAATCAGGCAGCCTTCGAACCGGTTGGTGGCGAAGAGCACGTTGCTGCCTGCGCCCAGCACCATCAACGGCAGAGCCCGCAATGCCGGCTCGGCCAGCAGGGCAGGCAGCCCGGCCGTGACGTGCACGGTTGCCAGGCGTTCGGCGCGCGCGTCGAGGTGGAACGTGTTCCAGTCGTGCAGTGGCACGTCCCGGGCAAGCGAATATGCGGCGGTCATCGCTGCGTTCAGCGGTTACGGAACGATTGCAGCAGCGCGTCCACCGCGACGTCGTATTCCTGCAGGAATGGGCCGGTGACGGCGTGCTGCGTCATCGCCGCCCACCATGCCGGCAGTTTGCCGCAACCGAGCGAGGGGTCGGGGGTACCGAGCAGCGGCACGATCGTCTTGCGGAAGATCGCGAAGGCCGGCAGCAGCGTGCAATCCGCGACGGTGACGGTGCGGCCCGCCGCAAAGGGCGCGGCCACGACGTAATGTTCCAGGTAAGCGATGCTGGCCACGAACGCCAGCTGCGCTGCCTCGACGGCCGCCACGTTCCTGGTCGCCGGATTCATGTTGCGGAACAGGATCGACGCCTGCGGTGACATGTACAGGTCGAAAATGCGCGCGATCGTGCGGGCCCGGGCCCGCTCGAGCGGCGTGCCTTCGAGACCCGGCAGGTCGGGGTGCAGATCCTCGAGCAGTTCGCAGATCACGGCGGATTCGGGTACGCAGGTGCCGTCAAGCTCGAGTACCGGCATTTTGCCGAGCGGATTCTCGGCGAGATAGGCAGACGACTTGATGCCGCCTTCCGGTTGCACCGGCGCAAGCTCGATCCCCTTGAGGCGGGCATAGAGGACGACTCGGGCGACATAGGGTGAGCCCAGGGCACCGGACAGTTTCATGCGCCCTCCCGGGCGTGCGGCGGAGGGCCGTGAGCTTGCCACCACGCGCGTGCTTCCGTCACTATGCATGGCAAGGCCGCATGCGGCAGGGCCCGCTCCACCATGCTTGCAAAGAACTCAGCGCCACGCGGCGTCGGCTCGCTCGCGGAAGCCCAGGCGTTCCTCGACGCAAACCCCGACATCGAGGCGGTGCAGCTGGTCATCACCGACGCCTGCGGTGTGGGCCGCGGCAAGAACGTGGCACGGGAAGAACTCGCAGCGCTGTACGGCAGTGGCCGCAACGTCGCCGGCTCCATCCTCGGCCTCGACATCACCGGCGAGGACGTCGAGGGCACCGGGCTGGTGTGGAACGTCGGTGATGCCGATCAGTGCTGCCGGCCAGTTGCGGGATCACTGGCCCGCGCGTCCTGGCTCAAGCGGCCCTCGGCGCAGGTCCTCGGCACGATGTACGAACTGGACGGCCGGCCGTCGAAGGCCGATCCGCGCCACGCGCTGGCAGGGGTGGTCGCGCGCTGTGAAGACGCAGGACTGACGCCGGTGGTCGCCGTCGAACTCGAGTTCTACCTGCTCGAACGTGACTCAGCCGGCCGGCTGGCGCCTGCGGCTGGCATGCTGAGCGGCGAGCGTCGCGGGCGCATCGACGCGTACGGCCTCGGCCGCCTCGACGACATGTCGCCGTTGTTCGACGATCTCTATGCGTCCGCCAAGGCGCTGGAGCTGCCCGTGCGCACGCTGATGTCCGAGTATGCGCCGGGGCAGTTCGAGATCACGCTGGAGCACCGGGCCGACGCAATGCGTGCGGTCGACGAGGCCATCCTGTTCAAGCGTGCCGTCCGCGGCGTCGCCGCGCGCCATGGTCGCGTCGCGTGTTTCATGGCCAAACCGTTTGCGGAGCGAGCCGGCTCCGGGATGCACCTGCACGCCAGTCTCGCCGACCACGACGGCGACAATGCCTGCGCCGCGGACGATCCCGCCGGCAGTCCGCTGCTGCGCCACGCGATCGGCGGCTTGCGTTCGACGCTCGCCGACGGCATGGCGATCTATGCGCCGAACGCCAATTCGTATCGGCGCTTCCGGTCGATGAGCTATGCGCCGGTCGCCGTCACCTGGGGCATCAACAACCGTTCCGTCAGCCTGCGTGTGCCAGCCGGACCGCCGGCGAGCCGGCACGTCGAGCACCGCGTGGCTGGCGCCGACGCCAACCCTTACCTCGTCGCCGCGCTGGTGCTCGGCGGCATGCTGCACGGCATCCAGAACCAGCTGGATCCCGGGCCACCGGTCACGGGCAACGGCTACGCGCAGGCGCAGCAGGGCACGCTGCCCACGCAATGGCACGACGCGCTCGCAACGGCCGCGTCCTCGGAGTTCCTGCGCGACGCGCTCGGCTCTGGGTTCCTCGACGTCTTCCTCGCGATCAAGCGCCAGGAGGCCGGGAAATTCGCTGCGCTCGTGAGCGACCGCGACTACGAGTGGTACCTCGACACGGCGTGAGCGCGACGCGACATAATTTTGCCGCCATCGCGCCGGACGCGCCCGACATGCCAGGTGCAGCATTAAGTCATGCCGATCGCGACTGGAGTGAGAGCTGAATCAACGTGAGGCCGGCTGGGCGCGCGGAGAATGCGCCGCACGAACGCCGATTGCCCACCGAGGATCAGCCTGTGACCCGCATTTCTGCCCGCACGATCGCCCGCAGCGCCGCACTTTCGAGCAGGAGTTCCGCAACCGTGACCATCCACCTGCGCAAGATGTACGTCGACTGCCGTTTCGGGCAATTGCACCTGCACACGGCGTTTCCCTCGAGCGGCGGCTTCGACGAACTGACACCGCTGCTGTGCGTCACGCCGCCGAGCCAGTCGGGCCGGGCGTTCCGTCCGCTGCTGCGCGACCTGGGCCGTGACCGCAGCGTCTATGCCCCGGACCTGCCGGGCTCAGGCGAGTCCGACGCGCCCGAGCAAACGCCGGTCGTGGCGGATCACGCCGCCGCGTTCGCCGACCTGATCGACTCGCTGCGCCTCAAGCAGGTGGACGTGGTCGGGTATCAGGCAGGCGCGCTGGCAGCCATCGAACTCGCGCTGGCGAGGCCCGAGCAGGTGCGCCGACTGATCCTGATCGGTGTGCCGTCGTCGGACAGCGGTTACCAGGTCGGCGAACGCCTGCCGCTGCTCAAGCTGCCCGTGATGATCCTGCGCGCACGGGACGAGTTCTGGGAGTCGACGGGTCGCACCGAGGCGCTGCTGCGCGATGCGCGCCGTGCCGAGCTTGCCGATCCCACGGGCAACGTGCTCGACGCGGACGCGGAAGAAATCGTGCGGTACGCGCGCGACTTCTTCGATCGCTAGCGCTGTCGGTTCACGGTGAGCGCGTGAGCGGCGTCACGCGCGGCGCCGGCAGGCGCACGGCACACGGCACACGGCACACGG
>Ga0073899_10000805_pt1 | contig 28928 bp, 28 predicted proteins | sample KloWWTmetaKNB5Ph_FD_88975 | JGI IMG/M metagenome (GOLD analysis project Ga0073899, IMG submission 88975) | Active sludge microbial communities from Klosterneuburg, Austria, studying microevolution and ecology of nitrifiers - Klosterneuburg... | ecosystem: Engineered > WWTP > Aerobic digester >... | reverse complement strand
GCGGTTCATGATTGATCAGTACCTGAAGGACGAACCGATGGACGACCTGAACAAGGGGCTGTTTGCGTTCGCTTCCTACAACGCCGGACCCAATCGCATCCGCCAGTTGCGCAAGGAGGCTGCGGCCCGGGGTCTCGACCCGAACGTCTGGTTCAACAATGTCGAGCGCGTCGTGGCCGAAAAAATCGGGCGCGAGACGGTCACGTACGTGAGCAACATCTACAAGTACTACGTGGCCTACACGCTGGTCATGCAGGAAGCGCAAGAGAAGGCCGAGGCGAAGAACCAGAACGCGACGAACTGAGCGGCCGACGCGTTGGGGCGCTCATGCACCAGTGCGCGCATCGCGAGAGTGATCACATTCAATCCACGCGTGCTGATGCGCCGCGATGAGCGCGGCGCTGTTTCTTCTGCACCGCATCGACGATGAGGAAGTCGTCAATGGAGGAGGCCGGGGCGTCTGCTGTCGCGCAGGCTCCGGGGCCTCGCCGCACGTGAAGCGCTGAGTAACGCATATCAGACTCATTCAGGATTCGACTTTCAGAGTCGCTGACGCGGACGTGCAGAGTTCATCGCCGCTGTGCCGCGGCGCTATACTCGGTCGCGTCGCCCCTTGACAGGGAGGGAGTGCTGTGCCCCGACTCGAATGGCAGGAGGCTTACGTCACCGGGGTTGCGGGACTCGACTACGAGCACCGGGTGCTCCTCGAGCTCGTGAACACAAGTTGCGTCGCGATAAGCGATGCTGCCCAGCGCGACACTCTGCGCGATTGCCTCGCGTCCCTGTACGAACGCGCCTGTGCGCACTTTGCGCTCGAGGAGAGCGTGATGCGCAAGGATCGCTACCCGCTGTACATGGCGCACAGGGCGCAGCACGACGCACTGATCGAGACGCTGCGGGAAATGATGGATTCCTTCGAGGACGGTGCCTGCGCGCACTGCAAGCGCTCGCTGGACGACTGCCTCGTCAACTGGTTCGAGGCCCACTTCAAGGGCGAGGATGCACGGCTGCAGCGCCTGCAGCACGTTCCACGATCGTGAAGCGCGGCGTTGAAAGTCCCGGCCTGAAAATTGTCGACTAGCGTGCCGGTGTCCATCCCGTCAGCAGCCAGCGTCCGACATGTCGCCAGCATGCCGCGCCTCCGTGCCTTACGGTACGGCCTTCAAAGTCTGCGCATACACATGCGCCGCAACTGGATGCGCAAGCGTGGAGGTTCGTTCGGTACCTGATCCTGTTCGATCCGCCGGCCCGAGCCGGCGATTTGCGGGCCAACAGGAAGCTGCATAGAATCCCGGCCTGTGCGGGTGTAGTTCAATGGTAGAACTGTAGCTTCCCAAGCTACTAGCGTGGGTTCGATTCCCATCACCCGCTCCAATCCCCTCCCGCTCGGAAGACGTCGTCAGACGATCTGAGACCACGTAGGTCTCTGATCCTCAGGCGAAACTGGCCCCTTTGCGGGCCAGTTGAACGAGCTTCGAAGTTGGCCCACGCCGCCTGGCTTGGTCCTAGAATTCACACGTGGCGTCACACGCAGCATGTTGGCCGCAAGGCTGCGTGTGATTTTTTTCACTTCCCTCTCGGGTTGCAGCGTTGGGTAGTAAGCCGGCGCGATCTCAACTGTCTGTCTCGCCCTCAACCTCGTCCTCGTCGACGTCGTCAACAATATCTTCGTCTTCGTCCGCACCGTAATCGGGTTCGATGGGTTCGGCTACTTTCTGCAAGGGCACGCCAGTCGTCACAAAGTCCAACGCCAAGGGCGTGACGCCACCGACACCCGCGGTGGCCGCAGTTGCAATCACGTCGCTTGAGGCACTCGCAGTCGACGTCGGACGATCCTCTTCGGCATCGACCACGTTCCGGATGTACTTGAGTGACCGACCTCGCAGGTCCGTCGCGATCCAGGAAAAGAGGTGTTCGGTTGCCAGTTCGACCACCCGTCGCTCTCCTAGCGGAGGGCCGATTCGACGCTTGCGCGCTCGATCGTCGGTCGGTGGGTCGATCCAGGTCTTCACCATCGATTCGACAGCAGCGAGTGAACTCGGTTGATACACCGGCGGGTCCTGCTCCTGCGCCCAGGTACTGTTTCATGAGTTCGCTGACAGTCACCATCGATCCCGGGTCGGCGATGCGGTGCGCTGCCGGCGATCGCGGGAAGTGCCGTCCGTAGTCGAAATCGCCGTCGGCGATCTCCGAGTTGATGCGGGCCAGCAGGCCCGCTGCATATTTCAAGTTGGGTGTATTCACGTCGCGGCCGTGCAGTGTCTTCCTGCACTGTTTCCCGCGGTAAGTGAACGCTATTTGAATGCCCTGCTTTCCGGAGGAGTGCGTTCTGATCGTCACTCCTCGAGGCAGTGTCAGTTCGCCTGGAGTCCGTTGCTGCGAAGCCATGCGTTGACTTCCGGCAGGTTGATCCAGAGGCGGCGCCCGCTAATCAGGTGAGAGTGGCGATCGTCAATCCACTCCCCGCGACGGCGGCGCATATGCACGGCGTCAGGGGTGTCGCCGGTCAGTTCGCAGTAGCGATTTTGTTTGACGATTACCGGGGCGACTTCAGTTGCTTGTGCCGGGCGTGGGGCCGCGGCTGATTTTCTGGCGCCGATCCTTCCGTTGCGGCGCTCTGCAGTTGTGTCCATGTGGACCTCCTTTTTGTAGTTTTTATTAATAAGGTCTTCGTTGCGACGGCATCTCGCCGTCGTTTCGGTCTTGGTTTGTTAAAGAGCTGGCTCTCAACCTGTGGATCCATGATAACATAATCGCTTACAATGTAAACATAGTTATAGACCGAGGTGACAGGGATTGGAAACGAAGAGACGAGCGAGGCGGGAAGGTCGCAGATCAGGGGTCCTGGCGGTACGTGTGTCGCCAGAAACTAGGTACCGCGCCGAACTGCTGGGGCTGCTTCACCAGCGATCGGTATCTGAAGTCATAGAGATTGCACTGGAGCGGCTTGCGTCGCAGCCGGAATCACGAGGCGGCGCGCAACTGATCCATCAGGTAGAGGCTTGGAGCTCGGAGGATCAGATCGGGGACGACAAGGCTGTCGACCTTGTTGCGGAGACTTGGGACGAGGAGGAGTGGGCGCGGCGCTTCAAGCTGGCGGCCCTTCATCCGCAGGCTCTTCCGCCGGAGGAGCGAGCCTTCTGGCAGGAGATTTTGAGCGATCCCGAAAACTTCGAGAGGTCCGAGGTGCCCGACGATATCGAGATCGAGGATGACGAGCCGACACCCGTTGAGGAACTGGCATTTGGTCGGCCGGCGCTGAAGCTGGGACCCCTGAAGCGGGCGCTGATTCAAGCCAAGTGGGACACATTTCGGAAAGCAGCAAGGTAGCGACAACTACGTTTGACTTCGATCTAAAATAGAGCGTAATGTCGCATCCGAACTGCTCTAACAGCTATTATTTTAAACTGGAGCTGGGAATGCTTGTTGAATTCAGGGTTCGAAACTTTCGATCCCTCCGAGATGAGCAGGTCCTTAGCTTTGTCGCGAGCAGCGACCGAGCTCATTCGGAATCGCACACCATCGAGACGGGTATGCGGAGCGCGCCGCGCCTCAATCGTGCCAGCGTCATTTATGGCGCCAACGCGAGCGGCAAGAGCAACCTGATCTTCGCCCTGGCCACGATGCGCAATCTCGTGATGACTTCCACGAGCATGCCGGAGGCGGCATTCGCTGAGCAGTACACGCCGTTCCGCCTTGACCGGGCCACAGCCTCCGACCCAACTGAATTCGAAATCACCGCCATCGTCAACGGCGTGCGGTATCAGTACGAGTTCGCCTATGACGCTCGGCGCATCACTGCCGAATCCCTCACCGTGTACCGCACCAGCAAGGGCCAGCGCTGGTTCGAGCGGCGATGGAACAACGACCGAAGCGATTACGAGTGGTCGTCGTTCTCGGCGTACTTCACCGGTCCGAAGGATGTCTGGCGCAAGGCAACGCGGTCGCAGGCATTGTTTCTGACTACGGCTGCCCAGCTCAATTCTCAGCAGCTTCGGCCACTCGTCGATTGGTGGTCGAGCCAGGTGCTCATCGTGAGCTGGTCTGGCGCCGTATCGTTGTTGCCAACGCTGCAGCATCTTGACGATGCAGCCTTCAAGAAACGAGTGCTGGGTTTGCTGCGAGCAGCGGACATCCACATTGCGGACATCCGTGTCGACAAGGAACAGGGCCAGCAGGTTGAGTTCAAGTTTGAACTAGGCAAGCCCCCTGAAGTTGCGGCACGAGATCACGAGATCCCCGTAGTCAGGTTTCTTCATCAGCTGGAGGGTGAGGAACCGGTCTGGTTCGACACGCGCTTCGAGTCTGCCGGTACCCAGAAGCTACTCGCCTACATCGGGCCTCTTCTGGAAGCTATCGACGCAGGGAAGCTCCTCGTGATCGACGAGCTGGATTCGAGTCTTCACCCGATGGTGATGCGATTGATCATGGAACTCATCCATGATCCAAAGCTGTCGGCTCGTGGTGCTCAGCTCTGTATCACGACGCATGACACGTCGCTGCTGGATGATGAACTCCTAAGGAGGGATCAGTTCTGGTTTGTTGAGAAGAACGAACTGCAGGCTAGCCGCCTGTACCCGCTCTCGGACTTCAGTCCACGCAAAGGCGAAGCTCTCGAGAAGGGTTATCTCCGTGGGCGATACGGCGGCGTGCCGTTCATTGCGAGGACTGGCATCCACTAGGGTCACATGCGGGACAACCAGCCAAAACATCGCCAGGCCAGACGGCAGCAGCGAAAGCTCGAGAGAAGACGTGCCAGCCGGCAGGGGATGAGCGCCATCCTGATCATCTGCGAGGGTCAGGAAACTGAGCCGAACTACATCGAGGGGCTCTGCGAATCTCATCGGGTCAACAGGGCCGCCGTAGACCTGCGTCGCGGCGACCGTGCGACCGACCCGGTTTCCCTTGTCCGCAAGGCTCGCCAGATCTTCGAGCGGGATCCGACCTTCGATCGGGTCTTCGTCGTCTGCGATGGTGACGGAAACGTCGACGATGCGAGGAAGTTGGCAGCGCAGCGCTTGAGAAGCAAAGACCGGTCACCCCTGACGGTTGAGCTGATCGTCAGCCGTCCGAGCATCGAGTTCTGGTTGCTTCTGCACTTCGAGTATTCAAGTCGGCCGTATCGCAGTGCAGCCGAGGCAATAGAGGCACTCCGCGGCCACCTGCCAATATACGACAAGTCAGATCGTCGGATTTTTGAAGCGGTCGCGCCTGGTCTTCAGCAGGCGATCGCGAACACGAGTCGACTAACGCGAGAGCTACGCGCGGCGGGAAGCGCATCGCCCGATTCAGACTTCGCGGTCCTGGCCGAGGTACTGCTGGCGATGCGGAGCTGAGGAAATGAATGGGTCGCTGTAGCGAGAGCAACGAACCGCATCGAGTGAAGTGGTCAGGCGGATCCGATTCGCCAATCGTCTTGTTGGATACCAGGGAAAGACAGATGCCGCGGTTGGCTTTGACGATTCTGACGATCGTACTGCTCGTAGCGATGCCGAGTGCATGGGCAGGTCTCTGCCAGCAAGAGACAGGAAAGCAGAGTTGCGCCCGCCAGACGCTCAAACCGGGCGTTTACCTCATCGAGATCAACGGTCCAATCGATTGGGCGCTTGTTCGCGAGGTCCAGGCAGTCGGGGTTGAATCGTGCGTCGGACCTCAAGATCGCCGACATCGGCTGTGGTACGGGCGCCGCGACGCGCGTGCTGGCTCGCGAACTTGATGCGCACGTCACAGCCGTCGACTTCCTTCCGGAGTTGCTGGCCCAGCTCGAGGATGCCGCTGGTCGTGCCGGGCTGGCGGACCGCATCACGACGCTCTGCGCGTCAATGGAATCCCTGCCGTTCGCGGAATCGGAGCTTGACGCGATCTGGTCGGAGGGTGCGATCTACAACATGGGCTTCGCCGCGGGCATCACGGCCTGGCGCAGATACTGAAGGCGGGCGGCGTCCTCGCCGTATCGGAGTTGACCTGGCTGACCGACCAGCGCCCGGAGGAGCTGCAGGTTCACTGGGAGAGGGAGTACCCGGAAGTAGGTACCGCCTCCAGCAAGATCGCCACCCTGGAACGACTCGGCTTTTCACCGATCGGGTATTTCCCGCTGCCTGAACACTGCTGGCTCGACAATTACTATCGACCGATGCAGCAGCGCTTTTCCGATTACCTGGATCGTCACGGGGGCTTGGCGGGTGCGAGGGCGGTCGTGACTGCTGAAGAGAAGGAGATCTCGCTATACGAGCGCTACAAGGCTTTCGTAAGTTACGGGTACTACATTGCCCGGAAGACCTCTCGATGAATCACCCGTCGCAAACGATCTGAGGCATCCGGCACGAGGCATCGGTCATGAAGGAACGTCAGGTCGACATCGTCATCATCGGCTCCGGCAGCGCCGGACTCAACGCCATGGCCCAGGCGCGCCAGGCCGGCCGCTCGTTCGTGCTGATCAACGGCGGCATGGAAGGCACGACCTGTGCGCGGATCGGCTGCATGCCGTCCAAGGTGATGATCCACATTGCCGAGGAGTACTACCGCCGCACCCACTTCGGGCAGTACGGCATCGACGGCCACGACGGGCTCAGCCTGGATCTCACCGAGGCGATGAAACATGTGCAGGAGCTGCGCGACGGCTTCGTGCAAGGTGTGGTCAGCCGCAGCACCGCCAGGATGGCCGACGATGTGTTCATCCAGGACTATGCGCGCCTGCTCGAGCCGACGCTGGTCGAGGCCGGCGGCCAGCGTTTTCGCGCCAGGGCCGTGGTAGTCGCCACCGGTTCCACGCCGATCCTGCCTGCGCCCTGGCGCCAGTTCGGCAAGCGCGTGATCACCACCGACGAGGTCTTCGAGCTCGAGGACCTGCCGGCCAGCATGGTCATCATCGGCATGGGCACCATCGGCCTCGAACTCGGCCAGAGCCTGTCACGCATGGGAGTCGCGATCAGCGGCTTCGACCAGGTCGAGCGCATCGCCGGCATCACCGACCCCGAGGTCAACCGCTGCGCGATCGAACTGATGCGCCGCGAGTTCCCCATCCACCTCGGGGCGACCGCGACGTTGTCGGATGCGGACGGCAAGCTGCGCGTCCGTGCCGGGGAACAGGAGGTCGTGGTCGACCAGGTGCTGTCGTGCATCGGGCGCGTGCCGATGGTCGAGGGCCTGGGCCTCGAGGTGCTCGGCCTGCCGCTCGATGCCCGGGGCGTGCCGCCCTTCGACCCGCACACCATGCAGGTGGGAGACTTGCCGGTGTTCCTGGCCGGCGACGTGACTGGCGATCGACAGGTGCTGCACGAGGCCACCGACGAGGGCAAGATCGCCGGCTACAACGCCGCGCATGTCGACCAGGCGCCGCAGCGCTTCCATCGCAAGACGGCGTTCTACGTCAACTTCTGCGACCCGAACATTGTCGCCGTCGGCGACCGCTTCGACCAGATCGATTCCGGGCGCAGCGAGATCGCGGAGGTGAGCTTCGCCACCGTCGGGCGTGCGCGGGCCATGGGTGCGGCGCGGGGCGTGCTGCGGCTCTACGCCGACCGTGCCAGCGGCCGGGTACTTGGCAGCGAGATGATTGCGCCGCGCGGCGAGCACCTGGCGCACCTGCTGGCCTGGGCCATCGAGCAGCGCATGACGGTCGGCGACATGCTGCGCATGCCCTTCTATCACCCGGTGATCGAAGGCGCGCTGAAGGCAGCGCTGAGCCAGCTGCACGCCAAGGTCGATGCCCGCAACCCAGGCCCGATCACCGAACTCGTACTCGCGGCCGGCTGAGGCTGCTGCGCCACCACTTCCTGCAGAGGACACACCGTGCTGACCGAGCTGGACCCCTCATCGCACTGGCTGGCCGGGCAGGTCGCCGGCATCCACCTGTTTACCCTGGCCGGGGGTGTGGTGATCGGCGCGGCTGCGGTGCTGCTGTATCACGCCATCGGTCGTATCGCCGGCGTCAGCGGCATCTTCTTCACCGGGATCAAGGAGGGAGGGCTGTGGCGCTGGCTGTTTCTCGTCGGCATCGTGCTGGGCGCCGGGCTTGGCGCGCAGTTGTTTCCGTCGCTGAACATCGTCACGCGCCCGAGTCCCGGCTTGCTGATCTTGACGGTGTCGGGACTGCTGGTGGGTTGGGGAACGCGCCAGGGCGGAGGCTGCACCAGTGGGCACGGGGTCTGTGGACTCGGACGCCTGGCGCCGCGCTCGCTGGTGGCTGTGCTCGTCTTCATGGCGGCCGGTGTCGTCACGGCGAGCCTGCTGCGCCACTGGCTGGGGGTGCCGGCATGAGATCGAATCTCTCGGCACTGGTGGCGGGCTTGTTGTTCGGTTTTGGACTGATGCTTTCAGGCATGTCCAATCCCGGCGAGGTGCTGAGCTTCCTCGACTGGTCCGGTGTGTGGAGCCCCGACCTGATGGGCGTGTTGGGGAGCGCGGTGATCGTCTCGGTCATCGGCTTCCAGATTGCGCGACGCAGGAAGCGGCCCTGGTTCGAGGCGGAGTTCCCGGCATTGCCGAAGAAGCCCATCGATCGATCGCTGCTCGTCGGGAACCTGCTCTTCGGCATCGGCTGGGGGCTGGCAGGCTACTGTCCTGGCCCGGCGCTTGCGGGGCTGGCGCTGGGCAACGACGAAGTACTCGTCTTCCTCGTGGCCATGCTTGCCGGCGGCTACCTGCAGCAGGGGTGGGCACGGAGGCGGAGCGCTCGGTGAGTCGATCCGCCGGAGCGGCGATCGATGCCGTGGCTGATGGTGCTACGCAGCTTGTTCACACGACAGTCACACGCCGGAGCATGGCTCGTCGCAAGTGCTTGAATGAGCGAGCGGTGTCAGGTGACTCACATGGGTTCGATTCCCATCACCCGCTCCAAACAGATTCAGAGACCTGGAAGGGCCCTGCGGGGCCCTTTGTCAAATCAGGTCGGGCAGTGTCCCCTCCCGGCCTCGTGCGGTCGGGCTGATCGTGGCTCGGTGGGTTTGATGTTTAACGTTAATCGTTATAAGATGGCCGCGTGATCAAGAGCTTCCGTTGCGTGGAAACGCGGCGCGTAAACTCGCGATGCTTGATGCTGCGCACACCCTGGAGTTCCTGCGATCGCCGCCTGGCAATCGGTTGGAGTCGCTGCAAGGTGATCGGAAAGGACAGCACAGTATCCGGATCAACGACCAATTCAGGATTTGCTTCCGGTGGGCCGACGATGGTCCGACGGACGTGGAAATCGTCGACTACCACTGAGGTGAACAAGATGTCCAAGAATGGCATGCGGCCTGTTCATCCTGGCGAGGTGATCCGTGAAGAATTCATGGTCCCGCTGGGCCTGAGTGCCAATGCTCTGGCGAAGGCGCTGAACGTCCCTGCGCCGCGGATCAACGACGTCGTCCGCGGGCGGCGGGGGGTATCGGCCGACACGGCGATGCGGCTGGCTCGTTACTTCGGCGGCGACGCCCGATCCTGGCTGAATCTCCAGGCAGCGTACGACCTGCGGGTCGCGGAGATCGCCAATGGCAAGCGAATTGCACGTGAGATTTCGCCTGCGGCAGCACGATCCTTGACGGGCGCAGTTCAGTCACACGTACAGCGCACGCGGGAGCATCGCTCACGGTAACCGATTGATCGAAAGAGTGAATCCGGGCGACTCACGCGGGTTCGATTCCCATCACCCGCTCCAGCAAATTCAATGTCTTGCAAGGGCCCTCCGGGGCCCTTCGTCGTTCCTGGGTCTCTAGTCGGAATGTAATCGAACGATTACTATTGTTGCGTGTACGTCATCAGGACCCTGCCCGGGTTCGATGCCTGGCTCAAGGGCTTGCGCGACAGGACGGCGCAGCGTCGGTTGGTCGCGCGACGTCGGAAAGCTTCGCTCGGCAACCTGGGTGACGTGAAGTCCGTCGGCAAGGGCGTCGTCGAGATGCGAGAGCATTGCGGTCCCGGCTGGCGCATGTACTGCACCCTGAGGGGTGACCCGCTGGTCGTGATGTTCGGCGGTGGATCAAAGTCTTCGCAACGGACGGACATCGCAGTGACGCAGCGACGAGCTGCGATGATCGAGGAGGGTTGACGGTGAAACGCAAGAAGATCAAGGCCAATGATCTGCCGGAGTTCGACGCGGCAGAATACCTGGACAGCGAAGAGGCGGTCGCCGAGTACCTTACAGCCGTCCTCGCCGGGAATGATCCGGCGCTGCTTGCGGCGGCGCTTGGCGACATCGCGCGCGCAAGGGGCATGAGCGAAATTGCGAAGTCGACCGGCCTCGCGCGCGAAGCTCTCTACAAGGCGCTACGGCCGGGTGCCCAGCCGAGGTTCGATACGGTGTCGCGAGTCTGTGCTGCCCTCGGTGTCAGGCTGGTCGCCGAACCGGTGTCTTGACACGTCCGGGTTGTCCGCTCGCCCCGCCGCCCGTCCCGGGGATCGTGGTTACGCCCGGCCGTGTTGCGTGACGCGCAACGCGGTACATTCGCGCGGTGATCCAGTCATTCCGGTACAAGGGACTGCGGCGATTCTACGAATCGGGATCCTTGGCTGGAATCCAGCCGCAGCACGCGAAGCGGCTGAGGATGCAACTGGCCGCCAAGCTCGGGGTCGCACCCTCGACCCTGAATCGGGTGCTGACCGGCGCTAGCGGGGTGAGTCCGGAGATGGCGCTCCGGCTGTCGAAGAGTCTGGGCCGCTCGCCAGAGAGCTGGCTGGCGATGCAGTACAGCCATGATCAGGCAGCAGGTGGACCTGAGTCGCGTCGCCAAGGCTCGCCTCACGGCGGCCTGATGTGCCGACGCACCGCCATTCACACGCCAGTCACACGCCGACCAGGACATCGGACTGAGATTGCTGCAACACGTGCTTCGTGACGCTGCCCAGCAGCAGTTCCTCCGTCGCAGTCTCGCCCTGCATGCCGACCACGACGAGGTTGCCATCGAGTTTCGGAGCCACTGCGCGCGCCCAGAACCAGCAGGTCGGCGCGACAGGCGTCGGCGGACCGAGAACGCTCGGAAGCAGCGTGCCCGTGACGACATCGCAGCGTGCGGTCACCCCATGGGCTTGCGCGAGGTGTTCGCACAGTCGGGCGAGATCGTCGTCGATCTTCTGGCGTAAACGTGTCTCGATATTGTCGCGATGCTCCCCGATGAGCCGTTGCAACCTGCCCATCGCCGGGTCGCTGAGCACGTGCAGCAGGTGGAGCATCGCGCCGGCGTCCTCACCTTGATGGCCCGGGGAGAGCGGGGCAATTTGAGTTTTCCGCTATCATCTGCGCAGGTACTTCGGAAGCAGGGACCGTGGTCGAACAACCGATCGTACAACTGCTGATCCTGCTGTTGGCCGCGGTGCTGGTCGTCGCGGTATTCCAGAAACTGCGCATTCCCTCGACGCTCGGCTACCTGCTGGTGGGGGTCGTGCTCGGGCCCTACACGCCCGGCCCGGTGATCGAGGGCCACCAGCTCCGTTTCATCGCCGAGTTCGGCATCGTCTTCCTGCTGTTCACGATCGGCTTGAGTTACTCGTTGCCGCAGATCCGTGCACTGCGCAACCAGATCTTCGTCCTCGGAACCGGGCAGGTGGTGCTGACGACGGCCTTGGTCGCGCTCGGAGCATGGGCCATCGGGCTGCCGCCTGTCGCGGCATTCGTCGTCGGTGCCGTGTTCGCCCAGTCGTCCACGACGGTGATCAACCGCCAGCTTGCAGAGATCGGGGAGGAGCACTCGCGGCACGGGAGACTCGGTGTGGCGATGTCTGTTTTCCAGGACGTCACCACGGTCCCGTTCGTGATCGTGATTCCGGCGCTCGGCGTCGCCGCGGCCGGGCTCATCGGTTCGACGATGGCATGGGCGCTCGCGAAGGCGGTGCTCGCGTTCGGGATCGTCTTCCTGGTCGGGCGCTGGATCCTGCGGCCGCTGTTCCACGCCGTCGCCGGGAACCGCTCCGCGGAGCTGTTCACCTTGACGGTCCTGCTGGTGTCGCTGGCGGCGGGCTGGACGACGCTTCAACTCGGTCTTTCGATGGCATTCGGCGCCTTTCTCGCGGGAATGATGCTCGGCGAAACGGAGTTCCGGCATCAGGTGGACGCCGCCATCCGCCCGTTCCGCGACGTGCTGCTGGGGCTCTTTTTCATCGGGATCGGCATGCTGATCGACCTGCGTGCGTTGCCGGGCATCTGGCTCGAGGTCCTGGTCGGCGCGCTGGTCCTGCTCGTCGTGAAGATCGTGCTGGTCGCGGGCCTGGTGCGCGCGACGGGCATCGAGATGGCCACCGCATGGCGGACCGGGTTGGTGCTGGCGGTCGGGGGCGAGTTCGGCTTTGCGTTGCTGGCGATCGCGCTGTCTGCCGGGGCGCTTTCTGACATGACGGGCCAGGTCGCTCTCGCTTCCGTGCTGCTCTCCATCGTCCTGGCACCGTTCCTGATCCGTCACAACCGTGCCATCGCGACGTGGCTCGTGCCGGTAGACGACCAACGCAGCAATGAGCCACCCCCCGCGACGGCGTCTCGTATCACTGCCGGGCTCTCTGGACACGTCATCATCTGCGGCTACGGGCGCATTGGCCAGAGCATCGCGAATTTCCTGGAGGAAGAGGGGATTCGCCATGTTGCGCTGGATCTCGATGCTTCCAGGGTACGAGAGGCGCACCTCGCCGGAGAGCCCGTGTATTACGGCGACGCCACGGAACCCGCCGTGCTGGAGTCGGTGGGCATCGGTAATGCCCGGCTACTGGTCATCAGCCATCATGACCTTGCCGCGGCGTTTGCCGTCCTCGACGCGGTACGCAACTTGCGGCCCGGTCTGCCGGTCATGGTGCGTGCGACCGACGAGTCGCAGGTCGACGAGCTGCGGGCGGCCGGCGCAGTCGAAGTCGTGCCCGAGACGCTCGAAGCCGCGCTGATGATCACCGCGCACGTATTGCTGCTGCTCGACGTGCCACTGGCGCGCGTCGTGCGGCGCATCCAGGCGCAACGTACCGGCCGGTACCAGATGCTCAGGGAGTTCGTTCGCGGCGACGGGCCAACGGCAGACGGGACGGAAGCCGCCGCGGAGCGCGTTCATCCAGTGGTACTGACCGAGCGGAGTCGCGCTGTCGGCAAGAGCATCGGTGAGCTCGACCTGCGGGGAGTGATCGTCACCGCGTTGGTACGCAAGGGGGAGCGCCAGCTCGATCCACCGTCCGGCACCCGTCTCGAATCCGGTGACGTCCTCGTGCTGTTTGGGCGGGATGCGGATGTGTGGCTCAACGAGGACGCGCTTGTCGGCCGCTGACGAGCCCGTGGGTTCGATTCCCATCACCCGCGCCGGCCAGTCCCTGGTCTTCGAGCCCGGCCGAATCGGCGACCGCACGCCCGGCGGTCAGTCGCCGCCTGTCGCAGACTGGCGCAGCCGCGAAGGATCGATGAGGCTGCCGGCGCCGCGGATTGCCAGCATCTCGTTGGCGCCGTCGGCGATCATGCTCGCCCGCGCGTCCCGCAGCAGCTTCTCCAGCGGGTATGCACGCGTCACGCCGTTGCCTCCGAACAGCTGCATGGCTTCGGACGCGACTTCGAAAGCTGTCTGCGTGGCCGTCACCTTGGCGGCGGTCGAGGCGATGATGGCCGGGCGCGGTGCGGTCGCGTTGTAGGTGATCGCGCGGCGGGCCAGGGCGCGCGCCGCCTCGACCTTGCGGAACATCTCGAACAGCCGGTAGCGCACGTGCTGGTGCAGGATGATCGCCTGTCCGCCCTGGCGGCGCTCGTGGGCATAGGCGACGGCGTGTTCGAGCGCCGCACGCGCGACGCCGACCGCGCACACGGCGACGTGCGGATTCGCCTCGCACAGCATGCGGTACGCGAGCTCGTGGTAGGTCTCCGGCCCGGCGAGCAGGTGCGCCAGCGGTACCTCGACGTTGTCGAAGTACAGTTCGCCCTGGTTCATCGCGCGGAATCCGATCTTGTCGAGTGGCTTGCCGCGCGTGACGCCGGGCAGGTCGAGCGGCACGATCACGGCCACGCCGGGACCGGTGCGTCCCTGCTCATCGACATGATGACAGAACAGCGCGCACACCTGCGCCGTCATCGCGCCTGAGACCCAGGCCGACTTCTGGCCGTTGACGACGACCTTGTCGCCGACGATGCGCGCGGAGCAGTTGGGCTGCCCGTAGGGCTTGCCCGGTGCTCCGATTTCGACATCCGGGTGCAGCGTGTCGGAGCCGTGGTCCGGTTCGGTGATCGCCCAGCAACCGAGCTTGCCCTCGCAGTAGCGCGCCATCTCGAGGTTGCCGGCCAGCAACGAGTACATCACCGGAAAGTGATTCACGAGCAGCGCGCCGGCGAGCCCGCCGTCACCCCAGGCCAGTTCTTCGGTGGCAATGGCGAACAACCGTGCGCGCTCCAGCGGCGGCAACTCGGCCATCTGCAGCACCGACAGCCCAAGGCCCTCCGCCTTCTGCAGCACCTGCCACAGCGGCGATTCCGGCGCGATGACCTCCTCGGGCGTCATGCGGTCCAGCGTTGCCGCCAGCGGCCGCATGACTTCCGCGGCGAAGCGATGCGCGTTGTCCTGCACGGCGAGCTCGACCTCGGACAGCGGTTCCTCGAGGCCGGTCAGCGGGAGTTCGACGAAATCGGTTTGCATGAGCCTTGCTCCGTTGAAGTCAGCGCGTCGTGAGCCGACGCACGATGGCGGTGTACGAATTGGGAAACAGCCGCGGCAGCCACCAGGCAGTGAAAGACCGGTTGCCCACCAGCACGCGACGCTTACCGCGCTCGATGCCGTCGACGATGGCAGCGGCGCAATCATCTGCCGGCGTCGTCAGCAGCACCTCGAAGCTGTCTGCCGCGAGCTTGCGCTCGACTTCGTTCGCCGCGGCGGCAAGTCGCGCGATCTTGCCGATCGCGGTGCGGATACCGCCGGGGTGCACGGACAGCGCGCGCACACCGGTGCCCTCGAGTTCTGCCCACAGGCACTCGGTCAGGGCGCGCACGCCGAACTTCGAGATGTTGTAGGCCGATTGCCCGGGGTAGGCGATCAGGCCGAAGATGCTCGAGATGTTGACGATGCAGCCGCGGCGCTGCTCGAGCAGCATCGGCAGGAAGGCCTTGGTGCCGTAGATCACGCCCCAGAGGTTGATGCCGAGCTGCCACTCGATCTCCTCGATCGTGAGGTGCTCGACGGTGCCGATGATGGTGACGCCGGCATTGTTGACGACGACGTTCACGCTGCCGAAGTCACTGCGCACCTGCTCGGCGTGCGCGAAGACCGCCTCGCGCCGAGACACGTCGAGTTCATAGAGGCGCGCCTCGCACCGGTGAGGCAACAGTGACGAAGTCTCCTTCAGCGCCGCTGCGTCGATGTCCGAGAGCGCGAGCTTTGCGCCGCGCGCCGCGAGCTGCAGGGCGAGCGCGCGGCCGATTCCGGAGCCGGCGCCGGTCAGCACGACGACGTTGTTCTTCAGCGAGTGCATGTCAGTTCCTGGCGTGCACGTTGCCTGCGCAGACGGCGAAGGCCTCGAGCATCAGCCGCTCGAGGGGCTTTTCCGAGGCGGTCTTGGGAATCTCCGGCAGCACCTGCAGGAAGCGCGGCACGGCATTGGCGTCGAGGCGCGCTGCGCAGGCGTCGAAGACCGCCCGGGGGTCGAAACGATCGAGGTCGCCCGGCACGACCGCAGCCACGACTTCCTTCTCGCCCGCGGCCATGCCGGGCAGCGGCACGCCATAGACGTACACGTCGTCGACGCAGTCGAGATCGGCGAGGGCCTTCTCGACCATGGCGGTATTCACGAAGTCGCCGTTCCGGCGGATGCCGCCACCCTTGCGGTAGTGGAAGAACAGCCACCCGTCGGCGTCGACGTGGCCGACGTCCCCCATGTGCAGCCAACCGCCTGAGAGCTTGCGCTCGGTTGCCGCGGGGTCATGCAGGTACTCGAGTGACGGGCAGCTGCCGTCGGCGTTGCGGAAGCAGATCTCGCCCGCAACGCCGGGCGCACACGGCTGGCCCTGTTCGTCGAGGATGGCGAGTTGCAGGTTGGGCAGTGGCCGGCCGCAACTGCCGATCGGGCCATTGCCGGGGTTGATGGTGAGCCCGCCCTCGGCCGCGCCGTAGAACTCGACGATGCGCACGCCGAAACGACGCGAGAAGTCTTCCCAGATCGCGGCGGGCATGCCCGCCGAGAGCACCAGTCGCACCGGGTTCCCGGCATCGTCCGGTCGATGCGGCTCGGCGTAGACCGCTGTCGTCATGCCGCCCAGCAGGTTGAACAGGGTGCAACCGTAGCGGCGCGTGATGTCCCACAGGCGCGACTTGGTGAAGCGGCGGCTGATCACGCCGGGCAGGCCGTTGACGAGTATCAGGCCGAGCGAGATGACCTGCGCGTTGGCGTGCGTCAGTGACAATCCGGTGTAGGGCCGGTCGGCCGCGGTGAGGCCGAGCAGCGCCATGAGCGCGCCGCCCGCGAACAGCTTGGCGTGGTCGGTGACGATCGCCTTCGGGTCGCCGGTGGTGCCCGAGGTGTACAGCACCTGCATCGGTGCGCGCGGATCCGTGCTGGCGATGGGCAGGTCCACGGCCGCGCCGTGGGCCGCGACGATCCCGGGGATGTCGTCGAGTCCGTACTGCGCATCGACGGGTGCGACGGTGACTACAAAGCGGCCACCCGACCGGCCATCGCCCCACAGCTCGTCGAGCGCCGGCAAGGCTTCGGGCCCGGCGAACACGCCACGGCAGCCGGCGAACTCGAGCATGAAGCGAAGCTTGTCGCCCCGGCTGCGAGGATCGATCGGCACGAAGACGGTCCCGAGGATGCTCGAGGCCACCATCAGGTCCACGAACTCCGGATGGTTGGCCATCATCACGGCGAAGCGGTCGTCCTTCGCGAGGCCGCGACTCGCGAGCCAGCGGGCGAGAGCCTGGCCGTGCGACCACAGCTTCCGGTAACTGCGCGTCTCCTCGGTGTAGCGCCCGTCCCGGTCCACATCGACGAACGTCAGGATCGTCGCGTCACCGGGTTCGGACGCCTTGTCACGAACCAGGTGGGCCAGGATGGGCAGGCTCATCTCAGGATTCCCGGGCCAGGATGCTGACCACCGTCGCGGCCGCGTCGTTGCCGATGAGCCCGCCGCCGTTGTGGGCGAGGCCGATGCGCGCATTCGCGACCTGGCGCGGACCGCACTGCCCGCGCAGCTGCTCGGTCAACTCGACGATCTGCGCAGCGCCGGTGGCGCCGATCGGGTGACCCTTGCGCAGCAGCCCGCCCGAGGCGTTGACCGGCGTCCGACCCGTGATCTCGGTGACGCCCTCGTCGATCAGGCGACCGCCACCGCCCGGCCCGCACAGGCCGAGGTACTCGTAGGCAATCAGCTCGGAAGGAGCCGAGGCGTCGTGCACCTCGGCGCAGCTCAGGTCCTGCGGGCCGAGGCCGGCCGCCGCATACGCCTGCCGGCAGGCGTACGCGCCGAGCGACTCCTCGTCGGGCGCGTGGTCGTAGCCCGAAGCCACGACCGAGGACAGCACGCGCACTCGATGCGACAGGCCGAGCGCCGCCGCCTTGCGCCGGCTGACCAGGACCAGTGCGGCCGCGCCGTCGCCGATCGGCGAGCACATCGGCAGCGTCAGCGGCCAGAGGATTTCGCGCGCCGCCAGCACCTCGGGCACCGTCATGGGCTTCTGGAACTGCGCGCGCGGGTTCAGTGCGCCGTTGCGCGAATTCTTCGCCGTGACGCCGGCGATCTGCTCGCGGGTGGTGCCGTAGCGGCGCATGTGCGCCTTGGTCATGTAGGCGTAGATGTCGACGAACACGCTGCGCGACTTGTCGCCCAGCTCCGCATCGGGGTCCTCGCCGGCCTGGGCCGCGAGCGAGCGCAGCGCGCCGGTGAGGCCGTTCGGGTCCTCGGTGTCCACGGCGCCGTCGAAAGCGAGGAAGCTCTTCTGCTTGTCCTCGTTGAACAGCTTCTCGTAGCCGCAGACCAGCGCGACGTCGTGCGCGCCGGCCGTGACCATGGCCGCGCCCTGGGCAAAGGCCGTGCTGGAGGTGGCGCAGGCATTCTCGACGTTGATCACCGGGATGCGGCCTACCCCTAAGCTGCGCAGCACCGCCTGGCCGCGGATCATCTCCTGGCCCTGCAGCACGCCCGCCGCGGCGTTGCCCATGTAGGCGGCCTCGATGTCGTCGGGTCCCAGGCCGGCGTCGGCCAGCGCGGCGCGAATCGCCTCGGCGGCGAGGTCCTTGAGGCGTGTGGTGAGGTGATTGCCGAAGCGGGTCATGCCCACGCCGGCGACGTACGCGTCCATCTTCATGGTTGCTTCCTCACTCCGGCAGGTTGCAGTAACCGCGCCGATGGAACTCGGCGATCAGCGCACGATGACCGAAGGCACGCGCCGCCGACTGGAAGCCCACGGCCTGGTGCTGGCCACGCAGCAGCCGCTGCGCGGCTTCGGCGCAGAGGTCGCCGGTCCAGCTGTAGGGCGCCGACACGTTGAGGCAGAAGCTGCGCGTGGCCTGCCGCCCCTGGCCATGGCAGACGATGACGCTGCGCTGCACATCGAGGTCGTCTTTCGGCGGCTCGTGATCCATCATCTGCGCGCCGACGGCGTTGGTCCACGCCTCGCGTTGATCCGACGGGAGGTGCGCCGCCTGCTGCTTGAACGCCTCGAGTGCCTGCACGATGCCGCCTCGCAGGTGATCGGCCAGCTGCGTCAGCACGCGGCAGTTGCGCACCCGCGGGTCGTCCTTGAACCACACCGGCTCGCAGCCCCCGCCCCAGGGATGGGCAGCCATCTTCATCGCGCGATAGGGCACGAAGACGTCGTGCATCACGTCGAGCGGCCAGTTCCGGTACTGGTTCTGCTCCAGGTAGAACTGCCCGGTCTCGTTGCAGATCATGCGCAGGAACGACTTGGTCGAGGCCTGCGACGGCAGGCCGTTGTCGATCTGGTAGAGGATGTCGAGGCTGTCGATGCCGGGATCCTCGAGCACGACCTCGGCCGCGAGCGCGCCGGCGGTCCACATGTACGAGGTGGCCGGGCACAGCAGCAGCTTCTTCTCGGCGAACGCTGCGCCGAACTTGTCCGCGACCGCGATCGTCCAGTCCTGTTCGCCGGTCGTGTCGATGTAATGGCAGCCGGCTCGCAGCGCCGTTTCCACCACCGGCCAGGCGAGTTGCATGAACGGCCCGGCGACGTTGATGACCACCTTCGCCCGCTGGAACAGCGGCAGCAGCGACTCGACGGTGTTGTCCGCAGTGACGAGGCTGGCATCGATGGATCGGCCGACGCGCTGCTCGACCACTGCGCGAGCCGCTTCGAGGCGCGCGGCGTCGCGGCCGGCCATGCAGAAAGGAATGTCGCGGGTGGCGAGGCACTCCGCCACCAGCTTGCCCGTGTAGCCGCTGGCCCCGTAGACCAGCACGTCCCGGTCAGTGCTCATCGCGCTCCCCCTGTCGGAGTGGATTGTTTCGACTGGTGAGCAGCCTGGGCCGGGACGCAGCGCTCGCGAATGGCGGATCCGGCAGACGCCTTGTGAAAAACGGCGAGCCCGGCGGACGGGCGCCGGGCTACGGTGCGAGGCTCGCCCGCATCGCGGCCACGAAGGGCTCGATGACGTCGGGGAACAGCTCTGCCAGCGGGGTACCCCGGAACTGCGGCAGGTACCGTGCATTCCAGTGGGCCCACAGCGACATCCCTTCCGGGCATTCTGTCGCTGCAACACCGATGGCCATCAGGGTCCTGATCGGACCGGGCGGCTGTGCGGCGTAAGCGGCCTTCCATTGCGCAGCATCCAGGTAGTGGCGCTCGACCTTCCGCCCGAGCAGGCGCTCGCGCACGTCCAGCAGTTCGTTCCAGCTGCAGTAAGCCGTTGCCGCGATCGGGCACACGGCGTTGCGCGACGCGGGATGCGCGAGCACGTGCGGGATGATGCGGCCCACGTCGCGGCCGGTGGACCAGGCCATCGGCGTGTCGCCATCGCCCATGACGGCGACGGGTTCGAGCAGGTAATACTCGGGCCACATGCCGGCCGGAATGATCGTGTAATCCAGGCCGGCCAGCTCGATCACGCGGCGGATGAACGCCTTCTGCCGGGCCATCGCGCGGTGCTCGGTGTCCGTGGGCCAGAACTGCTCCCACTCGTAGATGAAGCCGAACTCGGACGGCACGAAGCGCTCCACGCCGGCCTCGCGCGCCGCGTAGATCAACGCGTACTGGGCTTCGGTGGCCGAGTACGGCGCGCACGACACCAAGTGATGGGTTCCCTGCAACGCCGGGATCAGCGAGGCGTGCGATGCGGTATCGGCCTCCACCAACTTCACGCCGCTGGCCTGCCAGCGAGCGTAAAGGCTCTGCCGTCCCGCCTCGGCGCGACCGCCCTGCATGGTCGATCGGTCCGTGTCGCGGCCCATGCGCACCAGCACCTGCACGTCGAACAGTTTCTGCTCGATCAGTTCGTCGACGCAGGCGCTGCCGGCAGTGCCTGTCGCGCCGAATACCGTGACGGTCTTTCTCATCTCCGTCCTCCCCGAGGGCCGGCGCCGAGGCGACCGCCCAATAGCGCAATGAACAGGAGGGCATAGATCAGGTCGACGCTGGACAGCGCCAGCAACGGCCAACCGATGTGCCCGGCGAGGTAGTGACACGACACCGTCGCCACCACGGCCAGCTTGGCCGCAGCGCCCAGGGCCGCGAATGGCCGGTACTGCGTGAAGTCGATGGCCAGCATCAGGTAGGCCGCGCCGAACGCGACCACCACCACGGCAAACAGGTCGACGTACACCTTGGCGCTGGTTGCGACGGGTTCCAGTCCCAGCAGGCGCTCGAACAGTGGCATCGCCAGGGTCAGTCCAGCACCCACCACCCAGTTGAACAGCGCCGCGCTGGCGAAGATGCCACGCCGTAAGGACATGGGATCGCTTCCTTTGCAGAGTCACTTTCCCGACGCGGAGCCTAGCGGCAGGCGCCCGCGGTGCCATTGCCAATCGCGGCAAAGCCCTTGTGAAAATCGGCAGATCCGCTAGAGTCGGGCGAGGCGCCGCGCTGGATGACCTGCCGTGAGTTCGCGACCCGCCGTACATCGCATGAGTGGCCTGATTCCCGTGCGGCAATTGCTGGACGGCGACGGCATCGATTGGCGCCGCTGCCTCGCGGGCACGGGGATTGCGCCGGCGGATCTGGACCGTGACGGGCTGACCGTCACGCTGCGTCAGGAAGATCGGCTCTTCGGCAACCTGCTCGCGCTGACGGGCGACCCGGCGATTGGCCTGCGCCTCGGCCGGCAGTACTCACCACAGCGCTACGGCCTGTTCGGCTACGCGATGCTGAGCGCGCCGACCCTGCGCCACGCTCTCGTCATCGCCACGCGGTTCGGCGAGGACCTGACCTTCACCTGGTTGCGCTTCGGCCTCGACATCGGCGGGCGAGAAGTCGTGTTCTCGCTCGGCGACCGCGAGCCGCTGCACGGAGCGGTGCGCGACTTCCTCTACGACCGCGACACGCTTGCCGCGAAGGTCGCGCTGGACGAGTTGCTCGGCGAACCGGTCCCGATCACGCGAGTGGTGCTGCCCCACGACGGGCACGGCCTCGCGTCGCGATACCGTCGCGCGTTTGGCTGCCCGGTGGAGTTCAACGGCGCCATGGGCTCGAGCCTCGCCTTCCCGACCCGGCTGCTCGAGTGTCGCCTGCCGTTTCGCGATGCGGCGACCTCGGAGCGCCTGCAGGCCCAATGCCAGGTTCTGCTTGGGCTATTCAGGCAGCGCGGCGACCTCGCAAGCGAAGTCCGAGAGCTCATCGTCGGGCAGCCGGGCTACTTCCCGAGCGTCGAGGTCGTGGCCAAGCAGCTGTCGGTTTCCATCCGCACGCTGCGCCAGCAACTCGCCGATGAAGGTACCGGCTACCAGAAGATCCTCGACCAGGTGCGCCACGGCCTCGCCTGCGAGTACCTCGAGAACACCCGGCTGCCCGTGCAGGAGATCGCGCACCGGGTCGGCTTCGACGAGCCGGGCAATTTCACGCACGCGTTCAAGCGCTGGGCCGGGATGACGCCGTCAGCGTATCGTGCGGCCAGGACTTCCTAGTCTGCAGGCATCTTGATCGCGCTGACCATCGGCGCGATCCTTGGTGTCGGGCTCGTCGACAAGCCGGTGTGCGAAGTCTGCTTGGTTATCCGGCCGTCACACGTTAATCACGCGCAGGTCCAGCGCCATTCGTAAGTCACTGACTCCGACGGGCGGGGCAGGGTGGCTCACGTGGGTTCGATTCCCATCACCCGCTCCACCGTTCGCCTGTCCTCGCTTGTGAGACAGGCCGCGCTGCAGCGAGCCGGTTCGGCGTGTGCCAAGGTGAAGCGAGGGCTGTCCTCGACACCCTTGCGCGCGGTGACGCTGATTAGGCGACCAGCTTCAGCTTCGGATTCAGCCCCGCCCTTGCCGCGAGTCGGACGAGCAGGTCGAGACTGAAGGAACTGATCTTGCCACGCTTGATGTCCGACACCCTGGCCTGGGTGACGGCGAGGATCTTCGCCGCTTCCGTCTGGGTCATGCCGGAGTCCGCCAGCCAGTTTCCGAGGCCTTGGAGAAGGAGCGAACGCATTTCCATCTCTGCGGCCTGATCTTCGGGATAGAGATCGCGAAAGACGCTGTGTACCTTCTTCTTAGCCATGTGGTGTCCTCTTGGGGGCTCGAGCGAGCCGTTGTCGAGCCACTTCGATGTCTTCATGGGCGGTCTTTTGCGACTTCTTCCGGCAGCAATGCAAGACGTAGATAGCTTCCGGTCGAGTCGCCAGATAAATCGTCCTGAATGCCCCGGATGGATCGCGCACCCGGATTTCGCGGACGCCCGCCCCGATCGACGGCATCGGCTTCCAGTCATCCGGGTCGAGTCCGCGCTGGACCCGGAAAAGCTGGTGACCCGTGTCGTCCATTGCGGTTGCCGGGAAGGCCTTGAGATCGGCCTTCGAGCTTCCAAGCCAGACGACGGGCTTCATGGCGAGAGCATAGCGGTGCAGACCGCGCTATGCAAGATAGCGCATAGCAGGCTGGTCATGCGCGCGGGCGGACAAGGTGCCCTGCCGGGCTGGTATTCACACTTGAATCAAACGCGGAGGGTGGGGGCTCGCCAGGTCATTGATCGGCTGTGAGTCAGTGTCGCGCGGCGGTCGGTGGGCCTGACGCTGGCCGGTGCGGGCTGATGTCGGCGTGGCAATGCGGGGGGGGGGCAGCTCCCTCTGCTTTGCATGGTTGCGTACTACGAACTTCCAACGAATCCACCTGAATACGGACGCGCAGGGCAGGATGCGCGGATACGAAGCGCGGCAGGGCATGCGGTAACAGCAGTTCCGCGGCGTAGGGGCCGAAGCCGATTGCGAGTTCGCCCTTGTGCAGCCCTTTGGCCAGCGCGACTTCGCGCTCGAGATCCGCGACCTGCGCGGACACGGCCGCGGCCTGCTGCAGGAACAAGTAGCCGAAGTCCGTGGGCTCTGCGCCGTGCCGGTTCCTCGCGAACAACGGCAGGCCGGATGAGGCGAAGGTCGATGGGCACGCTGTGGGCCGGGCGATAGTGGAGACGAACGAACTGTACCCAGACCACATGGAACCAATAGAGCGGGCGTCATTGCCAGCGTGACAGGCGACGTCGAGAATCCGCCCGCCAATCGGAAACCAGACATCTACCGGTCAGCCCACGAACAAGGGTCAATCCAAATGGTTGCAATGACATCGAAGCTTCGACACGGCCTAGCGCTTCTTGCCGCAATGCTGTTGCCCCCTCTTAGCGGCAGCGCGCAAACCCAGGCGCCACTTGCGCCAACCGAAGCCAGGGCGATCGCCGAAGAGGCTTACGTCTTCGGCATGGCCATCGTCGAGCACTACAAGGCGCTGTGGGCCTACGGGATCGAACCGAAGTCACCCAAGTATTGCGGCATCAACAAGCTCTGCAACGACACGCGGCTCTATGGTCCGAAGGACACCGCCGTCGTCTCGGCCAACAACGACACCATCTACACCAGCGGAATGATGGACCTGCGCGCGGAGCCGATGATCCTGCAGGTGCCGGCCATTTCCGACCGGTACTACTCGTTCATGCTGGTCGACATGGCGACCGACAACTTCGCCTACGTCGGCTCGCGCGCCACCGGCACTGAGCCGGGCACCTACGCAATCACGGGCCCGGGGTGGAAAGGGCAACTGCCGAAGGGCGTGACACGCATCCCGTCGCCGAGCTGGCTGGTCTTCGCGATCGGGCGTACGGGTGTCAACGGCGAGGTCGACATGCCGGCGCTGCGCAAGGCGCAGACCGGCTACACGCTCGTACCGCTGTCGACGTTCGTGGGCAAGCCCGCGCCGCCCGCGGCGCCGAATATCGACTTCCCGCCGTTCGTCGACGCCAAGACCGCGGACGGCGCGACGTTCATCAAATACCTCAACTTCCTGATGCAGTTCCAGGCCTTCCCGGCCGCGGAGCAGACACTGCTCGACCGGCTGGCGCGCATCGGCATCGGCCCGGGCCGCGCGTTCAATCCCGCAGACTTCTCTCCGGAGGTGATGCAGGCCATCGACGAAGGCATCAATGCGGGACGCGAGCAGGTACGCGCCACGGCGGACAACCTCGGCACCCAGGTCAATGGCTGGAACATCTCCCCGGGCAACGCCGGCGAGTTCGGGCAGGACTACATGACGCGTTCGGCGGCGGCGTGGAAGTACATCTACGTGAACTCGGCCGTGGAGGCGATGTACCCGACCGCGGGTGTCGACGGCAGCGGCAAGCCGCTCGATGGCAGCACCGCTCGCTATGTGCTGAAGTTCGCGCCGGGCGCGCTGCCACCCGTCGACTACTTCTGGTCGCTGACGCTCTACGACGCAAAGACCCAGGTGCCGATCGAGAACGCGATTGATCGCTATTCGATCGGCGACCGCACGCCCGGCATCGTCAAGGGCGCCGACGGCTCATTGACGATCTACATCCAGGCCGACAAGCCCGCGACGAATGCGGCCAACTGGCTGCCGGCACCCAAGGCACCGTTCTACGTGATCCTGCGTACCTATGGTCCGAAACCCGCGATGCTCGACGGCAGCTACAAGGTTCCGCCGATCACGCGCGTGAACGGATTCGATCTCGCGAGGACAATTCGATGAGAACGCATTCGGCCGCGATTTCTTCATCCAGCTTTCGGCTAGTCGTCGCCGCCGTAGCGGCGTTCGCTGCCGCGGTCACGACTTCTGCCGTCGCGCAGTCGTCAGCCAAGCCGCCGCTGACCCCGCAGGCCGCTCGCGCGATCGCCAAGGAGGCGTGGCTCTACGCCTACGCGCCGATCGAAAGCTACAAGACGATGTACAACCCGGCGGTCAACAAGGACTTCCCGGGCTACGTCGGCGGCTTCAACCGCTTCCGGCACTACGCGCGGATGAGCACGCCCGCCGACACGGACATAGTGACCCCGAACAACGACACGCCGTACTCGTGGGCGTGGCTCGACCTGCGCGCGGAGCCGATCGTGCTGTCGCTGCCTGCGGTGCCGGCGCCGCGCTACTACGTGAACCAGTGGTTCGACATGTACACGCACAACTTCGCCTACACCGGCGTGCGTGCCACGGGCCGCAAGGCGGGGAACTATCTGCTCGCCGGGCCGGGATGGAAAGGCGAGGTGCCGAAAAGCATCACGAAAGTGTTCCGTGCCGAGACCGACTTCGTCGGTACGCTGACACGCACGCAACTCAGCGGGGTCGATGATATCGCTGCGATGCAGGCGGTGCAGGCGCAATACAAGCTCACACCCCTGTCGCAGTTTGCCGGCACCCCCGCCCCGAAGCAGGCCGCGGCCGACGCCGAGAAGGCGTTGAAGGACAAGGCACTCGTCTCGACCAGTTCCAAGGAGCTGTTCGGCAGCCGCCGGGAACTGGGCCAGGACTACATCATGCAGCGCGATCTCGGCGCGATGCTCGGCATCTACGGCAATACCAAGACGGAGGCCGTCTACGGGGCCTGGCAGACGGGTCCGGACGGCACGCCGCTCGATGGAACGAAACGCTGGGTGCTGCGTTACCCGGCGGGCCAGTTGCCGCCGTGAACCTGTTCTGGTCGATCACGATGTATAACCTGCCCCAGCGGCTGCTGGTCGAGGTGCAATGAGCGCGGTCGGCCGACCTCGGCCACCGCCGATGGGCCTCATTCCCGAAGGAGTTGAGGATCGCCGCGCCCTCACACGCCGATCACACGCCAGGGCGTTGCTGTTGGCAAGTGATTGATCGAGTGGGCGGAGCCGGGCGACTCTGGCCGCCCGGCGAGCAAGTGGCCCGCTCGCATCCATGAGGCGCGCTGCGTCGAAAGCGCCGTCACGACCATCGGATGCCCGCTGCGTAACACCTTGCGTCGCATTGCCAGCGAGCGCTGGTGCGCGGCGCTATAGTAGTTGGTTGCCCCCAGCCACTTCCATCGCAACGTCGGCGGAGACCTCATGCCTATCGAAGCAAGAATCGAACGCATCTACGAACAGGTCGTACGGCGCAATCCGGGCGAGGTCGAGTTCCATCAGGCCGTCAAGGAAGTGATCGAGACGCTCGGCCCCGTGCTGGCCAAGCATCCTGAGTACGCGGAGCACAAGATCATCGAGCGCATCTGCGAACCGGAACGCCAGATCATCTTCCGCGTGCCCTGGGAAGACGACGATGGCGAGGTGCAGATCAACCGAGGCTTCCGCGTGCAGTTCAACAGCGTGCTGGGTCCCTACAAGGGTGGACTCCGCTTCCACCCTTCGGTCTATCTGGGGATCATCAAGTTCCTGGGCTTCGAGCAGATCTTCAAGAACGCCCTCACCGGCATGCCGATCGGCGGGGCCAAGGGCGGGTCGGACTTCGATCCCAAGGGTCGCAGCGACGGCGAGGTGATGCGCTTCTGCCAGAGCTTCATGACCGAGCTGCACCGTCACCTCGGCGAGTTCACCGACGTGCCCGCCGGCGACATCGGCGTCGGCGCGCGCGAGATCGGATACCTGTTCGGCCAGTACAAGCGCATGACCAACCGCTACGAGTCGGGCGTGCTGACCGGCAAGAGCCCGCACTGGGGCGGAGCACTCGTGCGGCGCGAGGCCACGGGTTACGGCACGGTTTTCTTCGTCGAGGAGATGCTTAAGGCCCGCGGCCAGTCGATCGAAGGGCGCACCTGTGTCGTGTCCGGCTCCGGCAACGTCGCGATCTACGCGATCGAGAAGCTGCAGCAGCTCGGCGCGCACGTGGTCGCCTGCTCGGATTCGGACGGCGTCATCTGGCACGAGCGCGGCCTCGACCTCGACCTGGTCAAGCGCCTGAAGGAGGTCGAACGTCGCCGCATCGCCGACTACGCGCGGGAACACGGCGACGCGAAGTACCTGCCGGGCGGGAGCATCTGGGACATTCGATGCGAGATCGCCTTGCCGTGCGCGACGCAGAACGAGCTTGACGAAGCGGCGGCACGCCGGCTGGTCGCCAATGGCTGCGTCGCCGTCGCCGAGGGCGCGAACATGCCTACGACGCCGGGCGGCGTGCGGGTGTTCCAGCAGGCGGGCATCGCCTATGGGCCGGGCAAAGCGGCGAACGCCGGCGGCGTGGCGACCTCCGCGCTCGAGATGCAGCAGAACGCGAGCCGCGATGCGTGGACCTTCGAGCACACCGAGCGACGGCTGAACGAGATCATGAGCAGCATCCACCGCAACTGCCACGAAGCGGCCGAGGTGTACGGCAGTCCCGGCAATTACGTGATCGGCGCCAACATCGTCGGCTTCCGCCGGGTGGCCGAGGCGATGCTGGCGTTCGGCCTGATCTGAAACTGGGAGTTTCGACGTCAGGCGACGCGAGCAGTTCCCTGCGATATCGCTGGCTGTCGTATGTGGCTGACAGGGCCGATCGAAGATGCCCGCGTTGGCTTCGTGTCGTCAGGTGCTCGCTCGGGTATCGCTCGTGGAGAACGAGCCATTGAAGAAGGCCGTACCGTCTCCCATGCCGAGGCAAAGCGGCGCATGGAACGATGGCTGAAGTAATCTGGACTGAGCCGGCCCCGAGCGACCTGGATGCCATCGCGGACTGCATTGCGCTGGGAAATCCGGACGCGGCGTGCGCACTGGTTCGGCGCGTCTTTAATCACGTTGATCGGTTGTTCCACCATCCTCGAACCACGCTTTCACCCTCCATGTGATGAGAGCCGAGCGCCTCCTGTGCTTGGCCAGCGCCAGCTCGTCTGGGAGCGGCCGTGCGGCCTCAGTTCGCGAGGCTCAGGCTGCTGCCCTTCTGCTTCGGCGGGTATTTCTGCAGAGTCGCCATGTGTCGTCCGAGCCGATCCATGACATCGTTGTACAGCCACGTCTTCTGCTGCGTGATCGTCGCGCGGGGCCCGGGGGCCTGGTCGTAGCTCTCATAGGGATCCTGCCTGACGTTGAACACGTAGGCGATGTCGAGCTTCGTCGTGTGCCCGTAGTACCCGTCGCGCACGAAGAAGTGGGCCTTCCACTGGTTGATGCGGATCGCCTGGAGCCGGGATTCCGCGTAGTAGAGATACTCGTCCCGGGCTGATTCGTCCGTCTTGCCGGTCCAGTAGTCGAGGTTGTCGACCCCGTCGATGTAGTTCCTGTGCTCCACGTCGGTGCCGAGCCTGTCACCAGCGGCGATCCGCTCACGGATGTCGGGCACACCGGCGGCCGCGGACAGCGTCGTGAAGACGTCCTCGTGGCTTTGAATGCCGTTGAGTTCGGTTCCCGGCCGGATCCGGCCCGGCCAGCGCACCAGCATCGGCACGCGGACCCCGCCTTCCCACGTCGTCATCTTCTCCGAGCGGAACGGCGTGGTACCGCCGTGAGGAAACGTCGAATGCTCGACGCCGTTGTCGCTCGAGTAGATCACGATGGTGTTGTCCGCGATCCCCATGGCGTCGAGCCGCGCGAGGATCGTGCCCACCTGCTCGTCATGCTGGATCATGCCGGCGCCGTAGAGATCGTGGTAGCTCGTGAACTCGCGTGCTTTCTTCCGGTACTGCTCTGGGACCCGCGTGAAGACGTGCATG
>Ga0073899_10000804_pt1 | contig 28939 bp, 23 predicted proteins | sample KloWWTmetaKNB5Ph_FD_88975 | JGI IMG/M metagenome (GOLD analysis project Ga0073899, IMG submission 88975) | Active sludge microbial communities from Klosterneuburg, Austria, studying microevolution and ecology of nitrifiers - Klosterneuburg... | ecosystem: Engineered > WWTP > Aerobic digester >... | reverse complement strand
CTGGTTCTCACGCGCCAAAATTTTCGGCAAGGCACAGGAATATCACCTGTTCGATTGCATCGAGTGCGGCTGCTGTGCTTATGTCTGCCCCTCGCGGATTCCGCTGGTTGATTATTATCGTTTCGCCAAGAGCGAAATCTGGGCGCGCGAACGCGACAAGAGTGCCGCCGACGAAGCACGCGAACGCTACGAATTCCGCCTGCTGCGCGACGAACGCGAGAAGCAGGAGAAAGCCGCCAAGCTGGCCGCCAGGACGGCGGCGGCACGCGAGAAAATGGCGCAGGAGGAGCAGGCTCAAAAAGCCGCCACTCCACTTGCCGATTCCGCAGATGTCACTGCCGCTGACCAGAAAAAGGCGCTGATCGCTGCCGCCATGGCCCGCGCCGAGCAACAAAAAGCGCAGGTTGCGCCCGCCAATACCGAAAGATTGACGCCCGCGCAGCGTGCCGAAATCGCTGCAATCGAAATACGCCGCACGCAATTACGCAACATGGCGAAAACCGCACCGGCGCAGGACGAATAAACCTATGCTGAACAACTCTCCCTACCTTCGTCAGCCCGCCAGCGTCCGCAGCGTCATGCTGCGCGTACTCGCCGCCCTGCTGCCGGGCATCGCCGCCTATGTCTGGTTTTTCGGTGCAGGTATTTTGGTACAGATTGTTCTCGTCTCGCTTGCCGCGCTGATTGGCGAAGCCGCGATGCTGGCGATCCGCAAAAAGCCGCTCTGGCTGTTTCTCGGCGACGGTTCCGCGCTGGTCACGGCCTGGCTGATCGCCCTTTCCTTACCACCGCTGGTGCCGTGGTGGCTGACGATCACCGCTGTGCTGTTCGCCATTGTCGTCGTCAAGCATTTCTACGGCGGCCTCGGCCAGAACCCGTTCAACCCGGCGATGGCGGCGTTCTGCATGATGATCGTCGCCTATCCGCAACTGATGTCGCAATGGCCGGCCGCTGGAGTATTTGGTGGTTTCCATGACTTTGCGACACAGTGGCATCTGATCTTCGGCGAGATCGGACTGCGCCAGATCGACGCGATCACCATGGCCACGCCGCTCGACGCGCTGCGTACCGCCCTGCACACTGCAAACACACACAACACGGTCGCCGGTGTTCTCTCCACAAACCCCGCCTTCGGCAGTCTGGCCGGCAAGGGCTGGGAGTGGGTCTCGCTCGGCTATCTGCTCGGTGGAATCTGGCTGATCCAGCAGCGCATCATCACCTGGCACATTCCGCTCGCCTTCCTCGCGACGCTGGCCGCCATCGCCGCGCTGTTCAACATGATTTCGCCCGACACCTTTGCCGGGCCGTTGTTCCACCTGCTCGGCGGTGGTGCCATGCTCGGTGCCTTCTTCATCGCCACCGATCCGGTCTCCGGCGCGACGACGCCGCGCGGCAAGCTGATCTACGCCGCCGGCATCGCCCTGCTGACATGGGTCATCCGCGTCTTCGGCGCCTATCCAGACGGCATTGCCTTCGCCACGCTGCTGATGAATATCGCCGCGCCGCTGATCGACATGTGGACCCAGCCACCGGTATTCGGTCACAAGAAGAAATCATCATGAGTCTCCGGCAACAGCAAGCACCGAAAGATCATGAAGCGGTCCAGATTTCGCTGCGCACCGCGCTGATCCTGATGCTGTTCACGGCAGCATTCACGACGCTGATGGCGTTTGCCTACCTTGCCACCCGCGACACCATCGCCGCCAGCGCCAAGAAAGAAAAACTCAAGCTGATCGGCGAAGTGCTGCCGCCCGCGATGTACGACAACGCCTTGCTGAAAGATGTCATCGAACTGCCCGCCATAGCGGAACTCGGCCTCGACCAACCGTCGCGCGCCTATCGGGCACGCAAGAACGGCGAACCGGTGGCGCTGGTCTTCGAAGCCGCCGCACCGGACGGCTACAGCGGCCGTATCAATCTGATTCTTGCCGTGCGTCCGGATGGCGAGATCGTCGCCGTGCGGGTGACTGCACACAGGGAAACGCCGGGGCTTGGCGATTACATCGATCCGCACAAGGACAAGAACAAAACACAGCCGTGGATATCCCAATTCGACCGGCAAGGCTTCGCCAGCCTGCCACCCGCGCAGTGGCACGTGAAAAAGGACGGTGGCCATTTCGATCAGCGCAGCGGTGCAACCATCAGCGCGCGCGCCGTCACCAACGCCATCGGCCGCGCTGCGGCGTGGGCGAGCAAGCAAGATGCGCAACTATTTGCGACCTCTGCGCCACCAGCGGCCCGGCTCAATTGACATGATGTTCAAGCAGCAATAATGATCAACAGGAGCATCCCATGAACCTCCGCGACATCGCCTGGAACGGCCTGTGGAAACAGAATGCCGGCATAGTGCAACTGCTCGGCATGTGTCCGCTGCTGGCAATGAGCAACAGCATCGTCAATGCTGCCGGGCTGGGCATCGCCACCATCATCGTCATGGCGCTGTCCAGCGGCACGGTATCCATACTGCGCGGCTTCATCCCCTACGAGATTCGCATCCCGGTATTCATCCTGATCATCGCCGCGCTGGTCACCGGCATCGACCTGGCAATGAACGCCTGGCTGCATCAACTGTATCTGGTGCTCGGCATCTTCATTCCGCTGATCGTCACCAACTGCATCGTACTGGCGCGCGTCGAAGCCTATGCGGCGAAAAATCCACCGCTGTCCGCCACCTTCGACGCCACCATGATGGGACTCGGCCTGACGCTGGTACTGGTCGTACTCGGTGCAGTGCGCGAACTGGTGGGCAGCGGCACCCTGTTCGCCGGCATCGAAATGCTTGTGCCGGGCGCCCATGCCATCCAGATCATGCCTGCCGACTATCCGGGTTTCCTCGTGGCGATTTTGCCGCCGGGCGCATTCTTCACCCTCGGCTGCCTGATCGCCCTGCGCAACTGGATCGACGCGCGTGCCGCACGACGCAAGTTGGCGCAGCCGATACCCTCAGGTGAACCGTCGATGCAGCCCGTCTAGGGTAATGAGATGGACGCAGCTCACGCCTTCCATGCTTCAGGTTTGTTTTAACCAGGCAGTAGCGACATCGCATAGAATCCCGGCAGATCCACGCCCGCCGAGCATTCAATATTCGGCTTAACTACGCAAAAACTTCATGCCGCTTTCCTGGAACGAAATCCGCAACCGCGCCCACGAATTCTCGCGCCGCTGGGCGGATGAGACTTCCGAGCGCGCCGAGTCGCAGAGTTTCTGGCAGGAATTCTTCGCCGTCTTCGGTGTCGACCGCAAGCGCGTCGCGGTGTTTGAAAAGCATGTGCAACTCTCGCGGGCCGGCGAAGCGCTCAAGAATGGCCGCATCGATGCCTTCTGGAAAGGCGTGCTGCTGATCGAACACAAGAGCGCCGGGCAGGATCTTGATCGTGCCTACGCCCAGGCCATCGACTACTTTGCCGGTCTCAAGGAGCGCGACCTGCCGCGTTATGTTCTGGTTTCCGACTTCGCCCGCTTCCGCCTCTGCGATCTCGAAGACAACAGCGAAATCGAATTCAATCTCGCCGACCTGCACAAGTACATCAAGCATTTCGCCTTCATCGCTGGTTACCGCACCCAGCAGATCGCCCCGCAGAACCCGGTGAATATCAAGGCCGCCGAGCGCATGGGCAAGCTGCACGACCTGCTCAAAGATTCCGGCTACACCGGCCACGCGCTCGAAGTGCTGCTGGTGCGCCTGCTGTTCTGCCTGTTCGCCGAAGACACCGGCATCTTCCAGCCGGCCTCGGCCTTCCGCATGTGGCTCGAAGAACGCACGGCGACCGATGGCAGCGATCTCGGTGCACAGCTCGCGCAACTCTTTCAGGTACTCAACACCGACGAGACACGCCGCTCGAAGATGCTCGACGAACAGTTGTCCGCCTTCCCCTATGTGAATGGCAAGCTGTTCGAAGAAGTCCTGCCGATCGCCGATTTCAATAGCGCCATGCGTGACAGCCTGCTCGAATGCTGCGCGCTCGACTGGAGTTCGATCTCGCCAGCCATCTTCGGCGCGCTGTTCCAGTCGATCATGGACGACAAGGCGCGGCGCAACCTCGGCGCCCACTACACCAGCGAAGAGAACATCCTCAAGCTGATCAAGCCGCTGTTCCTCGACGCGCTGTGGGCCGAGTTCGCGCGCGTCAAAAGCAACCGCAACAAGCTCTTCGAATTCCACAAGACGCTGCGCACGCTGAACTTCTTCGATCCGGCCTGCGGCTGCGGCAACTTCCTCGTCATCGCCTACCGCGAACTGCGCCTGCTGGAACTCGAAGTGCTGCGCGCCAGCCACGCCGGCGGCCAGCAGTTCCTCGACATCCACCAACTGATCTGCATCGACGTCGACCAGTTCTACGGCATCGAGATCGAGGAATTCCCGGCGCAGATCGCCCAGGTCGCGCTGTGGCTGATCGACCACCAGATGAACGTGCGCATCTCCGAGGAATTCGGCCTCTACTTCGCCCGCATCCCGCTGAAGAGTACGCCGCACATTCACTGTGCGAATGCGCTACGTCTGGATTGGAACGAGGTGTTGCCGGTGGAGCGGGCGAGTTTTGTGTTCGGCAATCCGCCGTTTGTCGGCGCGAAATTTCTCAGTGACGCGCAACGCGCCGATGTGGGCGAGGTATTCGCCGGCATCGATAACGCAGGCTTACTCGATTTCGTCACCGCCTGGTACATCAAGGCCGCGCGCTACATTTCACAACCCCTCTCCCCGCAAGCGGGGAGAGGGGCAGGGGTGAGGGGTGCCCACTCCCCCCGCAATCCCCTATTGGAAGAGAAGCTCAAAACCTACGCCCGAGACCTGCGTGCCTCGGCCACCGACGCTGAACAACGGCTCTGGCATCTGCTGCGCAACCGGAATTTCTTCGATTTCAAATTCCGTCGACAACATCCGCTCGCCGGCTTCATTCTTGACTTCTACTGCGCGGAAGCAGGCCTGGCAATCGAACTGGATGGCGGCCAGCACGGTGAGCAGGCTGCCTACGACGCGCGGCGCGATAGTGTATTGCAACAACATGGCGTACACACCCTGCGCTTCTGGAATAACGACATGCTGTTGAATACCGAGGCCGTGCTGACGGAGATTGCCAATGCCCTGCCCCTCACCCCAACCCTCTCCCCGCAAGCGGGGAGAGGGAGCCACGTGCGCTGCGCTTTCGTCTCCACCAACAGCATCACCCAGGGCGAACAGGTCGGCGTGCTGTGGAGCTGGCTGCTGGCGCAGGGCATCCACATCCACTTCGCCCACCGCACCTTCCAGTGGAGCAACGAAGCGCGCGGCATGGCGGCAGTGCATTGCGTGATCGTCGGTTTCGGCTTGGAGGACGTCGCGCAGAAGGTCATCTTTGAATATGAGGATATTCGCGGCGAACCGCATGCGGTGATTGCGGGCAACATCAATCCCTATCTCGTCGATGCACCGGACGTGGTGCTACCACGACGCTCCACGCCGATTTGCCCATCGCCGGAAATCGGCATTGGCAACAAGCCGATCGACAATGGCAACTACCTGTTCACTACCGAAGAACGCGATGAATTCCTCAAGCGAGAACCCGCCGCGCAAAAATACTTCCGCCGCTGGATCGGTGCTGACGAATTCATCAACGGCTACGAACGCTGGTGCCTGTGGTTGGGCGATTGCCCACCCGACGAGCTACGGAAGATGCCGCATGCGCTGAAACGGGTCGAAGCCGTCAAGGCTTGTCGCGCCGCCAGCAAGAGCGCGCCGACACGTAAGCTGGCCGAGATACCGACACGGTTCCATGTGGAGTTCATGCCAGAAAAGCCATATATGGTTATTCCGGAGGTTTCTTCCGAACGTCGACCATATATTCCGTTTGGCTTTCTGAGTCCAGAAACGATGGCGAGCAACAAGTTGCGATTGCTGCCGCATGCTGGACTCTTTGATTTCGGGATACTTTCTTCACATATGCACATGGCGTGGACGCGTTATACCTGTGGTCGCTTGGAGAGCCGTTACCAGTACTCAATATCCATCGTCTACAACAACTTCCCCTGGCCGAACCTCCCCTCACCCTCCGCTGCGCTCCTCCCTCTCCCCGCAAGCGGGGAGAGGGGCAGGGGTGAGGAGAAAGTCCACGCCATCGAAACCGCCGCCCAAGCCGTGCTCGATGCGCGCGCCGAATTCCCCGACGCCTCGCTCGCCGACCTCTACGATCCGCTGAGCATGCCGCCGGCGCTGGTCAAGGCGCACCAGAAACTCGACGCCGCCGTCGATGCGGCCTACGGCAAAAAGAACTTCCACAACGACGCCGAGCGCGTCGCCTTTCTGTTCGATCTGTATCAGAAATATACGGGCGCGCTGGCTGCCGTCCCGGCGAAGAAACCCCGCAAGCCGCGTGCGTAGGGCAAGTATACTTGGGACCATGAAAGCCAAATCGGAAACCGGCGCCTCACGCAAGCGTCAGCAGCGCTGTCGGGAAATTTTTACCCGCTTCCGTGCCGCCGAGCCATCGCCCACCTCGGAGCTTGAATACGCCACACCCTACCAACTACTGGTCGCCGTGGTGCTCTCCGCGCAGGCCACCGACAAGAGTGTGAACCTCGCCACGCGGCCGCTGTTCAAGCACGCCGCGACGCCCACTGCCATCGTCGCGCTCGGCGAGGAAAAACTCTGCGCGGCGATTCGTACCATCGGCCTCTACAAGACCAAGGCGAAGCATGTCATTGCGCTGTCGCAGTTGCTGCTGGAACGTCACAGCGGTGAAGTGCCGAACGATCAGGCGGCGCTCGAAGCGCTGCCCGGTGTCGGTCACAAGACGGCGAATGTGATCCGCAATACGATTTTCCACATGCCGGTCATCGCCGTGGATACACATATTTTTCGTGTCGCCAATCGTATCGGGCTGGCACCGGGCAAGGATGTCAAAGCCGTCGAAGCCGGTTTGATGAAGGTTATTCCGGATGAGTTCAAGCTGCATGCCCACCATTGGTTGATCCTGCATGGGCGCTATATCTGCAAGGCGCGCAGCCCGGAATGTGGGCGCTGCCCGATCAACGATCTGTGCGACTATCCCGACAAGACACTCTGAAGCGAACCCGCCATGTTCAATCCTTCCCGCGACCAGGCGCGCCAATTTTTCATCGAAAGCTGGCGCAAGCACCTACAAAAATTGCCGATGACGCAGATGGAGATCATCGCCGCCGATCTCGTTGCAATCCATCCGGAATATCACGAACTGCTCGGTGGTGCGACGCAGAACCCGGACAGCGCGCTGAAGAAGGAATGGACGCCGGAACAGGGCGAAGGCAATCCCTTCCTGCATCTGTCGCTGCATCTGGCCATCGAGGAGCAGTTATCGATCGACCAGCCGCCGGGCATCAGGGCGATTTTCAACACCCTGCTGGCACGCCACGGTGAGCGACATACGGCGCTGCACGAGGTCCTCGAATGTCTCGGCGAAATGATATGGAAATCGCAGCGCGACAATGCCCCGCCCGACGGGGCAGCGTATCTCGACTGCCTGCGGCGCCGCCAATAATTTACAGGCCGGCTGCTACAATCCGCCGCTTGCTTCATCCCCCTGCACCATCCTGAAAATTCCGGAGATCATCGCATGCGCTTTACTGGCAGTTCCAACTATGTCGCCACGCCCGACCTGATGCTGGCGGTCAATGCCGCCATCGCCCTGCAACGACCGCTGCTCATCAAGGGTGAGCCTGGCACCGGCAAGACCATGCTGGCCGAGGAAGTTGCAGCGACACTCGGCTTGCCGCTGCTGCAATGGCACGTCAAATCGACCACCAAGGCGCAGCAGGGGCTCTACGAATACGATGCTGTCTCGCGCCTGCGTGACTCGCAGTTGGGCGGTGCCGCCGGCGATCGTGTGCATGACATCGGCAACTACATCGTCAAAGGGGTGCTCTGGCAGGCGTTCGAAAGCGAACAGCAAACCATCGTGCTGATCGACGAAGTCGACAAGGCCGATATCGAATTCCCCAACGATCTGCTGCGCGAACTCGATCGCATGGAGTTTTACGTTTATGAAACACGCCAATTGGTCAAGGCGCGCCACCGTCCGCTGGTCTTTATTACTTCGAACAACGAGAAGGAATTACCCGACGCCTTCCTGCGCCGCTGCTTCTTTCACTACATCAAGTTTCCCGACCAGCAGACCATGCAGAGCATTATCGATGTGCACTTTCCCGGCCTCAAGCAGGCGTTGCTCAAGGAAGCATTGGAAGTGTTTTTCGAATTGCGCGAGTTGCCCGGCCTGAAGAAAAAGCCGTCCACCTCGGAACTGCTCGACTGGTTGAAGCTGCTGCTCGCCGAAGACATCCCGCCCGAAGCGCTACGTTCCAAGGACCGTCGCCTGGCGATTCCACCGCTGCATGGCGCGTTGCTGAAAAACGAGCAGGATGTGCACTTGTTCGAGCGGCTGGTGTTCATGGCGCGGCACAACCGCTGATGCCTCGCGAAGCCCCGTCATTCCCGCGAAGGCGGGAATCCACCCGTTCATGGATTCCCGTCTTCGCGGGAATGACAAATTATTTGGTCGATTTTCGCTTGGCAAAACAGATGAAATCCGCACCATGCTGATCGACTTCTTCCTGCATCTCAAGGCGGCCCGGCTGCCGGTGTCGACGCGTGAATTCCTGACCCTGCTGGAAGCCTTGCAGCAAGGCCTGGCGAGCCACAGCATGGACAATTTTTATGTTCTGTCGCGTACCTGTCTGGTCAAGGACGAAACCAATTACGACAAGTTCGATCAGGCATTCGGCACCTATTTCCAGGGCATCACCGAGTTGCCCGGCCTGGAGCAGGAAATTCCGGAGGAGTGGCTGCGCAAGATGATGCAGAAGCATCTGACACCAGAGGAAAAGGCCAAGCTGGAAGCGCTCGGCTGGGACAAGCTGATGGAGCAGTTGAAGCAGCGACTTGCCGAGCAAAAGGGTCGCCACGAAGGTGGTAACAAGTGGGTCGGTACCGGCGGCAGCTCGCCCTTCGGCAACGGCGGCTATCATCCGGAAGGCATCCGCATCGGCGGCGAATCGGCGGGTAACCGTACCGCCATCAAGGTCTGGGAGAACCGCGAATTTCGCAATCTCGACGACTCGGTGGAACTCGGCACACGCAACATCAAGGTGGCGCTACGCCGCTTGCGCAGCTTCGCCCGCGAAGGGGCAGCCGAGGAACTCGATCTCGACGGAACCATCCGTGGCACCGCAAAAAATGCCGGGTGGCTGGATCTGAAAATGCGTCCGGAACGTCACAACAAGGTCAAGGTGCTGCTGTTCCTCGATGTTGGCGGCTCGATGGACGATCACATCCAGCTCTGCCAGGAAATGTTCTCTGCGGCGAAAACCGAGTTCAAGCATCTGGAGTATTTCTACTTCCACAACTGCGTCTACGATTTCGTCTGGAAGGACAACCACCGCCGCAAAGCCGAGCGTTTTCCGCTGCACGATGTGATGCACAAGTACGGAGAAGACTACAAGCTGATCTTCGTCGGCGACGCAACAATGAGTCCCTACGAAATCGTCCAGCCGGGCGGTTGCATCGAATACATGAACGAGGAACCCGGCGCAGTCTGGCTGACACGTCTACTCGAACAGTATCCGCATGCGGCGTGGCTGAATCCGGAAGCAGAGCACTCCTGGGATTACCGCAAGTCGATTCAGATCATCCGCACCATTCTCGGCAACCGCATGTTTCCGTTGACGATCGAAGGACTCGAACGGGCAATGCGACAACTCAACAAGTAAGGTGACACGGCAGCGTAGGCTGCATCCCGCTACCCTACGCGAGCATGGCGGTCGCTTCGATCTCCACGCTTGCGCCAGATTCGATAAAACCGCAAACCTGCAAAGCCGTCATGGCCGGATAGTGCTTGCCGATGATGCTGCGATAGACCTCGCCAATTTCCGGCAGGCGGGCGTTGTATTCGTGCTTGTCGGTGAGATACCAACTCATGCGCACAATATCTGTTGGTGTGGCACCAGCCTCGGCGAGGATGGCGACGATATTTTCCAGCGCCTGACGCACCTGGCCGACCAGATCGTCGGTGTGGAACACCTGCTGCGCGTCCCAACCAACCTGGCCCGAAACAAATATCATGCGGCCCGCTGCTGCAACGCCGTTCGAGTAACCCTTCGGTTGCATCCAGCCGGGGGGGTGCAAAAACTCCATGTGCATCATCTCCGTTCTGTTTTGATTTCAGTGTGTTTCATTGTCACGAGATCTCTCCACGCAACCTGAAACGTTGCAGTTTGCTGGTTTCACTGCGCGGCAACGCAGCGACGAACTCGACGGCACGCGGATATTTGTAAGGGGCGATCCTGCGTTTGGCGAATTGCTGCAATTCCTTGATCAGCAGCGTCGATGGTGGATGCCCATGGCGCAGCACAACAAAGGCCTTGACGATCTGGCCGCGTTGTTCGTCTGGTACGCCGACAACAGCACACTCGAGCACTGCGGGATGTCCGAGCAGAATATCCTCAACCTCCGGCCCGGCGATCTTGTAACCGGAAGAAACGATCATGTCGTCATTACGCGCATGGTAATGCACATAGCCATCGGCATCCATTGAGCAGGCATCACCAGTGATGTTCCAGCCATTCGCAACATAGGCGCGCTGCCGCGCATCGGCCAGATAACGACAGCCGGTCGGCCCCTTGACCGCCAGCCTGCCGACTGCGCCCGGCGGTAGCGGGTAGCCGTCCTGATCAACCACCCGCACCCGATAGCCGGGAATTGCCTGGCCGATGGTGCCGCTGCGCACCGTCTCCGGCGTATGTGAAACAAATATATGCAACATTTCGCTCGAGCCGAGGCCGTCGATGATCTCGATGCCGGTTGCCGCTTTCCAGAGCCGGCGCGTCGCATCGGGCAACGGTTCGCCCGCCGACACGCATTTCCTCAGGCTGGACAGATCGTAATCTTTCGCCAGCCCGGCCATCTGCCGCCAGAAGCTCGGCACGGCAAAGCAGGTGGTGACGTGAAAATCCTCGATAATTTGTAGCAGCGACTCCGGCTCCGGTCGCTCGACCAATACAGACGAAGCGCCATGACGCAAGGGGAAGCACAGCAGTCCGCCGAGGCCGAAGGTGAACGCCAGCGGCGGCGTACCGCAGAAAATATCCGTGGGCATCGTTTGCAGAATCGAGCGTGGAAAGCAGTCACACATCGCCATGACATCACGATGAAAGTGCATGGTGCCCTTTGGCTCGCCGGTGGTGCCGGAGGTGAATGCAATCAGCGCCACATCATCGGCGGCGGTATCGATATTGGCAAAATCATCCGGCTTGCCATCGAGCAGCGCTTCAAGCGAAGCGGGGTCATCGGTGTTGAAGCTCACAATCTGTTTGAGGCTCGCCGATTCGCGCCGTGCCAGATCGAGCTCCTCGCGCAGGTGATGGTCGCACAGCGCCGTACCGATTTCCGCCTTGTCGATGATTCGTCGCAATTCACTGGCACGCAGCAAAGGCATGGTGGTGACGACAATACAGCCGGCCTTGAGCGCACCCAGCCAGCATGCGACCAGCATCGGATGGTTGGCGCCGCGCAGCAATACCCGGTTGCCGGGCTGCAAGTGCAGTTCCTCGCAGAGCACGCGGGCGATGCGGTTGGCACGCGCCAACAACTGACGATAGGTGCACTCGCCATCGCGGGTGCGCAGTGCAACGCGCTCACCATGCCCTGTGGCGACCATCCGGTCGAGTAATTCCACGGCACAGTTGAGACGCTGCGGGTAATTCAGCATCGGCAGTTCAAAGATGAACTCCGGCCACGCGTCGGCAGACGGCAGATTATCGCGGGCAAACGTGTCCAGGTACGCCGAAGAAGCCATGTCAAGCACAGGGGATTTTAATAATGCGGCGGAATTTCATCGCGCAAATCACGTTGTTCGGTCTCGCCGGAGGATTGCGTCGATTGCATTTGTTGCCAGAGCAGACGCAGTTGCTGCTGCATCTGGTCGATCTGCTGCTGTTGACGAAAAATCGTACGGCTGAGTTTGTCAAGCAAATCATCGGCAAGGGCCTGCCTGGCTTCCAGTTCGTTTATGCGGGATTCCATGCAGCCTCCTCGTGCCTGTACTGCGTGGGAGATGCACCCGATCCGGTAATTTCATGAATTCTCGACATATTCAGGCGTACGTATGAGTGTTTTTCGGCTTGATCAGAGGATGCGGCTCACACAGTTGCCGGATAGGCCGGATGGAGCAGACACAAAAAAACATTGACGAAAGCAGGGGCAGAAAATATACAAAGATATACAAAATAATTTGCTCGTTTCGAGCCGGGCAAGCTTAACACGCCGCTGGTGCTTGGTGTATGATGTGCGCGATGTTGCACCAATGGCGATGGCATACCCGGAATCGCCATGCTTGTCATACCCGACCTTCTCCAAAAACCGAACGATCCTGCAAGGAAAAATGATGAACCATCCAATGCTCCGCTGCTCTCTCGTTGCGCTCGCTCTCTCCTTGAGCGCTGTCCCCGTGCTCGCCAAGGGCGAAGCCGATACCATTGCCACCGTAAATGGCAAGGCCATCCCGAAAAGCCGGGCCGATGCGTTGGTTGCCGCACAGGCAGGCTCGGGGCAGGCGGATAGTCCGGAGCTTCGCAAGATGGTTCACGACGAACTGGTTCGACGCGAAGTTCTCTCCCAGGAAGCAGTGAAGGACGGCTTCGACCGGAAGCCCGAAGTCATTCCGCAACTGACACTGGCGCGTCAGGGCGTACTGATCCAGGCGTATGTCGGCAACTACGTACGCGCCCATCCGGTGACCGATGAGCAAATCAGGAAAGAATATGACGCCGTCAAGGCCCAGCTCGGCGACAAGGAATACAAGGTGCGCCACATCCTGGTCAAGACGCAGGAAGAAGCCAATGACATCATCGCCAGACTGAAAAAGGGCGAGAAGTTTGAGGATCTGGCCAAGCTGTCGATCGACCCCTCCAAGGAACGCGGCGGCGAACTCGGCTGGACGGCACCTTCGAATTTCGTCAAGCCGTTCGCAGAGGCAATGCTCAAACTCGAAAAGGGTAAATATACCGATACGCCGGTACAAAGCGAATACGGTTTTCACATCATCCAGATCGACGACATACGTGATTTGAAGCTGCCGGCGTTCGAAGAAGCCAAGGCGCAGATTGCCCAGCACATGCAACAGCAGATGGTGGAAAAACACATCGGCGAATTGCTTGCGAAATCCACGGTCAAGTAATTCCGCAGCACATACTGCATTTCACCAGCAATAAAAAACGGACGCTGCGGCGTCCGTTTTTTATTGTGCGATTTCATTGCGGGGAAGTTCCAGCCTGCATCAATCCTGCAACACCACAGCGCCGGTTACGGCAATTACGTCAATAATCGCGCCGCTCGAACAACGCCTGCGCAATAGTTCCGGCATCGGTGAACTCGAGCTCGCCACCCACCGGCAATCCACGCGCAATGCGGCTGACCTTAAGGCCGCGCGCATGCAGCAGTTCGGACAGATAATGGGCCGTAGCCTCGCCTTCATTGGTGAAGATGGTGGCCATGATGACCTCGCGCACCACGCCATCGACGGCGCGTTCGAGCAGACGCTCCAGATGCAGTTCCTTCGGGCCGATACCGTCAAGCGGGCTGAGCCGGCCCATCAGCACGTAGTAGAGGCCATTGAAGGCGTGGGTCTGCTCCATCATGTTCAGATCTACCGGCATTTCGACGACGCAGAGCAGCGACGCATCGCGCTTGGCTGATGAACAGCGATCGCAAATTTCGTCCTCGGTAAAGGTGTTGCAGCGCTGGCAATGATGGATATACAGCAATGCCGCCGCCAGCGCATCGGCCAGACGCTGGGCACCAACACGCTCGCGCTGTAGCAGATGGTAGGCCATGCGCTGCGCGGATTTCGGCCCGACACCGGGCAGACAGCGCAGCGCCTCGATGAGTTGATCGAGTGAAGAAGGAACGGTCAAGATGGAATCGCGCCGGGGCGCCGGCCGTTCAGAATGGCAATTTCATGCCTGGTGGCAATGACAGGCCGGCGGTGAATCCGCTCATTTTTTCCTGCGTCGTAGCCTCGGCTTTGCGCACCGCATCGTTCATCGCTGCGGCGATCAGGTCTTCGAGCATTTCCTTGTCGTCGAGTACCGAGGCATCGATATTGACGCGGCGCACATCGTATTTGCATGTCATGATCACCCGAACCATGCCGGCGCCGGATTGTCCCTCGACCTCGACCGCGCCAAGCTCCTCTTGTGCCTTGGTCATGCGTTCCTGCATCTGTTGCGCCTGTTTCATCAGGCCGGCAATGCCACCTTTCATCATGCTGAGTTCTCCGCTGAATTTAAAGATTTCTTAGAGGGGTTTGATTGACGATTCATTGATGGTGGCGTCGAACATATCGACGACATCGCGAACGAAATCATCCTTCTCAATGGCTTCGATAGCCCGTTCCTGGCGTTCGCGTTGAACCACGCGACTGCGCTCGACCGGTGTTTCCGAAGCAGTATCGGCAAGCACAATATTAAGCCTGACCGGCCGGCCGAAATGCTTTTGCAACTCTGTCTGCAGCTTGTCCTGATTCGCCTTACCGAGCAGATACTTGTGCGCTGGCGGGAGACGCAGGGTAACGACCTCCGTATCGATCTCGACAAGCTCACAATACTGGGCAAGACTGCGCACCATGCCACCGAGATTGAGCTGCGCGCTGATGGCATGCCAGTTATCCGCTGCACCGCTTGGCTGCGGGACTTCTGTCGGAGTAGATGCCGAACGTGAAGGTGCAGGTGAAGCAGGTGCAGATTTGGGTATGGTCGCAGCGGCTGGTCCGGGCGACGTCATGGCGACAGGCGCAATTGCAGGCGACGTCACTCCTCCAGGTAAAGCCGCGCCCAGCGCCGCCCCGTTCTCCGGACGAAATGCGAACAACCGCAGCAGCGTCATGCCGAAGCCGGCATGCTCATCCGGCGCCAATGCCAGATCGTCGCGGCCGTGAATGCAAATCTGATAGGCCAGTTGCAAAAACTCGGCATCGAAGGCCGGACTTCCCGATGCATACGGTGCAAGGCGTTGCCGCTCGGCCTCATCGACCAACGCCTGCGGTGCGAACTGCGCCAGGGCGATACGGTGAAACAAGGTTGCCAGTTCCTGCAAGGCTGAGTCGAAGGACAGGCTGCGTGCATCCATGCTCTCAGCGACATTGACCAACGCCTGCACATCGCCGGCGAGCAGTGCATCGAGAATGCCATACAGGTAATCGTCGCCAACCGTGCCGAGCATGTCGCGCACATTGGCGACCTCAACCCGTCCCGCGCCATGCGCGATGGCCTGGTCGAGCAGACTCAGCGCATCGCGCATGCTGCCGGCGGCAGCCTTGGCCAGTTGCGCGATGGCGGGCGCTTCGAAGGCCACCCCCTCGTCGCCGAGAATGCGCGTCAGATGGGAAATAATGAGCGTCTGCGGCATCTGCTTGAGATTGAACTGCAGGCAACGCGACAGCACCGTGACGGGAATTTTCTGTGGGTCAGTGGTGGCGAGAATGAACTTGATGTGTTCAGGAGGCTCTTCCAGCGTCTTCAGCATCGCATTGAATGCCGAGTTGGAGAGCATGTGCACTTCGTCGATGACATACACCTTGAAGCGCCCGCGCGTCGGTGCATAGGTGGCGTTCTCCAGCAACTGACGCATCTCGTCGACCTTGGTGTTGGTCGCGGCATCGACTTCGATCAGATCAACGAAACGCCCGCTATCGATTTCAACACAGGAAGAACAGACACCACACGGCGTGGACGTGATGCCACTTTCGCAATTCAGCGCCTTGGCCATGATGCGTGCGATGGTCGTCTTGCCGACGCCGCGTGTCCCGGTGAACAGGTAGGCATGGTGCAGGCGCTGCTGGTCCAGAGCATGCGTCAAGGCGCGCACCACATGCTCCTGGTCGACCAGGGTGGCGAAGGATTTCGGGCGCCATTTGCGCGCCAGGACTTGATAGCTCATGCGGGAACCAGGCAAATGATGCGTTCGATGTGTTAGCGGCAGCAGACGGGAAGAAGCAAATTTGGCGAGCCTTACCCCCGGCACTTGCGGTAAATGGCTGTGGCTGCTTCCTTCCGGACCTGACCAGATTCACCACCCCACAATGCGGGGAGGCCCGCCGCGAAGAATTCTAACAGATCAAGGCAGGACAACTCTCAGGCAGCCCGCAAAAAATCGGCAACCAGCGCCACCTGAGCGGCTTCCATCAGCATCGGCGCATGGCCGGTTGCGGGAATTTCGATGCAACGCGCACGCGGTCCGCGCTGCGCCATCTGCGCAACGGTTTCGGGCAGCAGCAGGTCGGACTCGGCGCCACGCAATACCAGAGTCGGACAGCGGATGGCATCGTAGTATTGCCAGAGTTCGATATCCTGTTTTGCTGCAACCAGTGGCTGATAGCCCACGGCAATGCCGGGATCGTAGCGGAACTCGATCATGCCATCGGCGGCAGTGCGCACTACATGTATGGTCAGATGGCGCCACTGCGCGTCGCTGAGCTGGCCAAAAGTAAAACTGGTTTGACGGACAAATCGCTCGGCCTCTTCGATTGTGGCAAAACGCGGATCCTTGCCGACATATTCGCCGATACGCGCCAGCGCCGTCGCCTTCAGAACCGGACCGCAATCGTTGAGGATCAGGCGGCTCACCGGCGTATGTTCCTGTGCGGCGAGAACCATGCCGATCAACCCGCCCATTGAGGTGCCGAGCCAGAAAATCTCTTCAGTATCGAGGCGCGCCAGCAGCGTCACCATATCATCGACATATTGCTGGATACCGTAGATCGTCTTGTCGGCCAGCCAGTCGCTTTGCCCGCGGCCTGCCACATCGGGGCAGATCACGCGATATTCGGAGGCCAGCGAGGCGGCGAGAAAATCAAAGTCGCGTCCGCAACGTGTCAGACCATGTACGCACACCAGCGCCCGCGGATTTTGTGGATCGCCCCACTCGGTATAGGCCATGCGGTGCAGGCCGGCGGGACTGGAACATTGAACATTGCGCTCGCGCATCTGCATGAGAAACTTCCCTGTATCGATCAGCTTGAAATCATAACCGTTCCCGGCGTCGATTCACTTGCAATACATGACTTTGGCCAGCGTGATGTCACCATTCCCCATGAACAGATGAAATTTTTCGCGGCCGATCTCAATGCAATCGGATGGAAAGCCGGGGCTTTCATCCCGTATGTAGTTTGCAAACAGGAATGGCCGTGGTGGTGGCGCATCGAAGGTTGTCTTGATGCAAGTGAGCAATTCGTGCTCGAGAAAATTCCGAAAAATCAGATCGGGTTGCACATACATACAGGCCGTCGGATAGGTTTTATGGCCACTGGTCACAAGTTTGGCCATGGGCTTGCCCGACGATCCCCAATAATCGGTCTCAAAATATCGCTCGACCTTGAATTGCCTGGCAACCTCGTTGAACCAGACATACTGATACGGAAAGGCCATGAAATTGTCGATTATAAAAATACAGATGGCTACCACCAGAAGCGCCATGGAGAGTCTGCGGGAAAAACCGTACAACGAGATAACCCCCACCAAGAAATACAGTGGCATCAGGAAGAGCAACTGGCGCAACTCGTTATAGAGAACAACCCCCAGAAGAGACAGTAGTGCCGGGACGATTACACTCGTATAAAACATGGCCCTGAAAAACACTCTATCGGTTTCATCCTTGCCTATCCGCGCAAAAGTTAGCGGCAATGCCAGATAGCCCAAAATAATCATAATGGGTAATTTCACCGCCAGCCAGGCAGGAATATAGATCAAAGGTAAATCGCCGGCTGGCATGCGCATGCCAAACGTCAGGTTAGTGTGGCCGTAATAACCCATCGGATGCCTGCTCATGTACAGAATGGCCCAGAGCACATCGATCGGATTAAGCCAGAGTATCGGGTAGGCAAGTATGACGAACACAACCAGGCTGATAAAAAATATCGGAAGATGAAATCTCTTCAGCATGGATGAAATATTTTGCTGCCCGGCCGAATATTTTCGTGCGACAAAAAAAGTGATCGCATATTGCAGAAAGATCAATATTCCGGCGACGCGCACTGAAATCAGCCAGCCGGTACATACGGCTAATATACCGATGAAATACCGGCCAATATTCTGCCCTCGGCGATACCGCTCCAGGATTAAATATGACAAGCAAGAACAAAGAAGCCAACCAAAAAGGAAAGGGACATCCTTGACATTCAGCAACGACTGGCCAAGTAAATAGGGCCAGAGTAGGTAACACAATGTAGCGAGTCGTGAAAATCCTTCATCGCCGACAATACGCCTCGACAACCACAGGATCAGGATGGCAGAAGCAAAAAATAGATTAAATGTTAGCCAGTGCTTGACGAGCAAAAATGCGTCGTACTCAGAAACCTTGAATAGCCGGGCAACCGGCTTTTCAAGTAGTTTCTGCACGAGATATGCTGGTGCGTGGAAACCAATTCCATAATATTTATCCTGATAATCGTGCAATGTCTGATAGCCTCGCCGATCGCCGTGCAGCAAGCCACTCACGGCATCAATATTTATCCGCAGAGTTTTTTGCTCTGTCTCGGTATCTACTACGTAGGGGGTCTTCAAGGCTGCAAGCGACCCAAGCACATAGATGGCCGCAAGTGCGAGCCAGAAAAGCAGTGAGAATATCGCCTTGACAGAAAACTTTTTATGTTCCAGATCGCTCATTGACGCATCCTGAAAGAATTCATTGCTACGGCCATCGAGTGCCATGACCGCATATCAGGCGCTACGATACCGCGAATCGAGATTCGTGAGCGACAAAGAATATGGGCTTCATCCACCGCTGACGGATGCATGGCGGAGCCGATGCACTGAAGCCACCCTGCATCAACGCCCAAACCAGTAGCGCCAGCGCCCCGCCCGTTCGCCTTGTACGGAAACATCTGTCGCCGTCATGCTGATCGATAGCGCGCCTTCGCTGTCGGTGCGATGCAGTTCGGCACCTGTGGCACGATACCGCTCAACCACATCCGGACGAGGGTGACCGAAGCGATTGCGATAGCCAGCCGGGAAAATCACCTCGCGTGCACCGACCGTCGCAATAAATTCTGGTGTCGAAGAAGTTCGGCTGCCGTGATGCGGTGCAATCAGCACGGTGGCGCGCAGCTTGTCACCGGTGCCGTTGTCATTCCCGTATCGCGCCAATAGCGACCGCTCGGAAAGCGCCTCGATATCCGAAGTCAGCAGTGCACTGTTCCGGCCCACAGATACCTTGAGCACACAACTCATGTCATTGGTCTTTTTGGCTGGCACCGCATACTGCACAACGAGCGGATGAAGAATTTCAAAGCGCACGCCATCCCATTCCCAAGCCTGTCCATCACTACATGGAAACGCTTCGACCGGGACGGCAGAGAGCGGATGATCATACTCCAGCGAACTGGACAGCCAGCCGACCGGTACGGCATCGAGAATCGATGCAGCACCACCCGAGTGGTCGATGTCGCTATGTGTGACGATCATTCCGTCGAGACGCCGCACACCCTTTGCCCGCAGATAGGGAACGATGATGCGATTACCGCTGTTGGCGTCGCCGGAATAGGCCGGACCGGTATCGTAGAGCAGATCGTGCGAAGCCGTCTGGATATGCATGGCAAGCCCCTGGCCGACATCGAGCACGACCAGCGTGACCATACCGGAAGGCGGCCGCAGCGGTGCCACAAAAATCAGTGGCAGCATCGCCGCCAGACCCAGCCAGCGCGCCGGGAAGCCACGTGGCAGGAGCAGCCAGACGCTACCGGCCAATCCCGTCAACCAGGCCCAGAGCGGCGGTGCATGCTGCTGCCAGACGGCCCAGGGCATTTCCGCCAGCCAGTTGATGAATATCATGAGCCCGTTGGTAACCCAGTATGCCGGTTCAAGCAGGAAGCCGAGCGGCGGAATCGCTGCCGCAGCCAGCGCCAGCGGCGTGACGATAAAGCTCACCACGGGAATTGCCAGCGCATTGGCCAGCGGTGAGACCAGCGAGAATTGCTGAAAAAGCAGCAGCAACGCAGGCAGTGTGCCGATGGTCACCGCCCACTGCGCACGCCCCCATTCACCAAGCCAGTGGCTGGTGCCGAGACGGCCGCTGCCAATGTAGAACAACACACCGACGGCACCGAATGACAGCCAGAAGCCAGCCGTCAGCACCGCCCAGGGATCGAGCAGCAGCACCAGCAGCAATGCCAGCGCCAGTACCCGACTGGCCGAGGCGGTGCGCTGCGTCCAGAGTGCGACGGCCACCACCGCCAGCATGTACAGCGTACGCTGCGCAGGTACGGCATAGCCGGCAATCAGGCAATACGCCAGCGCCGCAAAAAACCCGCCGAGCACCGCCGCGCGCTGTGCGGGAATCCGCAGCATCAGAAACGGGCTGCGCCGCCACAGCCAGCTCACCAGCATATAAGCGAGACTGGCAAACATGGTGATATGCAGCCCGGATATACTCATCAGATGCGTGATGCCGCTGCGGCTGAAGACCTGCCAGAGATCGCTATCGATGGCACGCTGGTCGCCGACGGTCAGTGCAATCAGGATGCCCGCATACGGCCGCCCGGCCAGAGTACGCTGAAAGCGCGCGCGGATATCTTCGCGCAAACGTTCGACAAAGCTTGCCGGGCTCAGGACAAATTCATCGAGACGGCGATTTTCCGGCGCCGTTCGTACATAACCGGTGGCGCGCACACCCGACTCCAGCAGCCATGCTTCGTAGTCGAAGCCCTCGGGATTGACGTTGCCGTGAGGCCGTTTCAGGCGCACCGTGAGCTGCCAGCGTTCGCCAGCATGCAGTTGCGGCGCATCGTGGAATTCACTCTCCTCGACGACATCGACCGTGCGCCGCCAGCCACGGTACCAGGCAAGCGATAGATGTCGAGGAACAATGGCGGCAGCCTGCTCCACGGTGAAATCGAAACTGATGCCATTGTCGAAAGCCTGCGGCATCTGCCTGACAATGCCGACGATGCGGATGTCACGGCCCTCGTCAGCCTCCGCCAGAGCATCCGCCATGCGCAGTTGCGCCAGGCCGCCGGCCCAGCAGATACCCAGCAGAAATGCGCCGACCGGCAACGCAGCACGCGCACGGTATCGCGGTATGGCTAGCGCCGCCAGCCACAAGCCGGCAGAAAGCGCTGCCAGCAAGGTCAGCATCGCTGCATCGGGTAGGCGCGCCTGAACCTGCAACCAGCAGACTCCAAGAGCAAAGCATAAAATTGACAGCCGCATAAACAAAGAATAAATAAATGCCAATTACATCAATCTAATTATGACATATCATTCAAATATGTGCTGTATGGGCGCTGCTTGGTAATCGCCCCACTCAGGGAACCCCTCCTTGACAAGGAAGGAGGCCGACTTGCCCGTTCATGCAATTGCCTTGACTGCCCTGATTAACCTTTACCTGATGCGGTATATCCCGGCGCATTCCGCTAAAATCACTGGATGCATCGGCGCCCACCCACCCAATCCCACTCAGACACAGGTTCAGCACCGTTGACTCGCCCAACATCATTCATGCGCTTCAACAGTCTCGGCGATCGTTTCAGCCGCCGCATTTATTCCAGTTTCATCTGGCCGATGCTCGGCTTTGTTGCCATCCTGTTGATCGGCACAACCGGTTACGCAATCATCGATGGCGGCCGACACTCGCTTCTCGATGCCCTGTTCATGACCTTTGTCACCGTCACGACCATCGGCTACGAGGAAATTGTCGACATCCACAACAATCCGGCCGGACAGGTGTTCACCATGGTCATTGCCTTTTCCGGCATCGGCCTGATGACTTATTTTTTTTCGTCGCTGACAGCATTTGTGCTGGAGAGCGACCTCAATACCACGTTGCGGAGAAGACGCATGGAGAAAACCATCAAGAAACTGCGCGGCCATTTCATCGTCTGTGGCTTGGGTCGCGTCGGCTGCAATGTTGCAGCAGAACTGGATGCAACCAATCGCCACCATGTAGCGATCGATGAAAACCTGGAAACCCTTGAAGCGCAGCACGACAAGAAGCCCGGTATGCTCTACCTGCATGGCGACGCCAGTGACGACGACATGTTGATCAGCGCCAACATCGCTGCAGCGCACGGTGTCTTCGCCGTGACAGGCGACGACAGCAAGAACCTGATGATCAGCCTGACCGCCAAACAATTGAACCCCGCAGTGCGCGTGGTTGCCCGCTGCCACGATCTGCGCAATGTCGAGAAAATGCGCAAGGCTGGTGCCGACGCTATCGTCTCGCCGGATTTCACTGGCGGCATGCGCATCGTCTCGGCGATGATCCGGCCGCACGTCGTCAGCTTCCTCGATGAAATGCTGCGCTCTGAAAGCAAGCTGCGTGTTGAGGAAATTCCGATTCCCGACAATTTTGCACCGCGCCCACTCGGCACCCTGACCTTGCGCAGCCTCAACTATGTGCTGCTGGCGGTGCGCACCCACGACGACTGGCTATTCAACCCACCCAAGGATTCCATGCTCCAGCCGGGCTTCAAGCTGATCGCCATGGCCACGCCGCACGGTCGCCTGGAGCTCGAGGAAGCGCTGATGGATAGCGAAGAAAATCACGCGTCCTGAGTCAACCCGCCGGCAGGCGCCGCGCTCCGCCACGCACGGCACAAATACGCTGCACCACGGCCGGACGTGGCAGATCAACTTCACCCTGCTCGAAGGCGAGGATATCGAGATGGCCGCGCACGATGTGACATAACTCGTCGGGACCCAGCAGGAATGCAGGATTCGATGGCTTGCCGAAACATTCGTTGCCGATCATGAATGTCTCATAAATCAGCACGCCACCATTATCGAGCGACGCCATCAGCGAGCCCATCAGCGGACGCCACAAATAGTTGGTAACAACGATCCCGGCAAACAGGACACCGCCATAAGGCCACGGTTCATTTTCAAGATCGGCGCGACGCACGTCAATGCCGGCAATGCCGGACAGCCTTGATATGGCATCGACATCACGATCGACCGCCTCGACGAGATATCCGGATTCAGCCAAGTAACGCGCGTGTCGCCCGTTGCCACAGGCCAGATCGAGAACCCGGCCACCCTCGGCAATCAGTGGGGCAAAACGCCGTACCCAGGGCGACGGCAATGTGCCGGACTGTAATGAGTCATGTGCCGGGATCACACTTCCTCCTGAAAAGACTATTGGCATTCTTCGTGGACATGCAGAGATACATTCAATAACCCGCCATTCCTGCGATCGTCAACAAACGATCGACAATGCCCGAGGATAATCGAAAATCCATCGCCAATCGGTGATATTCTCCATTGCGCCCAGGCAATCAAAAATGCCGGAATCATGGATTCTGAACGACACCATCTGACCCCCCTGCTTGAACCAAAAACCATTGCCATCATCGGCGCCTCGGAAAAGGAAGGCTCGATCGGCGCGATGCTGGTGCGCAACATGCTCGATGCGGATTACAAGGGCAAACTGTATTTCATCAACCCTCGGCACCGTACGCTGTTCGGTCATCCCTGCCATGCCTCGGTCGGAGAAATTCCGCTGCGACTCGACGTAGCGGCAATCTGCACAAAAGCGCAACGCGTTCCGGACATCGTCGAAGCCTGCGGACGCGCTGGCACACGGAACATCATTGTCTTTTCCGGCGGCTTCGCCGAAAGCGATCCGCACGGCGCTTCGCTGCAACGCCAAGTGCTGGAAACCGCCCGGCACCATCGCATGCGCCTGCTCGGGCCGAATTCACTCGGCATCCTGCGTCCTGCCGGCGGCATCAACCTGGCATTTACGCGCGGCGATGTCGACGCCGGTGGCATCGGTCTGATTTCGCAATCGGGCGCACTAACCAACGCCATTCTCGATTGGGCAAGACCCAACAAGGTAGGTTTTTCCAGCGTCATTTCACTGGGCAATCCGGGTGACGTGGACTTCGGTGACATCCTCGATTTTCTCGTCTCCGACCCGAAGACAAAAAGCATTTTCCTGTACGTCGAAGGCATCCGAAACGCGCGGCGCTTCATGAGCGCACTGCGCGCTGCAGCACGCTGCAAGCCGGTACTGCTGATCAAGGTCGGCCGCCATCCAGCAGGCGAACAGGCTGCGTTTTCGCACTGCGGTGCGCTAACCGGCGACGATGCGGTTTTTGATGCTGCGCTGCGCCGCGCCGGTGTGGTGCGCCTGGCAAGTGTCGGCCAGATGTTTGCAACGGCGCAGGCGCTGATGACACGCTTCCAGCCGCGCGACAGCCGGCTCGCCATGCTGACAAATGGAGGTGGACCAGGCGTGATGGCTGCCGACAAAGCCGCCGACCTTGGTATTTCATTGGCTACGCTGACACCGGCAACGCTCACCAGACTCAATGAAATCCTGCCAACTGGCCGGGAGAAAACCAATCCGCTCGACATCGGCGACGATGCAACACCTATGCGCTACGCCAGCGTAATCGAAGCTTGTCAGGATGATTCAAATGTCGATGGCATTCTTGCCATATTTACTCCGCAGGCACAGAGCGACTCGACCCAGACGGCACGCGCCATGATCGAACTGGTGCACCGCTCCGACAAGCCGCTGGTTGCCTGCTGGATGGGCGAGGAGCAGGTCGGCGAAGCGCGCCGGCTGTTCAGGGGCGCCGGCATTCCGAACTTCCGTACGCCGGAAGCGGCCGTCGAACTTTTCTTGCACCTCGGAAACTACTTCCGCAACCAGAAATTACTGATGCAAACACCGGCGGCGCTTGCCGACCACGCGCCGCCGCATCTTGAAAACGCCCGTCGGCTCATCGAAACAGCGCTCATGGGAGGCCGCCGGGCGATGAACGGAATGGAATCGAAAGCCTTGCTGGAGGCCTTCCACATTCCCGTTGCCCGCACCATGGTTGACGTCGCCACCGCACCAACAATCGACAAGTGGCGCGACCGCGAACTGCGAATCGAAGTGCGGCAGGACCGAATCTTCGGTCCGGTCATCAGCTTCGGCCCCGGTGGTGTCGACAACCTGAATGATGATCGTCCGACGCCCGGCGAACGCGCCGTCGCACTGCCGCCGCTAAATAGTTTCCTGATCAACGACCTGTTGCAGTCGACACGCTTCGCAACGCACCTCAATGCCTGCCGCAACATGCCGCCGGCCAATCGGGGAGCCATCGAGGCAGTGCTGCTGCGTGTCTCGGAAATGGTCTGCGAATTGCCGTGGCTCCGCGAGCTCGATATCAACCCGCTGATCGTCAACAAAGACGGCGCGGTTGCCATCGATACGCGCATCGTCATCGAACATTTGCCGCCCAACGCAGGTCGCTACGACCATATGGCGATCCATCCGTATCCATCGCATCTGACGACGCACTATCAGGCGCATGGCAAACCAGCAACGACCATCCGTCCGATCATGCCGGAAGATGCGGCGCTGGAACAGGCATTCATCCGGAAGCTGTCGGCGCAATCGCGCTATTTTCGCTTCATGAACAGCATCCACGAACTGTCACCGTTGCAACTGGCGCGCACGACGCAGATCGACTACGACCGCGAGATGGCCTTCGTCGCCATCATGCAGGAAGACGGACAAACCCTTGAAGTCGGCGCGGTGCGCTATGCGATCAACCCTGATGGCGAGTCCTGTGAATTCGCCATCGTTGTCGCCGATGACTGGCAGGGTACCGGGCTGGCGCGATACCTGATGAGCACATTGATCGACACAGCAAAAAATTACGCGGGCCTGAAGTCGATGAATGGCGATTTTCTTGCCGACAACCAGCGCATGATCCACTTCGTTACCCGGCTCGGCTTCGTTCTTTCACCGCATCCGGAAGATGCCGGCCTGAAGCGCGGCATACTGGCGCTCACATGATCAAACGCTGCGGCTGGTGCGGAGACGATCCGCTCTACACTGCCTATCACGACCATGAATGGGGCGTACCGCTGCACGACGATCGGGGGCTCTTTGAATTCCTGACCCTCGAAGGTGCACAGGCCGGTTTGTCATGGCTGACCATTCTCAGGAAACGTGACAATTACCGCACCGCCTTCGACCACTTCAATGCGCAACAGATCGCCCGCCTCATGAGTGACAAAGGTATTGTCCGCAACCGGCTGAAAATCACTGCGACGATCGGCAACGCAGCCAATTTTCTCAAGGTGCAGGAAACATTCGGCAGCTTCGACCGCTATTTATGGGATTTCGTCGACGGCCGGACGATCCACAACGCCTGGCAAAGCCTCGCCGAACTCCCGGCACAGACTCCACTTTCCATGAAGCTGTCAAAAGATCTGGCACGCCGCGGCTTCCGTTTCGTCGGACCAACCATCTGCTATTCACTGATGCAGGCAGTTGGTCTGGTCAACGATCATCTGCTCGAGTGTTTTCGTTATGGGGAAATAAGGGCCGATCTGGGACTGGGGAAGGACGCTATTCGACATAGAAGTTGATGCGATGGATCTTCTTTTCGCACATGTCGAATTCGAAAAACGCGATGCCCTGCTGAATCTTCCCACCGCTTTCCAAGGAGCAGCTGGCGGTCACATAATTACCTGCGGCGATGGTCTTGCCGAGCGTCAATGTGCATGATGTGGAGACCAGTTGCTCGATCTGGCACAGAGGCGTGGCCACCGGCATGGCAATACCAACAAAGCGCTTGCTCAGCGTCGAACGCATGGCATCGGAATTCTGCCGGTTGCAGCCATCGACGAAGCGACTGACGACATCCTTGCCCGTCTGACCGATATTACTAACCGCTTTCATGAAACGCAGCATGCCAAAGAAGCCCAGATATTTGATCATCCGCATGCTGGCCGCCAGCCCGGCACCAAGACCGGGCAAACCAAGAGACATTTGCTGGAGCAGCATCGGGCCAAGTTCCCAGTGCGCGGCCAGGCGCTGAATTTTCAGCACACCCGCCTCATCGACCAGTTCGTACAGCAGATGCATCGGCACGCGCACCGTTACCTTCGGTGTCATGCGAATCTCGATGGTCAGATCGCGAGCCACGGCAAGGCCGCAGACGATATCCCGATCGACGTGAAACACGATTTCCATCGGTGCGATGAAAGTATCAAAAAATCGCGCCAGCGGTCCTGGCCCGCGCACACCACTCACGCAATCGTAAATGCCGCTGACGTGCGGCGTCGAGCCGACCGGATCCTCGACGATGTTATAGCGCGCAAAAATCGACAGCCATGCTGCCTTGTCGTGAATCGCCACGGCCTGCGGCGATTGCATCACCGTGCTCAGGCAATCGTCGCGCGTAAAGTTATCAGCCATTGAACTGCCCTTTCCAGCCTGCCGTCTGTTGATCGATGTCCTGCTTTGCCGATTGTGCATCGGCCCGCATATGGTATCCGCAAACCGGTACGCACCCCTGACAATTTCGCCGAAGCAGTCAACCACAAGATATGTGTGTAAGCTAGCGGCTTTCCAGAATTCATCAATCGACTGAAAAGCCATGGCCCAATATGTTTTCACCATGAATCGCGTCGGCAAGATCGTGCCGCCGAAGCGCCAGATCCTCAAGGATATATCTCTGTCATTCTTTCCAGGTGCCAAGATCGGTGTGCTCGGCCTCAACGGCTCGGGCAAGTCGACGGTACTGAGAATCATGGCCGGCATCGACAAGGACATCCTCGGTGAAGCCACGCCGATGCCCAATCTTTCCATCGGCTACCTGCCGCAGGAACCGCAGCTAGATCCCGAGCAGACCGTGCGCCAAGCCGTCGAGGGCGGCCTTGGCGAACTGATCACAGCCAAGCAGAAGCTGGAGGAAATCTACGCAGCCTATGCCGAGCCGGATGCCGATTTCGACAAGCTTGCCGAAGAGCAGGCGAAGTACGAAAACATCATCGCCGCCGCCGGTGCCGACGTCGAACAGCAACTTGAAATCGCCGCCGACGCACTTGGTCTACCGCCCTGGGAGGCGAAGATCGGCGTACTTTCCGGCGGTGAGAAGCGGCGCGTCGCGCTGTGCCGTTTGCTACTCTCGCGGCCCGACATGCTGCTGCTCGATGAGCCAACCAACCACCTCGATGCCGAATCGGTGGAATGGCTGGAGCAGTTTCTCACGCGCTTTCCCGGCACCGTGGTCGCCGTGACGCATGATCGCTACTTCCTCGACAACGCCGCCGAATGGATTCTCGAACTTGACCGTGGCCACGGCATTCCATGGAAGGGAAACTATTCGTCATGGCTGGAGCAGAAGGAACAACGTCTGGAAGTTGAAGCCAAGCAGGAAGGTGCACGCATCAAGGCAATGAAGCAGGAGCTCGAATGGGTGCGGCAGAATCCCAAGGCGCGTCAGGCCAAGAGCAAGGCGCGGCTGGCCCGCTTCAACGAATTGAGTTCCGAGGAATATCAGAAGCGCAACGAGACACAGGAAATTTTCATTCCGGTCGCCGAGCGGCTCGGTAACGATGTTGTCGAATTCAAAAATGTCAGCAAGGCTTTTGGCGACCGTCTGCTGATCGACAATCTGAACTTTACCATTCCGGCGGGCGCCATCGTCGGCATCATCGGCCCGAACGGCGCCGGCAAATCGACGCTGTTCAAGATGCTCATCGGCAAGGAGCAGCCCGATTCCGGCGAGGTGAAGATTGGCCCGACCGTGAAGGTTTCTCACGTAGACCAGAGCCGCGACGCTCTGAGCGACAGCAAGACGGTCTTCGATGAAATCTCCGGCGGCGCCGATCTTCTCACCGTCGGCCGCTTCCAGACGCCCTCGCGCGCCTACCTTGGCCGCTTCAACTTCAAGGGCAGCGATCAGCAGAAAATTGTCGGCAATCTCTCCGGCGGCGAGCGCGGCCGTCTGCATCTGGCAAAGACGCTGATTGCTGGTGGCAACGTGCTGCTACTCGACGAACCGTCCAACGACCTTGACGTCGAGACGCTGCGCGCACTCGAAGATGCGCTGCTCGAATTCGCCGGTTGTGTGCTGGTCATTTCGCACGATCGCTGGTTTCTCGATCGCATCGCCACGCACATCCTCGCCTGCGAAGGAAATTCGCAATGGACATT
>Ga0073899_10000802_pt1 | contig 28994 bp, 29 predicted proteins | sample KloWWTmetaKNB5Ph_FD_88975 | JGI IMG/M metagenome (GOLD analysis project Ga0073899, IMG submission 88975) | Active sludge microbial communities from Klosterneuburg, Austria, studying microevolution and ecology of nitrifiers - Klosterneuburg... | ecosystem: Engineered > WWTP > Aerobic digester >... | reverse complement strand
CGAGCTCGTCAACCTCCTCGACGATCCGGTGGTGGCGGGAGTGGTGGTCAGCGCCTACGACGTGAGCGACCTGCACAGTGCCAGGCGCACCCTGGAGCACCTCGCCCGCCACGACGCCCTCACCGGCCTCGCCAACCGCTCGGTGTTGATCGAACAGCTGGAGCAAGTCATCGCACTCAGCCAGTCGGCCGCCGTCGTGTTCATCGACCTCGACCGCTTCAAGCCGGTCAACGACCTCTTCGGCCACGAGTCCGGCGACGAACTGCTCCGCATCGTCGCCCAGAGGCTGCGCCAGGTCGTCCGCCCCGGCGACCTGGTGGCGCGGGTTGGCGGTGACGAGTTCGTCGTCCTCTCCCTCGGCGTCGGCAATCGCCAGGCGGGCAGGCTGCTCTGCGATCGGATCGACGCCACCCTCGCCATGCCGTATCTGCTCGCCGAAGGGACGGTGAAGGTGACCGCCAGCGTTGGGCTGGCAATGGTGGACGAGGACTCCACCGTCACCGGTCTCCTTGCCGATGCCGACCTGGCAATGTACGAGACCAAGGCTGCCCGGCGTGGTGAGCCCGTGCGCGCCAGCAGTGGGCGGCATCGCAAGGCCAACCAGAGGCGCCGACTCGCCGACGACCTGGCCGTCGGATTGCAGCGAGGTGAGGTGGTGGCCCACCTCCAGCCCGTGGTCTCGATCCCAACGGGTCGGACCGTGGGGTTCGAGGCCCTTGCCCGCTGGAACCACCCCGAGCTCGGCATGCTGGCACCCCTCGCCTTTCTCGACCTCGCCGAAGACGCCGGCCTCGATCTTCTTCTCGGCGACATGGTGCTGAGGTCAGCGTGCGCGACGTTTGCCGGTATCGGGCAGCACCTCACCATGGGCATCAACCTTTCAGTGGGCCAGCTCACAGACCGGGCCCTGTGCGAGCGTCTGAGGTTGATCCTCGCCGAAGAAGGTATGCAGCCCGAGAAGTTGGTCATCGAGATCACCGAGCACGCGACCCTCACCCGTCGGGCCGGCGGTGGACGGGTGTCACCGGATCAGACGATCGGGGACCTGAAGGCGATGGGTGCGATGCTGTGGCTCGACGACTTCGGAACGGGGTACTCGTCGCTGACCCACATCCGCCACTACCCCCTCTCGGGGATCAAGATCGACCGCTCCTTCGTTGCCGGAGTGTGCCTCAACGCCGAGGACCGGGCGGTGGTCGGTGCGGTCGTGGGTATGGCGTCTGCCGTCGGCCTGGAGGTCGTGGCCGAGGGCGTGGAGACTGCCGACCAACTGGCGACACTCGCCGAGTTGGGCTGCCACCTCGCCCAGGGCCACCTCTACACCAGAGCCCTGGCACCCGACCAGGTGGCACCGTGGTTCACCCAGCACGAGGCTGGGTGGCCGATCCGACCGTCGCCCAAATAGCCTGCTCCCGTGGCTGACCCCTCCGTACACTCCGAGGCGGTCGTCCGCGCAATGCAGCACGCCGCGTCCATCACGATGGTGCTCGACGAGATGGGCAACATCTCGAGCATCAGCGGCGCCTTCGACCACCTCCTCGGCCACGACCCGGCGGCGGCCATCGGAAGGCAGTTGGGCAGCTTCGCCGTTCCCGGCGGCGCCACGGAGCTTGCTGGGGCGATCGATCGTGCCCGTAGCGGATTGCGTACGGTCACCTGCGAGGCGATGATGCTCACCGCCACCCCCGAGCTGCCATCACGTCCACTGCGCTTCGAGTTCGTCAACCTCCTCGCCGACCCAGTGGTGGCCGGATTGGTGGTCACCGCCCACGACATCAGTGACCTCCACGGAGCGCGGCGGACTCTCGAGCACCTCGGCCACCATGATGTGCTCACTGGGTTGGCGAACCGAAGCCTGCTGCTCGATCGGCTCGACGCTCTCCTGCGCACGGGGCGTCAGGCGGCCGTCGTGTTCATCGACCTCGATCGCTTCAAGCCGGTCAACGATGTCTTCGGCCACGGGACCGGCGATCAGCTTCTTCGACAGGTCGCCGACCGCCTCACCAGCATCGTGAAGCTCGAGGACCTTGTCGCCAGGGTCGGCGGTGACGAGTTCGTGGTGGTGGCCGCCTCCGTCACCGACCGCCAGGGTGCCATCCAACTGGCGGACCGCATCGACGCGGCCTTGGCGGACCCCTACCTGCTCGACGAGGGGCCGCTCAGGGTCACGGCAAGCGTGGGTGTGGCGATGACCGACCCCGGGACCACCGTCACCGGGGTTCTAACCGACGCGGATTTGGCGATGTACGAGGCCAAGGCCGCCCGCCGCGGCGAGCCGGCGCGAGCTCTGCCGAAGAGGCACCGTAAGGCCGACGAGCGTCGCCAACTCGCCGACGATCTCTCCCTCGGCCTGCGCCGGGGTGAGATGATCGCCTACTTCCAACCCCTGGTCGACATGGCCACCGGCGCCACCCTCGGGTTCGAGGCCCTTGCGCGCTGGAACCACCCGGTTCTCGGCCTGCTGGCACCCGGCGAGTTCCTCGACATCGCCGAGGACGCCGGCGTCGACCCTCTTCTCGGCGATGTTGTGCTGCGGGCAGCCTGCCAGGTCGCAGCCACACTCCCCCCGCCACTTCACGTCGCGGTGAACCTCTCCGCCACCCAGCTCGCCGACCGCCACCTCGCCTCGCGGGTGGGAGGGATCCTCGCCGATCACGGGGTACCGCCGGAGCGGATCGTTGTCGAGATCACCGAGAGGGCCACCCTCACCCGCCGGCCAGGCGCCGGCCGCGTGTCACCGGACGAGACCCTGCTAGCACTGCACAAGATGGGGATCATGCTCTCCCTCGACGACTTCGGCACCGGGTATTCGTCGCTCACCCACATCCGCAACTATCCGCTGAGCATCATCAAGGTCGATCGCTCCTTCGTCGCCCGCGCACGCGAGCACCGCGAGGACCGGGCCGTGATCGCCGCCGTCGTGGGCATGGCCGAGGCGCTCGATCTGCTCGTCGTGGCCGAAGGCGTCGAGACCGAGGAACACCTCAGTGACCTTCGGGGAATCGGTTGCGACATGGCCCAGGGATATCTTGTCGCCCGGCCGTTTCCGGCCGAGCAGGTGGCCGATTGGGTTTCCCACCGCGGGGCCGACTGGCGAGCCGTTCAGACCTGACAATCCTGGCAACGGCCGCGCACGTCGAAGACATGGTGGGTGATCTCAAAGCCGCTAGCAGCGAGCAGGGCCGCCACCTCGCGCTCGATCAGCTTCTCCAGCTGGCGGCTGGGATCGAAGTCGGTGACCAGGCCACAATCGGTGCAGACCAGATGGTGGTGGTGATGGTGGGAGAACGGCTCGGCAAGTTCGTGGCGATCGCCACCTCCGATACCGGTGACGCGATCCACCACACCGGCTTCGACCAGTTCGGCAAGGTTGCGATAGACGGTGGACGTAGGCACCCCGCTGAGACTCACCACCTCGTCGGTCGTCAGCGGTCGGTCGGCGCCATCGAGCACCGCCAGCACCGCACGCCGATGGGCAGTGAGGCGCAACTCGTGGACGGCCAGAGCCGGCAGGACAGCCTCAGCGGTGGAAGCCGACAGTGGGGGCGCCGCGGCGGAGTTGACGGAGCGCTTCACGAACAAGATCCTAGCCATCGAGTCGACTGGGAACGAGTCCCACTCTCGCAAGAATCATTCTCATTCGTGTTAGATTTGAACCATGCGTCGGCGTGCCCTGCCCTTCATCATCACCATCGGGGTGGCTGCGCTCCCAGTGCTGGCGTCGTGTGGCAACGACGGCCCGGCCACCGACGAGAGCGGGCGCCTGGCGGTGGCTGCTGCCTTCTACCCTCTCGCCGAACTCGTTCGTGCTGTGGGCGGAGACGTCGTCGAAGTAACCACCATCGTGCCGCCCGGCGAGGAAGCCCACGAGTACGAGCCGAGTCCGAAGCAGCTCACCGAACTGTCCCGGGCCAACATCGTCGTCATTCTCGGCAACGGCTTCCAGCCCAGCGTCGAGAAGGCCTTGGAGTCCCTCCCGGGATCGACCCGACGCGTCGATCTCCTGGAGTCTGTCGACACAATCCCGATCAGCAGTGGGATCGGTGAGGCCGTCGATGAGTCGGGCGACGACCCCCACGTCTGGCTCTCGCCGCGCAACATGAGGGTGATGGCCACCTCTGTGGCCGAGGCCCTGAGCGCCGCACGACCCGGCGACGCCGCGACCTTCGAAACCAACCTGGCCGCCTACGCTGCCGCCCTCGATGAGCTCGACGCCGACCTCGCCGCGGGCCTCACCTCGTGTGCCACTCCCTATCTCGTCACCGCTCACCACGCCTTCGGCTACCTCGCCGACGCCTACGGGCTCATTCAGGTATCGATCTCCGGCATTTCGCCTTCCGCCGAACCATCCGCGAAGACCCTGGAGGAGATCGCCGACTTTGCCGCCGAGCACGATGTCACAACGATCTTCTTCGAGGAGAACCTTCCCGCCGACTTGTCCCGCACGGTCGCCGACGAGATCGGCGCCTCCACGGCAGTGCTCGATACCATCGAGTCCCCCTCGCGTGACCAGCTCGACAGTGGAGCCGATTACGAGTCGTTGATGCGCCTCAACCTCGCCGCGCTCCGCGCCGGACTGGATTGCACGTGAACGACTGTCCCGTGCTCGAAGTCGACTCACTCGGTGTTCATTACGGGCACCACGAAGCCCTGTACGACGTCTCGTTCCAGGTCGGGCGCGGCGAGCTGATCGGGGTGATCGGCCCCAACGGCTCGGGCAAGAGCTCGATGTTCAAAGCCATCTGCGGGCTGGTGAATCACTCCGGTGTCGTGGAAGTCAACGGGGTGCACTGCCACGACCACACCGACCGCATGGACCTCGCCTACATCCCCCAGCGCAGCGACAACGACCTGAACTTCCCGATCAGCGTCGGCGAGCTGGTGCTGGCCGGGCGCCGGCGGTTCCGCCACTGGTGGCAGCGACCGACAGGCCACGACCGGGTCGTCGCATCCCAAGCTCTGGCGCGGGTCCAGCTGAGTGGCGCGGAGGATCGCGCGCTGACGGAGCTGTCCGGTGGCCAGTTGCAGAGGGCGTACCTCGCCCGGGCCCTCGCTCAAGAGGCGTCGGTCGTCCTGCTCGACGAGTCGCTCAGCGGCGTCGACCAGCCCACGACCGCCGAGCTCTTCGACGTCTTCGAATCGCTTGCCGCAGAGGGAACCACCCTGCTCGTGGCCACCCACGATCTCGCCCTGGCTCGACGGCGCTTCAGCCGCTGCCTGGCCGTGAACGGCACCCTGCGCGCCGACGGGCCGCCGGTTGACGTCCTGTCGGCCGAGGTCCTCGACGCCACCTTCGGATCGGCAGGGCACCGTGTCGTGGCTGACTGATCCCTTCCAGCTGGAGGCGATGCAGCGAGCCCTACTCGCCACGGTGATCACCGGCGTCGTCGCCCCAGTGGTGGGCACCTGGGTGATCCTGAGGCGGATGGCGAACCTTGGCGACGCGATGGCCCACGGCACCCTGGCAGGCGTGGGGCTCGCCTACGCGGCGGGGGTCAACATCCTTCTCGGCGCGATCGGCGCGGGCCTGGTGATCGCCGTCCTGCTACTCGCCCTGTCCACCAACAGGCGGCTCGGCCAGGAGACGGTCATTGCCGTGCTCGGCACCGCCTTCTTCGGCCTCGGCGTAGTCGTGATCAGCCGCCTCGACACCGGAGTGGAACTGAGCCACTTCCTGTTCGGCCGAGTGCTCACTGTCACGTGGGGCGACATCTGGCTCAACCTCGCCCTCGGCGGAGTCTCGGTGATCACGGTGCTCGTGTTGTTCGGCGAGCTGCGCCTCGCCACCTTCGACCATGTGCAGGCCGAGCAGGTGGGCGTGAAGGTGGAGCTGGTGCAGGCCGTGCTGGTGATCCTCCTTGCCGTCGTGGTCGTCATCAGCCTGCGTACGGTGGGCACGGTGATGTCGATAACCATGCTCGTCACCCCGGCAGCCACCGCCCGGCTGCTCTCGCGCACCCTGCGCCAGATGACCCTCCTCGGTGTCGTCTTCGGTGTCGGCGAGGGTGTCGCCGGCCTGACCCTGAGCTATCACCTCGACTCGGCATCAGGGGCCACGATCGGCCTCGTGGCAGCAGTCGTCTTCGGCGTGGTATTCGTCGTCACCCTGCCCAAGCGGATGCCCCACCACCATCGCCCGATGGGCTGACGACACCCCAGCCGCGGCTCAACGGGGGCTCACCCCCGGGCTCGTGCTTCCCATGCCCGTGAAAGTGGTGCATGATGGGCGCGCCGTTTGGGGGCAACCGATCCGAAAGGGGCCAGTGGTGAAGATCTGCGTCACCGTCAACGGGACAGTTCACGAGAGCGAAGTCGAGCCGCGCACTCTGCTCGTGCATTACATCCGCGAAGTGCTCGGCCTCACCGGCACCAACATCGGTTGCGACACCTCGTCCTGCGGGGCGTGCAGCATCCACCTCGACGGTGAGTCGGTGAAGAGCTGCACCCTGCTTGCCGTCCAGGCCGACGGCCGCACGATAACGACCATCGAGGGCCTCGCCCAGGGTGGCGAGATGCACCCGATGCAGCAGGCCTTCATGCAGAACCACGGCCTGCAGTGCGGTTACTGCACGCCGGGCATGGTGATGGCCGCCACCAGCCTGCTGAAGGAGAACCCGAGCCCCACCGAGCAAGAGGTGCGCACCGGGCTCGAGGGCAACCTGTGCCGGTGCACCGGATACCACAACATCGTCAAGTCCGTGCTGGCCTGCGCCGCCGGCGACTGACCGACACCACCGCGATGACTGGCAGATAGGTACTGGGGGTACCGAGATGACGCTTGTAGAGGATGGTCCGACAACCGTGCTGGGCACCCGGCTTCTCCGCCGCGAAGACCCGGCCCTGCTAACCGGAGAGGCCAAGTTCACCAACGACCTGGTCGTGCCCGGTGCCCTCCACATGGTGGTGGTGCGCAGCCCTTACGCCCACGCCGCAATCGCCGGCATCGATCTCGATTCGGCGCTTGCCGCCCCCGGGGTGGTGGCCGCGTTCACAGGGGCAGACCTGGCCCACCTGTGGGCAGCACCCATGCCTTGCGCCTGGCCGGTCACCACCGACATGAAGAACCCCGCCCACTATCCACTTGCGACCGGCAAGGCCTGCTATGTGGGTGATGGGGTGGCCGTGGTGCTCGCCACCAGCGAAGTCGCCGCGCGCGACGCCGCCGAACTGGTCGATGTGAGGTACGAGCCCCAGGCCGCGGTGGTGGACCTCGAAGATGCACTCAGCGACCGGATCGTCATCCACCCGGACCTCGGCACCAACAAGAGCTACCAGTGGGATCTCAAGATCGAAGGCACTCCCGGCCAGGTCGACCAGGCCTTCGCCGACGCCGCCTACAAGGTCAGCGAGCGCTATGTGCAGCAGAGGCTGATCCCCATCGCCATGGAGCCCCGCGCCGTGTGCGCCGTGCCCCAGCCCTTCGGCGGCGATCTGACCCTGTACTCCACCACCCAGGTGCCCCACATCCTGAAGGTGATGACCGCCGTCACCCTGGGCATGCCCGAGCACCAGCTCCGCGTCATCGCTCCCGCGGTGGGCGGCGGTTTCGGCAGCAAGCTCAATGTCTACGCCGAAGAGCTGCTCTGCGTCGCCCTGGCGCTCAAGTTGGGCAGGCCGGTGCGCTGGAACGAGACCCGCAGCGAGAACGCCGTAGCCACTACCCACGGCCGCGGCCAGATCCAGCACATCGAGCTGGCGGCCGACGCCGATGGCAAGCTCACCGCGGTGAGGGTGCGCCTTCTCGCCGACATGGGCGCCTACCTCCAACTCGTCGCCCCCGGTGTCCCCCTGCTCGGCGCCTTCCTTTATGCCGGCGTCTACGACCTTCCCCTCGCCTACGACTTCAGCTGCACCAGCGTGTTCACCACCCTCACCCCGACCGACGCCTACCGCGGCGCCGGACGGCCTGAGGCGACCTACGCGATCGAGCGGGCCATCGATGCCCTCGCCGACACGATGGGCATTGACCCGATGGAGCTGAGGCAGCGCAACTTCATCCGCAAGGAGCAGTTCCCGTACACGGCGATGACCGGCCTCGTCTACGACTCCGGCGATCACGAAGCCGCGGCGGCGAAGGCGGCGGAACTCGCCGACTACGCCGGTGTGCGCCGGCGCCAGGCAGGCCAGAACGTGCCCGGCGCCACAAAGCTGCTCGGCATCGGCCAAGCGAGCTACTTCGAGATGTGCGGCCTCGCCCCCTCGCGGGTGCTCGCCTCGCTCAACTACTCGGCCGGCGGCTGGGAGGCCGCCACGGTCAGGGTGCTGCCCACCAACAAGATCCAGGTGGTCACCGGTACCGCACCCCATGGCCAGGGCCACGAGACGTCATGGAGCATGATCGTCGCCGACAAGCTCGGGGTCAGCCCCGCCGACGTAGACGTACTGCACAGCGACACCGCCATCGCCCCCCTCGGCCTGGACACCTACGGCTCGCGGTCGCTGCCCGTCGGTGGCGTGGCCATCGCCATGGCGTGCGACAAGGTCATCGACAAGGCGCGCAAGATCGCCGCCCACCAGCTCGAGGCCGACGAAGCGGACCTCGAATTCGTCGGTGGAACCTTCAGCGTCAAGGGATCCCCGGACAAGGCGATGCCCCTTGCGGCGATCGCCTTCGAGGCCTTCACCGCCCACAACCTGCCCGACGGTCTCGAACCCAACCTCGAGGCCCACACCACTTACGACCCACCGAACTTCTCCTGGCCCTTCGGCACCCACATCTGCACCGTCGAGGTCGACACCGAGACCGGCCAGGTCGAAGTGCTGCAGTACGTCGCCGTCGACGACTGTGGGGTGAGGGTCAACCCCCTGATCGTCGAGGGCCAAGTTCACGGCGGGGTCATCCAGGGCCTCGCCCAGGCCCTGTTCGAGGAGGCCGTCCACGACGGCGACGGCAACCTCAAGAACGGCAGCCTCATCGAGTACCTCGTACCGGCCGCCAGCGAGGTTCCCTCACTCACCCTCGGCCACACGGTCACCCCGTCGCCCACCAACCAGTTGGGGGTCAAGGGCATCGGCGAAGCCGGCACCATCGGTGCCGCCCCGGCGGTGATCAACGCCGTCGTCGACGCGCTCAGCCACCTCGGCGTGCGCGACATGCCCATGCCGGCCAGCCCCAACACCGTCTGGGCAGCCATCCAGTCCGCCATCGGTCCCGCCTCCCAAGGAGCCAGCAAGTGATTCCCGCAGCCTTCGACTATGTCCGCGCCGGTTCCGCCGCCGAGGCGATCAGCCTCATCGGCGAGCACGGCGACGAGGCGAAGTTCCTCGCCGGAGGGCACAGCCTCCTGCCCCTGATGAAGCTGCGCCTGGCCCAGCCCAGCGTCCTGGTCGACATCGGCCGCATCGACGAGCTGAGCTACATCCGCGACGCCGGGGACCACATCGCCATCGGTGCGCTCACCCGCCACATGGGCATCGAAAAGAGCGCCGTGGCGGTCGAGCACGTACCTCTCCTGGCCCACACCGCCGGCCAGGTGGGCGACCCCCAGGTCCGCCACCGCGGGACCATCGGCGGCAGCCTCGCCCATGCTGATCCGGCCAGCGACCTGCCCGCCGCCACCCTGGCCCTCGGTGCCACCTATGTGGCCGAGGGCCCGAACGGCACCCGCGAGATTGCCGCCGCCGACTTCTATCAGGGCTTCCTCGAGTCGGCCCTCGCTGCCGACGAGATGCTCACCGAGATCCGGGTCCCGAAGATGCAGGGTGCCGGGTGGAGCTTCCAGAAGTTCAACCGGCGGGCCCAGGATTGGGCGATCGTCGGTGTCGCTGCCTGGCGCCGAGCAGGGGCCAGCGGAGTGGCCCTGGTCAACATGGGCAGCACCCCGATCCTCGCCACCAGCGTGTCGGCGGCCCTCCTGCAGGGGGCGAGCCTCGTCGAGGCCGCCCAACTGGCCGCCGAGGAAGCCGAACCCCAAAGCGACCTCAATGCCACCCCCGAGTACCGCATCCACCTCGCCAAGGTGCTCGTCCGCCGGGCCCTCGAACAAGCCAGCGCGTAACCCATTGGGCGCGAAACCCCGCCATTCGTACCGAATGGGCGGGGAACCCCGTCACAACTGCGGGTTTTCGCGCCCATGGGTGGGCTGAACCCCCACGCCGGGCACAGCCACCGAACCCGGGGTGAGATGAACGGAGGGTGAACCCTCGCTAGCGTTTCGGGTCATGACGCTGACCGCCGAGGCACCCCAGTTCGCGGTTGTCTCATCACGTTGGCGACTTGACCACGCGGTGCCGTTCGACGAATGGCGCGTGGTGCGCATAAGCCTGATGCTCAGCTACCTCGGCGTCTATCTGTGGTGGCTCCGCGAATGGGGCCTGCCGATCGACCGGATCTCGGTGGCGATCAGCGTCGGCATCTTCTTGGTGTGCGCCTTCATCGGACGCACTTGGCGCACCTGGATGGTCCTGCTCGGCGATGCAGTCGCCTACTGCGTGATGTGGGTGACCTACGAACGCACCCGCGACTGGGCCGACAATGGCTTCTCCGTGTTCGACCTGTTCACGGTGAAGTTCCCCCTCCAGGTCGAATCCGTGCGCAACATCGACCGGGTGCTGTTCTTCGGTAGCGACCCCAACGTGGTGCTCCAACAGCGCTTTTGGGAGCCCACCGTGAGGTGGTACGACGTAGTCGCGTCTTCCGTCTACATGACCCATTTCGTGGTGCCCGTCGTCGCCATGGCGGTGTTGTGGGCCACGAGCCATCGCCAGTGGATCCGATTCATGAAGCGCTTCGCCACCCTGTTGGGCGTGGCATGCGCCATGTTCGTCATCTTGCCCACCGCACCACCATGGATGGTCGCCAGCCCGAAGTACCCCTACCAACTGTTCGACGAACTGCACCGCAACGCCGGGCGCGGCTTCCTGCATCTCGGCTTCAGCGGCTTCACCAACGACTATGGCGTCCAGCTGTCCAAGGGCAACGCCGTCGCCGCGATGCCATCGCTGCACGCATCATTCGCCCTCATCGTGCCCCTGTTCTTCATCAGGTGGGTCCGGCAGAGATGGGTGAGGATCGCCCTGCTCTCGTTCCCCGCGCTGATGCTCACCTCCCTCGTCTACCTCGGCGAACACTGGGTGATCGACGGGATCGTCGGCTGGCTGATCACGGTCGCCACCTTCCTCTTCTGGGACTGGCACGAGCGTCGCACGCGCGGCCTGCGGGTCGACATTGCTCGCGACGCGCTGGGTATCCCCGGCATCGCCGCGGCCACAACGACATGAGCCGCATGGACCCTGCCCACGTACTGGTCGACGCCAGTGCTCTCGCCGCGCTGGCCGATCCCGCCCACGAGCATCACCACCAAACGGTCCGCGCTTTCGACGATCTTCTCGAGCGCTACCGTCGCGAAGAGGTCCTGCTGGTCGCTGTCGGCAGCCATCTGCGCCACTTCGAGCTCGGCCCTTCCGACGGCTCAGCCGCGGCAATCTGGGCCCGGGTGAGGTGGTTCGTCAAGCGCCCTCACCGGGGTCGCTTCGCGCCGATCGACCCGATTCATGTTGGTCGCCAACATCGACGCCTGGCCGCGCGCATGCACACCCACCCACACGATCCCGAGTTCGCCCTCACCCTTGTGCTCTGCCAGAGACACAGGGTGCAGAGCGTCCTGGCCCTCGACCCGCGGTTCGCGTCATACGACATCAACCTCATCGCCCTTGGCTAGTCTTTCCGCCGAACGGTGGTGAGAACCATGTCCGTCGAATCCGACGACGACTCGATCAAGGAATTCCATCTCGACGCGATCGCCGACGCCGACCCTTATCCGTATTGGTACGACGACGCCGACGAGCCCGACAGCAACCCCACTCTGGTGCGCACCGAGAACTGCGATCTCTGTGTGGTCGGTGGCGGCTACAACGGCCTGTGGACGGCGATCATCGCCAAGGAGCGGGACCCCAGTCGCGACGTTGTGCTGATCGACGCCCACGAGGTGGGCTCCCAGGCCAGCGGACGCAACGGTGGATTCATGGAGAGCAGCCTCACCCACGGCGTCGCCAACGGTCAGGAACGCTTCCCCGACGAGCTGCCCCTGCTCGAGGAGCTCGGGTTGAAGAACCTCAACGACATCGAGGCCGCGATCCAGCGCTATGGCATCGACTGCGACTATGAGCGCACCGGGGTCATCGACATCGCCACCACCTTCCACTCACCCAGCTACCTCGACGAGTTGAACGACGACTACACCCAGTTGAAGGGCCTCGGCCAGAAGGTGGAGTGGCTCGACGAGGCCGCAGTGAGGGCCCAGGTCAACTCGCCCACCTATACCGGCGGGCTGTGGCGCAAGGATCGCGCGGCCATTGTCGACCCCGCTCGCCTCGCCTGGGGCCTGAAGGCGGCGGCGATGTCGCTGGGAGTACGCATCTACGAGGACACAAGGGCCACCAAGATCGAAAGGGACGGGGTCGGGGTGATGGTCACCACCCCGCTCGGTCGCATTCGCGCCGCACGCGTGGCCCTGGCCACCAATGCGTTCAAACCCTTGCTGAAGAGGATCGGGCACTACATCGCCCCGGTGTACGACTATTGCATGGTCACCGAGCCGCTCACCCGGGCTCAGCTCGCGGACATCGGCTGGGACAACCGGCAGGGCCTCAGCGACATCAGCAACCAGTTCCACTACTACCGGCTCACCGAGGACAACCGCATCCTGTGGGGCGGCTACGACGTCATCTACTACTGGCGAGGCAAGCTCAACCCCGAATTCGAGACCCGACCCGAGACCTGGGCCAAGCTCAGCAAGCACTTCTTCGACACCTTCCCCCAGTTGGAGGGGGTGAAGTTCACCCATGCGTGGGGCGGGGTGATCGACACCTGCAGCCGGTTCTGCGTGTTCTGGGGTCGGGCGTGGCAGGGGCGAGTGGCCTATTCACTGGGCTACACCGGGCTCGGGGTGGCCAGTACCCGCTTCGGCGCCGAGGTGATGCTCGACATCCTCGACGGGAAGAGGTCCACGGCAACGTCCACGGAGTTCGTCAAGTCCAAACCGATCCCCTTCCCTCCTGAACCCTTCCGCTTCGTCGGCATCCAGGCCACCCGCTGGTCGCTGGACCGTGAGGACTCCAGCGGCAAACGCAACCTGTGGCTGCGCTCTCTGGACCGCTTCGGACTCGGCTTCGACAGCTGACCGCGCCCAGGGAAAGGCTGCTGTCAGCCAGACCGACCCAGAACGACGATGGACCGGGGCACGAGCGCATGACCTTGGGGCCCGATAATCGGCTGGGCCGTGGCCAGTTCCACATCCCACTCGCCGGGTTCCTGCACGGTGAAGGTGAGGGGCTGCCACCAAGCGTTCACCATCACGTAGAAGTCGCCCTGGCACCACGCCAGCGAGTGAGATGAGAAGCCCTCGTCGATGTGGGGGCCGATCCCGTAGAACCTCATCGCCTCTAACTCACCGACAGAGCCGGCCTGGATGCGGCGACGCAGGCCGACGAGGGCGCCGACGAACTCGGTGAGCTCGCGCCACTGGCCGGCCGCGGCCCAGTCCACCCAGGTGAGGGGACCGTCGATGTCGTATGGGTTGTCGTGGTTGTGCTGGGTGCGGCCGAACTCGTCGCCCATCACCCACATCGCTCCGCCCTGGGCCAGCAGGAGCAGGGTGAAGTAGTTCTTGATCTGCTGAACGCGCAGCACAGGCCCACAGTCCCACGAGTGATGACGGTCGCTGGTGAGCGTCGTCAGGTCGTGCATCGTCAGCCCGTCGTGGGCCGTGACGAAGTTGAGGCTGCGCTGGTCTCCGTGCGGCCCGAAGAGATCGGGGCTGCCCTGCACCCTCTGACGGATGGCGTGGACCAACCCGGGCTCGCCCCGCAGAAAGCCGCGCACGTCGTCACGGAAGCGGTCGTTCCACTGCCACCACGATGGCCAGGGCCAGCCGTGGCCGACCTGGTAGGCGCCGAGATCCCACGGTTCTGCTACCAGGGCCACACCGCGGCCCTCGCCCCATTCGGTGATCAGGTCCACCAGTCCACCCCCATCGCGGCTGAGCAGGGAGGCGAGGTCGAAGCGGAACCCGTCGACGCCAAGGTCCGCGAGACGGTCGAGGGCTTCGATCACCAGGTGGCGCACATAGGGGTGGCCGGGGTCGATGTCGTTGCCGCAACCGCTGTCGTCGAAGGGACGGCCGTCGAGGTGGTGGCGATAGAGGTGGGCCTTGTCGAAGCCGCGCAGGCTGAGGGTGGGGTGCGCCGGGCCATCCTCCCCCGTGTGGTTGAAGACGACGTCGAGCCACACATGCAGGCCGCGATCGTGGGCCGCACCGACGAGCTCCGCCAGTTCCTCGGCGGCACGAGACCCGTCGTCGGCATAGCCGCGGTGGACCGCACCCCAGACCAGAGGCATGTAGCCCCAGTAGTTCTCTGTGTCGTCGAAGGGGTGCACCGGCATCAGTTCGATCACGCTCACACCCATGGCCGCCACATGATCGAGGTGGTCGATGCAGCCCCGGTAGGTGCCGCCGAAGCCCTTGACGTGGATTTCGTAGACAATCGGCGCATCGCCCAGCGGGGCCCCCTGGGCACGGGCAGCCCAAGCCCCACGGATGACGCTGCGCGGCCCGTCGGGAGTCACCACCAGATCGCGACAGCTCGGGTCGAGCAGGGGTGGGCCGTCGTCGACGACGATCCAGTACAGGTCACCGTCGGCGGCCTCGAACTCGGCCACCCACTGACCCGACCAGTCAACCGAACCACCAGAGGGAAGGTCGTCGCGACGCGCCTCCACCGACACGTCACCGACGAACGGCTCGGTCGCCGCTGAAGTTGGGCGTAGGAACAGCTCCACCCGGTGGGCCCGTGGCGCGTGGAGATGGACGGTTCTGGGTGATCGGGGGCCCATCGAGCACCAGCATGTCACTCTGCCGTATCCTGCACCGCGATGGCTCCGACCCTCAACGACCCCAGTGACGTCGCCACCGCGCTCCGGGCCAACGGCTACATCGCCGACGAAGGCCTGGCCACGGCCGTCTTCTTGGCCATCACCCTGCAGCGACCCCTCCTCCTCGAGGGCGAGGCCGGGGTCGGCAAGACCGAGCTGGCCAAGGTGCTCAGCCGCTGGACCGGTGGCGAGTTGATCCGCCTCCAGTGCTACGAGGGCATCGACATCACCCAGGCCGTCTACGACTGGGATTACAGCCGCCAACTCCTCCACCTGAGGGCGGCGGAGGCCACCGGCGAATCGCAGGGCCTCACCACGAACGCCCTCGAGCAGCAGCTCTACCACGAACGTTTCCTGCTCAAGCGCGCCCTGTTGGCGGCCATCGATTCCAAGGGTGACACTGCCCCGATCCTGCTCATCGACGAGGTGGATCGGGCCGACGACGAGTTCGAGGCGTATCTGCTCGAAGTGCTCTCCGAGTACCAGATCACCGTGCCTGAACTGGGGCGCTTCGCCGCAGTGCGTCCTCCGATCGTCATCCTCACCAGCAACCGCACCCGCGACGTCCACGACGCGCTGAAGCGTCGCTGCCTCTATCACTGGGTCGAGCACCCGGACTTCGAGCGTGAGGTGCGCATCGTCCGCATGCGTGTACCCCAGGCTCTCGACCGCCTCGCCCGTCAGGTGGCTGGCGCCGTGGAGACCCTGCGTACCCTCCACCTCTACAAGCCACCCGGTGTGGCCGAGACCATCGACTGGGCGCAAGCGCTGGTTGCGCTGGGTGTCACCGAACTCGACGAGCACACCGTCGAGGTCACCTTGGGTGCGGTGCTGAAGTACCGCGAGGACCAGGAACGCACTCGCCAGCACGGGATCGCCGGGCTGGTAAAGCAGGCCTTCGAGCGGGGTCTTTCGGCCGGTTGAGGCCTTGCTCGTGACCGGCCAGCTCGCCTTGTCGCCCACACCGGCCGAGAGGATGGCGGTCGCCTTCGCCCGCGTCCTGCGCGGTGCCGGGCTCCGGGTTCCGCTCGGCAGCGTGCTCACCTTCGTCGACGCCCTCGGGCGCCTCCGGCTCGACAATCGCACCCAGGTGTACTGGGCGGGACGTGCCACCCTCGTGAGGACCCCTGAAGACATCCCCATGTTCGATCGGGCGTTCTCCGCGTTCTGGCTGTCGGCAGTCGTCGACACCGAGGCACCGGCCGAGGAAGAACCCGTGCGCATCACCCTCGCCGTCGATGACGACAGCGATGAAGACAATGCTGATGACGACGAGACCCCTGAGGCCGAGGCGGACCCATCGATCACCTTGCGCTTTTCGGCAGTAGAGGTGCTGAGGCACAAGGACTTCGCCGAGTACAGCGACGACGAACTGACCATCGCCCAGGAGCTGATGAGCCGGCTCGAGTTCATCGGCCCGCCGCGTAAGTCGTTCCGCCATCATCGGTCGCGCCGCGGCCGTCGGCCCGATCTGCAGGCCACCCTGAAGTCGGCGTTGCGTTCCGGCGGCGAGCCGATCACTCGTCATTGGCGCCAACCGGGTGAAAGGTTGAGGCGGCTGGTGCTGCTTCTCGACATCAGCGGGTCGATGGAGCCCTATGCCCGGGTGATGCTGAGGTTCGTCCAAGCGGCAGTGTCCGGTCGCCAAAGGGTCGAGGCCTTCGCCATCGGCACTCGCCTCACACGCATGACCCGGGAGCTCCACAGCCGCGATCCCGACAGGGCCCTCGCCGAGGCGAGCAAGAGAGTCCACGACTGGAGCGGTGGCACGAGATTGGGCGAGTGCCTGCGCCAGTTCAACGACCAGTGGGGTGTGCGCGGCATGGCTCGCGGTGCCATCGTCGTGGTGCTCAGCGACGGCTGGGATCGCGGCGACCCCCAGGTGCTCGCCGAGCAGATGCGCCGTCTGCGTCGCGTCAGCTACCACCTCATCTGGGTCAACCCCTTGAAGGTCACCCCCGGTTACGCCCCCCTTGCCCGGGGCATGGCCGCCGCCCTCCCCTACATCGACGACTTCGTCGAAGGGCATAGCCTGGCGGCCATGCAGGAGCTCGCCGCGGTGATCGCTGCCGAGGCTCCACAGAGGAGTGCCGGATGAAGGAACTGCTCGACGACATCGAGCGCTGGCGGGCCATGGGCGCCCGGGTTGCCCTGGCGCGGGTGGTCGACATCGAGGGTTCCGGGCCACGCCTGCCCGGCGCGGCTATGGCGGTGAACGAGCACGGCGAGGTCACCGGCAGCGTGAGCGGGGGTTGTGTCGAAGGTGCCGTCGTGGCCGAAGCCCTCTCCATCCTCGACGGGTCGGCGCCGGCGAGAGTGGTCACGTTCGGTTACAGCGACGACGACGCGTTTGCCGTCGGCCTCACCTGCGGGGGCACCATCCGCCTGTTCGTCGAGCCGCTGGACTGGTGAGCATGACGCTCTACGAACGCCTGCGCGACCTCTTGAGAGCGGACCAACCCGTCGCCCTGGTGACCGTCGTCGAGGGCCCGCGCGTGGGCGCCAAGATCTTGGTGGCACCGGGCATCGAGTCTCTCGGCTCCCTGGGCGACACCGAGCTCGATCGCATCGCAGCCCGCGATGCCCTGGCCGAACTCGAGGCCGGGCGGAGCGGGGTGCGCCACTACGGCCCTCACGGAGAGACCACGCCGGAGGATCTCGTCGGCAGCCCGGTGCTCACCACCTTCATCGAGAGCTGGGCACCACCACCTCAGATGTGGATCTTCGGTGCTGTCGATTTCACGGCCGCGCTCGCCAAGGTGGCCAAGGTGCTCGGCTATCGGGTCACCGTGTGCGACGCCCGGGAGGTGTTCGCCACCACCCGGCGGTTCCCGATGGCCGACGAGGTGATGGTCAGCTGGCCCGGGCCGGTCTTTGCCGCAAGGGGGCACACCCTGAGTCCACGTGACGCGGTGTGCATCCTCACCCACGACCCCAAGTTCGACGTGCCGGCCATCGAAGGAGCGCTGGCGACGACGGCCGGCTACATCGGGGTGATGGGCAGCAGGAAGACCCACGCCACCCGGCTCGAGCGACTCGCCGAGGTCGGCATCGACCGGCCCGAGCAGCTGGAGAGGCTGATGTCACCCATCGGACTCGACCTCGGTGCCCGCACCCCGGAGGAGACAGCGGTGGGCATCTGCGCCGAGATCATCGCTCGTCGCACCGGCCGGCGCGCGACAAGCCTGCGCGATGCGCAAGGCCCGATCCACGGCTGAGCCTTACCGCCCTACAGGCTCAGCGCTGATCGCCTCGAGGTGTCAGCCGAGGGGGTTGCCGAAGCGAAGTGAGTTGCTGCGGCTGCCCTTGACGAGGCTGAACTCGACGCTGCGCCCGGTGAATGGGGCGTGGATGACGGCGTCGTCGACACCGAGGTAGAGCATCACGTGACCTGGGTAGTAGACGAGGTCGCCGGCCTGGGCGGTGTCGCGTGTGACGGGCGTGATCGAGTTGATCTGAGCCCGGCTCTGGCGGGCAAGGGCCACGCCAGACTGGGTCCAGGCCCATGAGGTGAGGCCCGAGCAGTCGAAACCCACACCGGGCTTGCTCGTGGTGCGTCGATAGGGGGTGCCCAGCTGGGTCATGGCTGACATCAGGACGACCTGGTGAGACAGGTCGGCGTCGCCCCATGCGACCTGAAGGCCGACTCCGTCTATGCCCAGTCGACGTGCCGCCTCGAGGGCGATGGCATCACGGATGGAGGCGAACTCGTCGAGCGCGTATTGGCCCCCCGATTCGACGAAGCGCATGTAGGCATTCATCGCCGAGTCGGCGTAGACGGCCAGAGGGTCCCGACCGGTCTTGACATAACCGGGAGCAGAAGCCACCGAAGGCGACGCTCCGGCAGTGGCAGGCACCGCGATGGCGCCGGTGGCGATGGCCCCGGACAGGGCGCAGGAGATGATGATGCGACGAAGCGTCATGGAGATGACGTCCCTTTCAGTGGTTCGGCACCCGCACCAGGCGGGTTGCCGTGGAGTCGTGAGGAGGTTCCGCCCTCGTTCACGGCGCCGGCGCCACACGGGAGCGCCATCGCTCGCTGCGCCGATCACGGTCACCTACGAATGGACCGCTACCGTCGTAACGGTTGCAACCTTAGCGTCACCGAACTGCAACATTCAACAAGAGGGCAACATCTTCGTCATCATTTCGTCATGCCGATTTCGGCTCCGGACGCTCGGCCTAGGCTCCGGTCGTGCCCCGTGTAGCCGTCCTGCTCGCCGCCGGCGCTGGCACGCGCTTCGCCGGGCCGGAGCACAAGCTGCTGGCCCTCATCGGCGGACAACCTGTCTGGCAACTCGCTCTCGAACACGCCAAGGACGCAGGGTTCGACCACGTCATCGTCGTCACCGGGGCCTTACACCTACCCCTGCCACCAGGTGTGATCGAGCGGAGGAACCCGGTCTGGGCGCAGGGCCAGGCCACTTCACTGGCGGCAGGGGTCGAGGCTGCGCGGGCGCTGGGGGCGACGACCGTCACCGTCGGGCTCGCCGACCAGCCCTTCATCCCATCCTCCGCATGGAGGGCAGTGACCGACGCTCCACCGGACTGTCCGATTGTCATCGCCAGCTACGACGGCGAAGTGGGCCCCAATCCGGTGAGACTGCACGAGTCGGTGTGGCCCCTGCTCCCGACCACGGGGGACGAGGGCGCCCGGAGTCTCATCCTCAATCACCCGGAGTGGGTCTTCAGGGTGGCATGTCTAGGCTCAGTTGCCGACATCGACACGCTGGAGGATCTCGGGCGATGGAAAAGCTGCTGAACGAGTTCACTGTCAACCGGCCGATCGAAGAGACGTGGGCCGTGCTCACCGACGTCGAGCGCATCGCCCCGTGCCTTCCCGGCGCCGAACTCCAAGAGATCGAGGGCGACATCTACCGCGGTGTCGTGAAGGTCAAGCTCGGCCCCGTGTCCACTGCATTCAAAGGCCACGCCCAGTTTGTCGAACGCGACGATGCTGCTCACCTAGCAGGGTTGAAGTGCCAAGGGCGCGACACGAGCGGCAAGGGAAACGCCGATGCGCTCATCACTGCCCAACTCGAAGCCGTGTCCGCGGAGACCACCAAGTGCGTTGTCGCCACCGAGTTGCACATCACCGGCAAGGTTGCCCAATTCGGCCGGGGCATCATGGGTGAGGTCAGCGAGAAACTGATGGGGCAGTTCGCCCACAACCTCAACACGATGCTCGACGAGACTGCACCCGACACCACCGCGCCAGAGGCCATCACACCCGAAGCCGAAGCCGATACCGGATCGGAGCCCGAAGCACCGACGGTGCGCCCCATCCATGGTCCCGCGGCCGAACCGATCGAGTTGTCCGAGGTGGCCGGAAGGGCGGTATTGAAGAGGCTGCTACCTCTCTTCGGCGGCCTTGTTCTGCTCCTTCTCATCCTGCGCCGCATGCGCAAGTAGAACTCGCCGACGTGGAGCCCGCTTCCGCCGACGACATCGCCCGAGTGACCGAGTTGCTCGGGCGCGCCCCCCAGGGCGACTTCGAAGTCGTCGTCCGCGACGCCAACGGCGAACCTGTCGTGCTGCACAACAGCCCCCTTCTCGCCGACGGCACCCCGATGCCCACCCTCTACTGGCTGGTCGGCAACGAAGTCGCCCGCCGCGTCGGTCGGCTGGAAGCCGAGGGCGGGGTGCGCCGAGCAGAGGCAGAAGTCCCCCCCTGCGCCATCGTCGAAGCCCACGCCGTCTACGCCGCCCAGCGAGACGCCTCGCTGCCCATGGGCCATCGCGGTCCGCGACCCCACGGCGGGGTGGGAGGCACACGCAAGGGGGTGAAGTGCCTCCACGCCCACTATGCGTGGTTTCTCGCCGGCGGCGACGACCCGGTCGGGAGGTGGGTGGCCGCCCACCTCGAGGCCGCCGAAGGATCGCCGTGAACACCACCCGCTTCGGCCATCCTTCGATGCCTTCGAATGCACCACTGCGCCTCGTGGGCCGGCGGGTGATGCTGCGCCCCCTGACACCTGGCGACTGGGAGCAGTGGAGCGAGGTCCGAATCCGCAACCAACCTTGGCTCACCCCGTGGGAACCGATGCGACCGGCCGGCCTGCCCGACCCCGCCAAGGATCGTGAGGCATTTACATCACGCTGCCACGCACGTGATCGTGACCGCCAGGCAGGTGCGGCCTACGGGTTCGGCCTTTTCGTGGGAAGCCAACTTGCCGGCGAGGTCAACCTCAACGGGATCATCCGTGGCGCCCAGCAGACCTCAACTGCGGGCTACTGGATCGACCAAGCCCAAGCCGGCAACCACTTCGTACCCGAGGGGGTGGTGGTGCTCGCCCGGTTCGCCTTCGAGCAACTCCACCTCCACCGGATGGAGATATGCATCGTGCCGCGCAACACCAACAGTCGACGGGTGATGGCGAGGCTCGGCCTGCGCGAGGAAGGCATCGCCCTGAGATTCCTCGAGATCAACGGCACATGGGAGGACCACGTGCGCTATGCGATCACTGCCGAGGAGTGGGAGGCAGGTCGCGCCGATTTCGCCGCCGAGTGGCTGTAAGAACCGCCGGCAGGGGATGGGTCAGGACTGTTCGCCCGCCAAGCGTGCGGCTTGGGCCTTTGCCTTGCGCACCGAACTGCGGCGCTTCCAGGCTTTGACCTTCCAGTGCCGGAGCCGCTTGGGCGACGTGTCTTCCCTCGCCTTCAGGTGACGATGGTGATCCGGCACCCACGCCGGACCTGGCTCGTGCACCTCATCGGGCTCGGCACCGGCGCTGACTTGGGCCGCAACGGCCTGCAGTTCGCTGTTTATTCGATGCCGCTCGTTGTGGGCGTGGGCACGCAGGTCCATCTTCGGCGGCGGGGCCGCCTCTTGGCTGCGATGACGCTGGCTCATGAGTACCTCCGTGTGTGATCGGAATGTACGGCTGTGCCGTACCTGCACGGTAGACCACGTCTCTTGGACCGGGAAGGGACTTTCGGTAACAGTTGTGCGCGAATTTGGCTGCCCCCGACCGTCAGCGCGGAGTCACCGCTTGGAGGTGATCTTCTGTTGGAGAGCGGCGATGCGCTCGGCGAACCAGGGCTGTCGGGTGCTCCACACCTGGGGGACGAGTTCGCGCTCGACTGCCTCGGGGTGGGTATCGATGTCGGCCATCGCCTGGATCGTGCGCTTCACCTCGAGGACCAGCTCACGAGGGGCCGCCGCGGCTCGAGCCGCCATCTCGTGGGCCGCGCTGAGCAGTTGGTCGTCCTCCACACACCGGTGCACCAGGCCGACACGCTCGGCCTCGGTACCATCCATCACCTCACCGAACACGACTGCGGCGAAGGTTGCCTGAGGACCGACGATGCGGCGCAGCATCCAGGTGTGGCCTCCACCGGGGTGGATTCCGATCTGCAAAAAGCGGGTGTCGAACCTGGCCCGGCGAGCGGCGATGCGCACGTCGCAGCCGAGAGCAAGGTTCATGCCGGCGCCGACGGCGGCCCCGTTGACCGCCGCCAGGGTGGGCAGGGGGCTGTAAGCGATGCGCAGGAACCCCTCGTAGATGTTGCCAAGGCTCTCCTTTGTGGCCTCGGCGAGGTTGCCCAGGTTGGCGCCGGCACAGAACGCCGGTGGCGCTCCCGTTACGACCACGGCACCCACGGCGGAGTCAGCCTCGACCGCGTCCATAGCGGCGATGATCTCGTCGACCATCGGGCGGGTGAGGGTGTTGCGTTCGGCCGGATTGTTGAGGGTGAGCGTGGCGACACCGTCGGCCACCTCGAGGAGAACGTTGGGCATGCGCGTCACGATAGCCACCCCCATCTCCTGGGCCAGCTACGGTCTCGGGCACATGCTGGACCATGTCTTCACCGACGCGATCAGCGCCCTGCGCGATGCCTTCGAGGCCGCCTTTCTCGAGCGGCAGCCGTTCGAGGAGCACTTCCAGGCCGACGTCTTGCTCGGCGACCTCACCTGGGAGACCACCTATGGCCTTCCCGGCGAGGGCATGCCACCCCACGTCGTGGCCCACATCACCTTCGATTGGCCGACGTGGAGCCAGACCACCTATCGCCGCTGGTATGTCGACGAAGTTCTCGACGAACTCCCGGCCATCGAGATCGAGATCGTCTTCCGGGTGCAGCACCTCGGCGGACCACCAGATCCGGCGAGGGTCTTCTCCATCACCCCTGAAGCCAGCCCACTCATCGGCGACGGAACTCTCGACAGGGCCGGCGTCACCATCGAGATCGGCTTCGCCGAGGCGGAAACGACCGAACCGGACTACGCCGTCGAGGTCACCTACGAAGGTCTCTACGAACTGGCGGAGAGCACCCTCGCCGATGGTGCCAGCCGCCTTCTCGACGACCACCTCGGAGCCCTCGGAGGTTGGATCGCCGCCACCTTGGTGAAGTTGGGTGACCTTCGCTGACCGGCGACCTCGCACCAAACCCTTCGGCTGGGTCGTCGGCTGGCTCGTGAAGCGGTTGCCCGGTGTGGCAACGTCAGCACCATGTCCGATGTCGTCCTTTATGAGGTGAGCGAGCGCATCGCCACGATCACCCTCAACCGGCCAGAGGCTCGCAACGCCCTCTCCAGCGAAGTGTTGCGCCTCCTGCCCCAGAAGCTGGGGGAAGCCCGGGCCGACCCAGACGTCGATGTGATCATCCTCACCGGCACCGATCCCGCTTTCTGCGCGGGGCTCGACCTCAAGGAGCTCGGTTCGTCAGCCCGTCTGCTCGGCACGGGGGCCGATGGTTCACCCAACGCCGACGGAGTGCGTGGCCCCTTCCCCCACCTCGAAAAGCCTCTCATCGGTGCAGTGAACGGTGTGGCCGTCACAGGGGGGTTCGAGCTGGCGCTCAACTGCGACTTCCTGATTGCCAGCGAGAGGGCGAAGTTCGGCGACACCCACGCCCGTGTCGGCGTCATGCCCGGGTGGGGTCTCACCGTCCTGCTGCCCCAGGCCATCGGGGTGCGCCGGGCGCGCGAGATGAGCTTCACTGGCAACTTCATCGATGCCGCCGAGGCGCTTCAGATCGGGCTGGTCAACCATGTGGTACCCCACGACGAGTTGATGCCGTTCACCCGCCGGATGGCGCTCGACATCATCGGCAACGACCAGGCGGGCGTCCGCGCGATCCGCGCCACCTACGCCCAGATCTCCGCCGATGAAGCTGGTTGGGCCACAGAAGCACGCAACGCCGCCCAGTGGCAGAGGGAGCAGTTCAGCCCCGACAAGGTCGCCGCCCGCCGAGCCGCCATCCAGGCCCGCGGCCGCAACCAGTAGCCCCACCCGCCAGCCCTGCCAGCCCCGCCAGCCCCGACCCTCTTGCGGCCGCAACTGTGAATGCACAGAGCCCGACGTCGCCTTTTGTGCATTCACAGTTGACCGCGCAAGCATCACACGATGAGTGACGCGCCGATCTCGGCGAGGATCGCGCGCATATGCGGCGACCTTGTGACGACGTCGGTGTAGGTGAACTGGATGGCGACGAAGCCGTCGAGCTGGAGCCGGTTGAGTCGCTCAGAGTCATCCTGCATTTGCATCCGCGTTCGGTGGAACTCGTAGCCGAGGAGCTCGACCACCACCTTGGTGCCGGGGAATCGGCAATCGACGCGGATCAGCTTCTTGCGGCGCTTGGCGACAACCTGCTGGGTATCGGGCCTGGGCAGCCCCAAGTCGGCCACCAGCTCGAGGAAGGTGCGCTCGAGATAGGAGTGCCCTCCCCGAGTGATCTCGCTGCCACCGATCACGCCCAGCAACTTGGCCAGCCCCGGGCGACCCGGGCGGCGCAAGGCGACAATGCGCCGATGGAGGAAGTCCTCGCTCGTGCCACCATCACGCAACGCGCTGTCGAGTGCCGCCGTGAGCCGTTTCGGGGTCTCGGACGCGGCCAGCTCGATGAGGATGCGGGTAGCGCTGAGGCAGGGCAGGTCATAGGCGGTCGTCGTATCCAGCCGATCGATGTCGCGCAGGCGGTGGACAATGTGAGCGACGCGGTGGGGTGCGCGGGCGTTGGGCACGGCAATGTGGAACGGCCGGCTCAGCTCGTACCCGTCGAATCCGAGGAGCGCCGACCCGGTCGGGCCACATGCCCAACACGGTGGGCCGATGGATTCGAGGACCGCCCTCAGTTCGTCGAGGTTGCGCAGAAAGCGGAGGGTGATCTTGTCGGAGCTTCGTCGAGTGGTCATGCCCCGCACCAAACACCGGCACCCTCACAGCAGTCCACACCGATACCTTCACTGCACCCCTCACAGCCGCCCACCAGGTTGAGAAATTTCCCTTGCGCGGGCAACTGTGAATTCACAGAGGCCTACGTCGCCTTCTGTGAATTCACAGAAGGCGAGGGTGGCGGTTGGGGTGGCGGGGTCAGAGGGTGGCGCCGCGGGCGCGTAGTTCGGTGCGTACGGCTTCGGCGATGTCGAGGGCAAGAATCTCCGCACCGGTCACGTTGAGATGGAAACCGTCGTCGGAGCGCACATCCTTGCCCTGGCCGTCGCGCGGGTCGACGACGTACTCGGCCCAGCCCCCGTTGCGACCGCTGAAGCGGGTCCAGGTGTCGATGAACACAACCCCTTCTCGCTCAGCTGCCTGTGCCTTCACCACCTGATCCTGGACCTTCAAACGCGCTGTGACCTCGGGGTTGTCGTCGTTGGGGATACCCACCCAGATGAGGGTGCGATTTCCGTCGCTGAGGTAGTCCATGACCTCACCCACGCGCCTGCCGTACTCGGCGATCCAGTCGCTGTCGTCGCCGCCTTCGCCTGGTGGGTGGGCGACGGCCCACGATTCGTCGGTGTTACGCAGGCCCTGAGTGTCGTTGCCGCCGAAAGTGACGATGACGATGTCGGGGTTCACCTGAGGCACGACCTCCCTCATGTGAGTGGGCCAGTCGTAGAAGTCGGGTCGGGCGAGCCCCGACGACACCTTGTAGTCGAGGGTGGTGGTGACGATGCCGGTCTGGTCCATCAGGGTCAGCAGGTAGGGCCCGAAGGTGCCGGCATCGCTGTCGCCGAGGATCAGCAGCTCGGCCGGATCGGCCGCCGAGGGCACGGTCCGTTCCTTGACAGGGGGCTCGGTGGTGGTCGTGGGTGGCAAGGTGGTAGGTGTCACACCGTCGTTGACGACGATGTTGATCGAGGGCGCCGCTGGCGTGACACTGGGCCTGTCGTCACCGCCGATGAAGGCATCGACCACCGTGTACAGCCCGACCGCGAGCGTCACCACCAGGAACAACGCGACGACCCGACGCACCGTGTAGGTGCGCTTGCTCGCCCGCCGACGTGCGGTCTGAGAGGATCGAGAGCCGTGCGACATCGAGATCACCGAAATGCTACGGGGCCCGAGCGACGATCAGAGGTCATGGGGAGCGGCTAGAGTCAAGAACGGATATTCCATCCAAATGCGTAACAACTCCAAGGGGGAGACAAACAATGCGCAAGAGCAAGAGCTTTGCGGCTTTGGCCCTCGTTGCGAGCTTCGGTCTTCTCGCTGCTGCCTGCGGCGACGATGACGAGAACTCCGACGAGACCACCGCCGAAACCACAGGCGAGAGCACGGCGCCCACCAACGCGCCTTGCGAGGCCGGCGATCCGATCACCTTCAGTGGTGAGGTCACCAACTTCGGCCTCGCCTTCGACACCGGCGGCCGCGGCGACGGAACGTTCAACGACTCCGCTGCCCGAGGCGCTGACCGGGCCGTCGACGAGCTCGGCGTCACGGTAGACGAGCTCGAGGCGACGACGGCCGACGACCGTGGACCGAACCTCGAGACACTCACCGGCAATGGTGATAACCCGATCATCGCCGTCGGCTTCGCCTTCGGCGACTCCCTCGCCGAAGTGGCCGCCGCCAATCCCGACACGAGCTACGCCATCGTCGATGGTTTCATCGCTTGTGCTCCTGGCAATGTCACCTTCCTCGGCTTCGCCGAGCACGAGGGTTCGTTCCTGGTAGGTGCCGCTGCCGCGCTGAAGAGCGAGTCCGGCGTCATCGGCTTCATCGGTGGCCAGGAGATCGACCTGATCAAGAAGTTCGAGGCCGGCTATGCAGCAGGCGCCCGGTACGTCAACCCCGACATCGAAGTGAAGGTGCAGTACCTCGGACCGGCCGGTGACGACACCGCGTGGGGCTCGCCCGACGAGGCCAAGGAGATCGCCAACGGCTGGTACGCCGACGGTGCTGATGTGATCTACACCGCCGCCGGCGGTTCCGGTCAGGGCACCATCGAGGCTGCAGTCGAGTCCGACGCCTGGGCGATCGGTGTCGACAGCGACCAGTACCTCACCGCCAGCGCCGAACAGCAGGGCCACATCCTCACCTCGATGCTGAAGCAGGTCGACGTGTCGGTGTTCGAGACCATCAAGGCTGCCCAGGACGGCACCCTCACCGGTGGCTTCGCGACCTACGACCTGACCTCCGGGGGCGTGGGCTACTCCACCTCGGGTGGCTACCTCGACGACGTCGTGGACCAGCTCGAGGAAATCAAGGCAGGCATCATCGCCGGCGACATCGTGGTGCCCACAGCACCCTGATGTCCTGGCGTCGATAAGAAACAGCAAGTAACGAGAGCCCGGGGGTCCGCCCCCGGGCTCTCTGCTATAACGGCACAGTACGAGTCGTGAAGGGGAACCATGGGCAGCGATACGTTGGCGGTACAGCTCACCGGGATCGAAAAGAGGTTCCCCGGGGTGATCGCCAACCACGACGTGAACCTCAACGTCGTCACCGGCACCATCCACGCCATCGTCGGCGAGAACGGTGCGGGCAAGTCAACCCTGATGAAGACCTTGTACGGAATGCACCAGCCCGAAGCAGGCACGATCCACGTCAACGGTGTGCAACACAAGTTCAAATCGCCGAGTGACGCCATCGCCGCCGGAATCGGGATGGTGCACCAGCACTTCATGCTCGCCGACAACCTCACGGTGATCGAGAACATCATCCTCGGCGACGAACCGACGTCGGGGGGCGGCGTCATCCGCTTCGACCAGGCCCGCGAGAAGCTGAACGGCATCATGGAAGCGACGGGGGCCCGCGTGGACCTCGATGCGCCGGTCTCAGACCTCGGCGTCGGCCAGAGGCAACGAGTCGAGATCCTCAAGATTCTCTACCGTGGAGCTCGCATCTTGATCCTCGACGAACCCACGTCGGTGCTCGTACCCCAAGAGGTCGATGAACTGTTCGCCAACCTGCACCGCCTCGTCGACGACGGAGCAACGGTGATCTTCATCTCCCACAAGCTCGATGAGGTTCTCGCCGTCTCCGACGACATCACGGTCATCCGCGCCGGCACCACGGTGGCGGAGGTCAAGCCACAAGACGTCAACCGTTCGATCCTCGGCCAGCTGATGGTCGGCAGCGAACTGCCGTCACCCCACGGTCGTTCCAGCGAGGTAGGCAGCGAGGTGAAGCTCTCCGTTGCCGGGCTGTCGGTGAACGGCATCGGTGGTCGCAGGGCGGTCGAAGACGTCAGCTTCGAGGTCCACGAAGCCGAAGTCGTCGGCATCGCCGGCGTCGAGGGCAACGGCCAGTTCGAGTTGTGCCAGGCAATCCTTGGTGTAGAGCACCCTGTCGACGGCTCGATACACCTCGACGGCGTCGACGTCACCAAGGCCTCAGTGCAGCATCGCATCGAGCACGGCCTCTCCTACATCCCGTTCGACCGTCACCGTGAAGGCCTCCTGCTCGACGCCCCCCTGTGGGAGAACACCCTCCTCGGGCGTGACGGCAACCCCGAGTTCCGCAAGGGTCCGTTCATCGCTGCCTCCAAGGTGAAGGCCGACGCCCGCGAGGTGATCGCCGACTTCGACGTACGCACCCCGAGCGAGACGGTGCCCGCGTTCGCTCTCTCGGGCGGCAATCAGCAGAAGCTGCTCGTCGGCCGAGAGATGGCCAGCGACCCCCGGGTGCTCGTCGCCGCCCATCCCACCCGCGGGGTGGACATCGGCGCCCAGGCGGCGATCTGGGAGAAGTTGCGCGCGGCCCGCGACCAGGGCATGGCAGTACTGCTCGTCTCCGCAGACCTCGAAGAGCTGATCGGCCTCTCCGACCAGATCCTGGTGATGTTCGACGGCCGGATAACAGCCCGACTCAGACCGAGCGAGGCCACACCCGAAATCCTCGGCACATACATGACCGGCGCTCAGCAGGAGGTGGCGCGATGACCGAATCGG
>Ga0073899_10000799_pt1 | contig 29036 bp, 28 predicted proteins | sample KloWWTmetaKNB5Ph_FD_88975 | JGI IMG/M metagenome (GOLD analysis project Ga0073899, IMG submission 88975) | Active sludge microbial communities from Klosterneuburg, Austria, studying microevolution and ecology of nitrifiers - Klosterneuburg... | ecosystem: Engineered > WWTP > Aerobic digester >... | reverse complement strand
CGGTCGTGATCGCAGCCGTCAGCGTGGTCTTGCCATGGTCAACGTGACCAATCGTGCCAACGTTTACGTGCGGCTTTTTCCGCTCGAATTTTTCCTTAGCCATATCATCAACCCCGCAAAAAAATCAGGAAATCGGAAACCAATTAAGGCTGCAGCACCCAGAAGGATGGTGCTCATGGGCAGGATTGAACTGCCGACCTCTCCCTTACCAAGGGAGTGCTCTGCCACTGAGCTACATGAGCTTCCACACACTCAACCTGGAGCGGGTGAAGGGAATCGAACCCTCGTCATAAGCTTGGAAGGCTTCTGCTCTACCATTGAGCTACACCCGCTTTACAACGCACGACTCACAATCACCACTTCATGCCTAAACACAAACATGGAGCAACAGCATAAAACCGTTGGTGGAGGGGGAAGGATTCGAACCTTCGAAGGCAGTGCCGTCAGATTTACAGTCTGATCCCTTTGACCGCTCGGGAACCCCTCCAAGCGAGAAGCGCGCATTATAGGCAGCCCGCAACACACTGTCAAACGCTATTTCCAAAAAATTTTCTTGTGTGTGCTGTAATAGCAACGTCGCACAAAAGCCACGGCAAAGGGGTCTAGGAATATGGGCAAGGACGTACTCATTGAAGCGGTATTGGCCAGCGGTGTCGTGCTGCCAGCCCCGGGGCCCGGTTTTCTGCGCCTTCAGGCGGCGGCTGCCGACGAGAACGCGGGGCCCAGGGAGCTCGCCGCCGCCATCAGCCAGGACCCGGCCATCACCGGCGCACTGCTGAGGGTTGCCAACTCTCCTGTGTTCCGACCCCGCAGCGCACCTCGCTCCGCACTGGAGGCCATCACCATGCTGGGACGCACTCGCACCATGGCCACTGCGGCAAGCACCGCCCTGCGCAGTCAGTGCAGCGGCCTGGATGCCTCCGTGGTCGAGGCGCTGTGGTCTGCAAGTGCCCAGGCTGCGGAATTGACCTACGCGGCTGCTCGTCACACCTCATTCAAGGCTCTGGCAGATACCGCGTATCTGGCTGCGTTGATGCAGGACGCTGGGATTGCCGTGGTCCTCAAGCGCAGTCCGGAACATATCGACGTACTTCGCGCCCGGGGGGCCGCCCTGGAAGCCGGCGCCCGGGCTCTGGATGCGCTGAGCGGAACGGATCACGCGGCGGCAGGCTTCCTCGTCGCCCGCAACTGGAAGTTGCCGGCCGATGTCTGTGAGGCCATCCGTGCCCATCATGATCCACGAGGCGCCAGTCGTCTTAACGATGCCCCCAAGCGGGTTGCCATGCTGCTGGCGGTGGGCCGGCGGCTGCGCGACGGCATGTCGCCCGACTGGATCGACTGGGCTGACATGGTTTCGGCAGAACTTGCCCTGGATGAGGCAAACCTCGATGAGCTCGCGGCGGACGCCAGGAGCGCGGCCTGATCACTTCCTTGAGCTTACCGCCAGGAGCAGGCCGGCACTGACAAAGAGCCCACCAAAGATGCGGTTCTGGAGCAAGGCGGCCCGAGGGCTGCTGGTCATACCCCTGAAGCGACTGGCGAGAAGGGCGTAGCACGACATCACCAGCGTATCCACGCTACACATCGTCGCAGCAATGATCAGGAACTGGAGAAGCTGGGGCCTTGCCGGATCGATGAATTGGGGCACCAGTGCAGCAATGAAGACGATAGCCTTCGGATTCCCCAGATTGACGAGGATGCCCTGGCGGTAGAAGCCTTCGGGCACATCGGGACCGAGCGCTGCAGCCTCCCCCTCGTCCCCCCGCGCACGCCACTTTCTGACGCCAAGCCACACAAGGTAGCCCGCCCCGGCAAGCTTCACCACCAGAAAGGCCGTTTCGGACGCCGCCAGCAAAGCCCCCAGTCCTGTCGCCACCAAACTCAACTGCAGGAGCAGCGCCGTCTGCAGCCCGGCAATACCCGCCAGTGCGTGCCAGTAACCATGGCGCAGCCCGACGCTCATGCTCAGCACCGCGCCCGGACCGGGAGAAACAGCAACCACCAGGGCTGCGGCCAGGAAACCTAGCCAGAGATGCAGGGACATTTATTCTCCACGTGAAGTCAGGTTGGGCTTAGCTGCTCAGCCGGCGGCATCGCCTTCGAGATTGAAGCGGACAGGCACCACGACAGCCCCCTCCACCGGCTCGCCACCGCGCCGCGCCGGGGAGAAGCGCCAGTGCCATACGGCAGTCAGTGCCGCCTCGTCGAGGGACTCGTGCCCGGAGCTTTCACGCACCTTAACCGCGGTGGGAATGCCTTCAGCAGAAACTCGCACATCAAGACGAACCACCCCTTCCAGCCCTCGCCGGCGAGCCATCATGGGATAAGCCGGCTTGGGATTGTGAAGATAGCTGGCACCGAAGCCCGGTGGCGAGTAGGCCGCCCCCCCGGTGTTGATCGACGGCCCTGCGGGCGTGCCGGTACTGCCTGAGGCTGCCGCGGGAGCCGGCGGCGACATGACGGACGCAAGGGGTGTTGGCGCAGGAGAAGACGTGGCGACCACGGCGGGAGCCGATACGTCGGCACGCTGGTCGGTCATCAGGTGCGGTACCGGCGCGGCATGGCGCACCACCTGGGGTGGCCGAGCATTGACTTGCCGTGGCTGAGACACCGGCACGGCAGGTCTGGCTGCTTGGGGGCGAGGCGGTTCGGGGGCGTGTGCGGGGGGCGGCTCGGGAGCCAGACGGGCTTCGAGAATGCGCGGCGCCTCCATGCTGGCCGTGTGCAAGCCACCTCCAAACCCGAGCACCAATCCGTGGGCGACGATGGATGCCCCGATGGCGTAGACCAGCCCCTTGTCCATCGTCAGACGTTCAAGCGCAAGACCTGCCGGAGCGCTCGAGTCTCTGACGGATGGGAATGGGCCTCAGCGGCGGGGGTGCTCTCGAATTTCAATTGAGACTCTTGATGATGGGCAATGTGTCCGTGCGTGCGATCGAACTGAAAGAGGTCATTTGCCGACTCTGCAATTTGCCGCCTCAGGGGCAAACAGCCTTAAGCGCGGTCAAGGATGCGGATCGTACAGAATTGTCCGCAATCAGTGGGCCTGAAAAGACATGACGTGAGTACCGGCAGGAAGCATCAGCCCGGCACCTCCAACGCGGGCTCGCGCCCCCGGGCCAGCCGCAGGCCGAGCAGGAAGCTCGTGAAGATCACCGCGATCACGGCCATGCCGAAGAACAGGGCCTTACCCTCACCCCAGGCATCAAGGGCAGGAGCAAGCATCCTGACCAGACTCCACGCCGCTACCAGCAGACTGATACCGGCCACGGCCAGCGCCATCACACGGGAGGCGATCCGTGCGGTGGCATCGGCCCGCGCAATCAGCGTGGAGATCCACAATCCGTTGGCGCCATCGGCCAGCAGCATGCCGAGCATGAATGTCAGCCCAAGACCCGCTGACGGCATCCATCCTCCCGCCTGAACACCCGCCATGGCAAACAATGCCGCCTGGCTGACGGTGTCAAAGGAGAAAGCGAACATGGCACCGACCAGGGCCACGCCTCCGGGATGGGTAACCCGGCCGAAACGCCCCACCCAACGCCCCTTGAGCCCCACCGGATGCACCATTTCGTGCGGTGCGGCAGCGTACACCGCACGCAGATTGAGCACTCCGAGCAGAATCAGGAAAGTGATGGAGATCCAGGTGCCCGAGCTTTCCAGCCACTCAGGCGCCGCCCAGCCCTGGGACAACAGGCTCGCACCGACGGCGATGGCTACCACCACCGCACCATGGCCAAGGGAGAACAGGCTCCCGCAAAAGCGCGCCAGACGCGGCCGGACACTTGCGTTGTAGCGCGTCAGGCCGTCAATGGTCGCCAGGTGATCGGCATCGAAACCATGCTTCAGCCCCAGCACGAATACCAGCAGAACGAGGGCGAGACTATCGGAAGGGAGGTCGTGCATGGCCAGCATCCGGACGAAAGTTATGAACTTAGCAGTTTAGTTCATACAACAATCATGCCAAGCTCACACAAGGGCGTCGGTCAGCTCCGGGGGCGATAATGCACGTGGGGATGGGCATGCTCCTCGTCCGCGCTGGCCGCCTCACCGTGAGAATGGACGTGAGGCAGGCTGCGACAGTCGGCTGTCACAAGGTTGAGGGCACCGTGCCGGACACCGGGCTTGGCGATCAGCGCCTCGGAAAACGCACGCACGGCGGCAGTCGGCCCGCGGAGGATGACGCTTTCCATGCAGTTATCGTGATCCAGATGGGCATGCAGCGTCGCCACGCACAGGTCATGATGCTCATGCTGGGCATGGGTCACCCGTTCAGCCAGTTCCCGCTCATGATGGTTATAGACATAGGACAGATTGGCAATGCAGTGAGTTGCCTCTTCGCGGGACAAGCGACTGGCTTCGATCTGGGCACGCAGAATGTCGCGCACTGCTTCGGACCGGTTGGAGTAACCCCGGGCGGCAATCAGCGCATCGAACTCACGGGCCAGTTCTTCATCAAGGGAAATGGTGAATCGCTCCACGGCCGCTCCACAGTCAGGATAGACGGATCATTCTGCCCGCCGGGGGGCACGGGTGCAATTGACAGACGGCGGACGCCGCCAGGCTGCGATAATCTCGGGACACGCCGAATCTCCCCTTTCCAGAAACCACCATGACCCGCGTATCCATCGACCTGCCCGAACATTTCGTTTTTGCCACCGAGATCCCGATCTACATCAGCCACATCAACTACGGGCACCATCTGGACAACGCGGCCCTGGTCGGCCTGGTGTCGGAAGCCCGGGTGCGCTTCCTGAAGCACCTGGGCTACACCGAACTGGATGTGGAAGGCGTTGGCATCGTCGTCGCCGACGCGGCGCTGCAGTACAAATCCGAAGCCTTCCACGGCGAAGCCCTGGTCTTCGAAATGGCGCCGGCAGAGTTCAACAAGTACGGCTGCGACCTGGTATGGCGTGCCACCGACAAGGCCAGCGGCCGGGAAGTGGCGCGAGGCAAGACCGGGATCATCTTCTTCAATTACGAAACCAGGCGCCCGGCAAGCGTCCCTGCCGGCTTCCGGACCAAAACGACGCGCCCTGCCTGACGCTCCCGCTCCCGAAACTGCTCAGACCTTCAGATCCACTTGCTGCAAGGTCCCGACGCTACCGTCCTCGCGGGCATAAATGCCCGAACTGCGCACAGCACCGAGATCGTCAGCGCCCTCCTTGAGCGTGAAGGGCGTCGCCACCCGCCCCAGGTAAAGCGCGCCGATGCGGGCCTCGTCCAGGCTCATCACCGCACCGCCGCCCTGGGCATCCGGCGTCCACACCCCGAGTCGGGAGAACACGGGATCGGCCTCGTCGATCCAGCCATTGGCATCATTGTCATGCCGGGCGAGATCGGCGAAGCCGTCACCGCTGGCAGGCCCGAAGAGCTGCCGGCCCGAAGTCACCTGAGCATCCTCCAGCGCGTCAAGCACCAGGAAACCGCTGCCCCGCTGCAACAGGGGCATCGCCACCTCATTGCCGTCACCCATCAGATCGAAGCTGAAGCGCTGGCTGCTCAGACTGGCGGCGTTCCCTGAAAAATTGACCACCAACGGATCCTTGCTCACGGCATTGCCGGCCCGCAGGCTGAACTGACTGGTTTCCGTTTCGCTACGCGACATGGACAGTTCGAGACTGAAACCGATCTCGCGGCCATCCGCCGTGCGGATCAGCCCCGCCGCAGCAAAGCGGGTTTCCTCGCTGTGGGTGCGTGTTTCCGTGCGATCGTACTCGATACCGAACTCCGGCTCGCGCGTAGCGGCCGCAGTCGAGCGGGCAGCCTCCGCCGCCACCTCATCGGGATTCATCTCGGAAGCGGACATCAGGTGGATACGCCGGCCGGTAAGCATCTCGACAATCGAACGCAAGAGTTCGAGTTGCGGATCGGCCTCAAGCTCATCATTAGACGCCGGTGCAGCGGGTGCAGCCTTGTCCAGGTCCAGGGCCTGCCGTGCCGCATCGGAAACCACCACCGCGCGGCTTGGCGGACGCTCGTCCGATGCGCCGGGGCGCGGCCCTATCCACGCCCTGAGGCGCTCCTCCACCTCGACTGTACTGCTGGCCCGGTGGGTAGCAGCAAGATCCATGCTGGCAGCAGCGATTTTCATGGCGGACTCCTCGCGAATCAGGGACTTGCCCCTTCAACGGCGAGTCGGCGGGCAACTTTACCGGCACAGGGGGGGATGACAGGCTTGCCCGCGGAACGAAATCTGCGCTTACAGTCGGGTGTCGGTCCTCCCCCCACCCGGCGCGTTGATGAACCATACGCAACCCTTTCTTCAGGACCGCCTCCCTGGCGGACACCCGCCATGCCCCTCCCCGCCCTGCTCCGCACCCTGGCCCTCGCCGCTGCCCTTCTACCGGCAGCGGCCGATGCCCGCCCGGCCTACATTACCGAGCCCCTGCGCCTGCACGCCGGCCCCGGGCCGGACTACCCGCAGATCTCCATGCTGCTTCCCGGCATGGAGGTCGATGTCCTGGGATGCCTGCAGGGTTACCAGTGGTGCGACCTGATCACCCCGAATGGCCTGCGGGGCTGGGCCTGGAGCGGCACGCTGAGCTTCTCATGGGCCGGCGAACCCCTGCCGGTCATCCAGTACGGGCCCTCCTTCGGCATCCCCCTGATCAGTTTCATTATTGGGGATTACTGGGACCACCACTACCGGGACCGCCCCTGGTACGGCGACCGGCACAACTGGCGGCACGCGCCGCCGGCGCTGCATCGCCCCCCGCCGCCTCGCATCGCGCCCCATCCGGGGCCAGCCCCAGGCTGGCAGCCGGGCTGGAATCCCGGCCGGGACCACGAGCGGGACCATCGCTGGCAGGACGACAGGCGTCGCGATGGCCCGCGCGACGACCACCGCAATACGCCACCTCGTCATGATCGGGAGCGTGCGCCTCGGCAGGAGCCGATGCCGCCCGTGTCACCACCGCGGGCCGCCCCCCAGCCAAACCCGGGCGGCTGGGGCCAGCAGCACGCCCCGCGACAGGAGGCGCCACGCATGGAGGCACCCCGGCCTCCTGGCGAGCCCAACTCACGTTTCCGCCCCCCGCCGGACATGGACAATCGCCGGGGCCATGGCGGTGACGGAGGACAGGGCGGAAGAGGCCAGGAGAACCGCTTCGGCGGACGCCAGTAAGGCTCACGCGCCACCATGCAGCCCAGGTGATCAGCAGATCCTGGGGAGTTGTTCGCCCGCGAGCCAATCCACCATCCGGCGCCCGCCGAGCACCGTCTTCATCTGCACAAAACGATGTGCGTCAGCGCTTACCTCGCCGATGCATGCGGCCCGCAGGCCCAGCGGATGGGCACGCAGGGCAGCCACCAGGCCAGCGGCTTCAGCAGCCGGGCACACCGCCACCAGTTTGCCCTCGTTGGCGATATGCAGTGGATCGAGCCCGAGGAACTCGCACGCCGCCGCTACCTGGGGAGAGACGGGAATCGCCGCTTCGTCAAGGACCATGCCGACACCGGATTGCTGGGCAATCTCGTTGAGGGTCGCCGCCAGCCCACCACGGGTTGGATCACGCAGCAGCCGCAGGCCCGGGGCCGCCTCCAGGGCTAGCGCCGCCAGGCCGTGCAGGGCCGCGCTGTCGGAGACGATGTCGGACTCGAAGGCCAAGTTCTCCCGCCGGGCCATGATCGCCATGCCGTGATCCCCCATCGTGCCCGAGACAATGACCGCATCCCCCGGGCAGGCATTTGCACCGGAAAGATCCCGCCCGGCAGCAAGTGCCCCCAATCCCGTCGTGGTGATGAAGACCCCGTCGCCCTTGCCCCGCTCGACCACCTTGGTATCACCAGTCACCACAGGCACCCCGGCCGCAAGGGCAGCGGCAGCCATGCTCTTGACGATGCGCTGCAGATCGGCGAGGGGAAAGCCCTCCTCAAGGATGAAGCTGGCTGCCAGGTAAAGCGGGCGCGCGCCCATCACGGCCAGATCATTGACGGTGCCGTGCACCGCCAAGCTGCCGATGTCCCCGCCGGGGAAAAACAACGGCGACACCACATGGGCATCGGTAGCCAGGACCAGCCGCTCCCCCGGGCCGGGCGCCGGCAGCACAGCCCCATCGTCGCCCCGGCGCAGCCAGGGGTTGTCAAAGGCCCTGCCAAAAAGCTCGTTGATGAGCTGGACCATCGCGCGGCCGCCTCCACCATGGGAGAGGTCCACGCAGCCATGGCGCAGGTCGAGGGGGCGGAGATAGGGCTTTTTCATCGCTGGGCCGCGCCAGGATGAAAAGCCCCCCCTCGGGGGGCAACGAGCCGCATAGCGGGGAGCGTGGGGTTATCTCTCATGGGCGGGGGCGGTGCAGCTCAAATCTGCAGCGCCCCCCGCAGAATACTGCGGCCCGCCCGCTTCAGGCGAGGACGCGTTGATTGCCGGTAAGGTTCTTGAGGGTGTCCGCCACTGTCTTGGTGTGATCGGCCGTGCCCGCGGTCTTGCCGCTGAAGGCCTCGATGTCGGACAACAGGCCAGAGAGGTTGGAGACATCCCCCGCCTGGCGCTCGATCTCTCCCGCCACCCGACCGATCTCGCTGGCCAGCGTCGAGATGTCGGCACCGATCTCACCCGCACTCATGCGGGACTTCTCGGCCAGCTTGCGCACCTCGTCGGCCACCACAGCAAACCCGCGGCCAGCCTCGCCGGCCCGGGCTGCTTCGATGGCGGCATTGAGCGCCAGCAGGTTGGTCTGATCAGCGATCTGCTGGATCACCTCCACTACCCCCTGGATGCGTCCACTGGCATCGGCCAGCTTGCGGGCGCTGTCGGCGGCGTCGGCGGCCTGCCGGGTCAGCTCACCCACCGTATCGCTGGCAGCATGCACAACCCTGCCCTGCTCCTGGATATGACCGGTGAGGCTGCCAACAGACGCATACAGATCGCCAGCGCAGGACTCCAGCTGCCGGGCGGTATCGTCGCGGATATCATGGGACTCCCGAAGGGTCTGACCCAGGCTGTTCAGCCCATGCACGACCAAGGCTATGTTGTCGTCGAAACTGGACGGATCGAGCTGACTGTCGAAAGCCTGGGACTGGTAGTCGGCAATCTGCTTGACGATGACCCGCGACAAGCCAGCCAGCTTGGCGCTCTGGCGTCGCAGGAAGAAGGCCTTGAATTCGCCGTAGTGGGCAACAAAGTTGTCCACGTAGTCGTCGCGGAACGATGTGCCTTCCGGCACCCGGAAGAAGAACACCGCCGTCAGGGTCTGGTTCAGGTTGAGGCCGAGGATCTCGCCAAAGGTCGAGAAGCCCGCCAGTTGCTTGCAGGGCAAAGCCGAACCGACTTTCGACAGCTCCTTGTCGTTGTAGAGGCGGCGCAGGATGCAGTCATTGAGGATGCCGGCTACCGGCGCTCCGGGCTTGCCAGCCATGAAGGCGCGGAAATCCTGCTCCGTGCTCTGCACCAGACTGGTACGCCTGACCAGCAGCAGCTCCTCCCCCGGCGAGATGTCGCAGTAGAAGTTCACCCGCCCGGCCGACAGATCGACGTTGACGACGGAGCGTACGAAGATCTCCTTGCCCACCTGGATCGCAAACGAATAGTCGGCCAGCTTGCCTTCGAGATCCCGCGGCGTGCAGCGGAAATGGGCACACAAGGCATCCACGAACGGCACGATGCGCCCCTCTGCATCAATGACCTGGCTGACATGACGCTGCTCCAGCGATGCACCGATGACCGGAAAGTGGGGCCCATCCGGCACGAAGTTCTGGCTCTTCAACACACCAAAGCGGATACCTCGGGGCATTTTCAGGAAGGCGATCAAGGCGTGATTCTCGAGACGGCGGCTGCCGTCGTGAATCCAGGTGTTCTTGAAATCGAACTTGCCGCCGGCCGAGCCGCCCACGAACAGGCAGGGGAAGCGTCCAGAATCGTAGAGCGCCTCCATGAAGAAGGACTCGGAAGCAGACAGGCCGTCGAAGAGTATGTAGGCCAGCGTGTCCCGGTGATCGATATCCAGGTCCACCCGCGCGGACTCGATGTTGCGCGCGATACGGGCCACCCGTTCCCTCACGGAAACCTCCCGTTGCCCGCGGCGCAGGTCCTCGCAGCCCAGGGGCACGGCAACAACCTGGGCACGGGCGACAAGCGTGGCGTCAAAGCACTGGATGACCACCCGGTCCCAGCTGTCACCGGTGCGGCAATACAGGCTCTCGTTGTCCCCGCACAGCTCGCCAGCCGTTGAGCACAGCATGACCGGCACGCCCGGAAAGCGTGCCGTGACGGCACGAGCGATCGGATCGATGTCCACGTGGGGCGATACATATCCACTGATGAAGGTGGGCGAAAGCGACACTGCGGCGAGGGTTGCCGCGACTTCGGACGCCCGGCACTGCAGCACCACGACACCCGGTGCAGGCGCGCCGCGCAGGCTCTTGAACAGGTTCACTCTGATGTCTCCTTGCGGACCTCGAAACGGGCCCATGGGCGTTTATCGGCCGCAGCAAGGCAAGGTTGACCCCTTCTCCGGGAAATCCATCACACTCGCGAGGACATCATCCGAACGACAGCGTCCCTTTTTTATACAAGCACTTGCGCAAGGTGTTCCATCACGCAGCAACGATCGGAAGGTCGCGAAAACGCCCGTAAGTGTAGTGCGCAGCGCACGCGCCCTCGGACGACACCATGCAGGAGCCCATCGGGTTCTCCGGTGTGCAGACTGTGCCGAACAAACGGCATTCACGCGGAGCCCGGATCCCCCGCAGGATGGCACCGCATTCACAGGCCGGGTGGTCCGGCACCGGCCGATAGCTCAGTCCGAAACGCCGCTCCGCATCCAGGTCGGCATAAGCATCGGCCAGGCGGAGTGCAGACGCCGGCAGTTCTCCCAGGCCCCGCCATTCAAAGGAATCCCGCGCCACCAGGACCTCGGACACCAGGGCCTGGGCCTTGAGATTGCCGCTGGCGGTGACGGCCCGGGTGAACTGGTTCTCCACCTCCGCACGGCCGTCGTTCACCTGACGCACCAGCATGAGAATGGCCTGCATCACATCCAGGGGCTCGAAGCCGGCAATCACCACCGGCTTGCGGAAGGCCGCAGCAAACCGCGCGTAAGGACGGCTGCCGATGACGGTGCTCACATGGGCCGGACCGACAAACCCATCCAGCGGCACGGCATCCGGCGCGGAGACGGCGGGTGAAGCCAGGATCGCGGTGATGGCAGCTGGCGTCAGCACATGACAGCACAAGACGCTGAAATTCTTCAGTCCAAGACGGGCCGCATGGCGAATGACCACGGCCGTGGGCGGCGTCGTCGTCTCGAAGCCGATGGCGAAGAACACCACCTGACGGGCGGGCTCCCGGCATGCCAGTTCCAGCGCGTCGGTGGCGGAATAGACCATGCGGATGTCAGCGCCCTCGGCCCGGGCCCGCAGCATCGAACGGCCACCCGAGGCAGGGACTCGCAGGGTATCGGCGTAGGTGCACACCGTCGTCCCGTGATCCAGGGCGAGACTGATGGCCTGATCGATGCGGCCAATGGGCAACACGCACACCGGGCAACCGGGGCCATGGACCATGCGGACACCGGCGGGCAACAGATCAGCCACTCCATAACGGGAGATGGCATGAGTGTGACCACCGCAAAACTCCATGAAGGCATAGCGCCGACCGGTCTGCAGCTCGCGGGCAATGGCCGCCCCCAGCCCCCGGGCCAGGGCGCCATCGCGGAATTCATCCACGTACTTCACGGCGGAGCAAACTCCCCGCCGGTATCGATGCCGGCCTCACGCATCAGGGCCAGGGTCTGGGCAGCCTCCTCGGGATCGAGCCTGGCCAGGGCAAAGCCCACATGCACGATGACGTAATCGCCACAGCAAACGGCGTCCACAAGTTCGAGGGAAATCGCCTTGCGCACGCCACCCAGGTCCACGAGGGCCTGGCCGTCGGGCAGGAGTTCGACCACGCGGGCCGGGATGGCGAGACACATGCTTTTCGGCTCCGTCCTTCAGATCACACCCTGGCGCAGGCTGGCCCGGGCCACCCAGGCCTGACCAAGGGCGAGGCCACCGTCGCCCGAGGGAACATGCTGGGCCTCAAAAACGGCCAGCCCCCGGGCCTGCAGCCGATGACGCAGGCCTGCTGACAGCAAGCGGTTATGCAGGCAGCCCCCCGCCAATACCACACTGCGGATACCGGTGACGTGGGCTGCGTCGTCCACCCACTGGGTCAGCGCCTCAATCAGGGTGGCGTGAAAATGGGCTGCTCCGCGCGCAGCATCGTTCTCATCGACAAGTTGCATGAGCAGCGGATAGAGATTGAGCACGGACAAGCCCGTCTCGGCTCGCGTATCGATGTGATAGCCACCAGGCAGGGGCAAACAGGCACCGAAGCGATGGGCCAAGGTTTCGAGCAGCATCCCCGCCTGCCCCTCGTAAGTCATGTCCTCGCACACCCCCAGCAGGCCGGCTGCGGCATCAAACCAGCGTCCGAGGCTGGTGGTGGGTGGGCAGCGGGTCCCCCGCAGCAACATGCCAAGCACTTGCTCCACATTCGGTCGGCTTGCAAAGCGCGCGATGGCCTCTTCACCACGACCGAGGGCATGGAGCACCCCACAGGCCATGCGCCAGGGCTCGCGGGCGGCCCGATCACCACCGGGCAGGGGCAACGGGCTCAAGTGCCCCAGACGCCGAAACGCCGCCCCATCCACGTACAGCAACTCGCCCCCCCAGGGCATGCCATCGGTGCCGAGCCCCACACCATCTGCAGCCAAACCGAGCACCGGCTCATCAAGGCGATGCTCGGCGCACACGGCCGCAATGTGCGCATGATGGTGCTGTACTGGAATAGCCGGAATCTCGAGGCGTTCAGCCAGGGCAAGGGCGGCGCGGGTGGAGTAATAGTCCGGATGAGCATCGTGGGCCAGTGCCGCCGGCCGTACAGACAGGATGGTCTGCAGATGCTCGGCGGCCTCATCCAGCGCGGTGCACGCCGCCGGATTGTCGAGCCCGCCAATGTGCTGGGACAGGAAGGCCTCGCGCCCTCGCGTCAGGCACAGAGTAGCCTTGAAGTGGGCGCCGAAAGCCAGCACCGCCGGGCCGTCATCGGGCAGGGGCAGAGAGAGAGGCGTGAAGCCCCGCGCCCGGCGTTGAAACTGGATCCCCCCGCCGTTTCCCTCCCAGGGGCCTGCGGGCAGATCGGGACGCACGCGCAGCACCGAATCGTCACAGCGCACCACGATGTCCCGATCATGCATGAGCAGCACGTCGGCAATCTCTCCCAGCCGTTCGAAGGCTTCATCGTTGCCCTGCACCAGCGGCTCACCATGAGGGTTGGCACTGGTCATCACCAGCACAAGGGGGTGGGCATCGGCCAGCCAGCCAGTACCGGCGGGGCGGCCTGCCGCCTCGTGAAAGAGCAGGTAATGAAGCGGCGTATAGGGGAGCATCACACCAACCTCGTCGAGGCCTGGGGCCACACCCGGCAGCGCACCATCAAAGGACGACTGCTTGCCAAGGAGGACGATCGGCCGCTCGGGGCTTTCCAGGCTTGCCGCCTCGGCAGCCGACAGGCGAGCCCACTGCGCCGCACTGGGCACATTCGCGCACATCAAGGCCAGAGGCTTGTGGGGGCGCTGCTTGCGCGCGCGCAGACGGGCCACACTCTCCGCCCTGGATGCGTCACATGCCAGGTGAAAGCCGCCCAGCCCCTTGATGGCCACGATTTCGCCGAGCTTCAGTCGACGTAGGGTTTCGGCCACCGGGTCCCGCGCCAAGGCGCGCACCCCATGGGGCTCGAACAGGCTCAACTGCGGCCCGCAAGCCGGACAGGCATTAGGCTCGGCATGGAAGCGCCGATCCCCCGGGTGACGGTATTCAGCCTCGCAGCCAGGGCACTGCGCGAAGCCAGCCATACTGGTGCGGGCGCGATCGTAGGGCAGCGTCCGGGTGATGGTGTAGCGCGGGCCGCAATGGGTGCAGTTAATGAAGGGGTAGCGCCAGCGCCGGTCGTCTGGATCGCAGAGTTCGCTCAGGCAGGACGGGCACACTGCCACGTCGGGGCCGATGGCCGTGGCCACCGCACCTTCCACGCTGGGCAGGATGGCGAAATCCTTGCGCGACAGGTCCGGGGGAATGACCTCGGGCTCGATCGCATCCACCCTGGCCAGAGGCGGCGCCTCGGTGGCAAGACATTGAGTGAAGGCATCGAGCACAGGCTCGCTGCCCTGGATCTCGATCTCCACACCACCGCCATCGTTGCGCACCCACCCCACCAGACCGAGGGAAGTGGCGAAACGATACACGAAGGGCCGGAAGCCCACCCCTTGCACTACACCACGCACGCGCAGACGACGGGCGACGCGGCTTGGATCGACAAACATCAGCATACGGTCATGACTCCCCATCCGTTCCGGTGCCCGCAGGCAACCGGCAAACGGCCCGCGCCTTGTCCAGATGGGCATGCACCCAGTCGAGCCAGGCATCCAAGCCGGCGCCCGTGGTGGCAGAAACAGCAATCACGGCCAAGGCGGGATTGACTCGCAGGGCGAAATCGATGGCTTTCTCCATGTTGAAATCCACGTAGGGGAGGAGGTCCGTCTTGTTGATCAGCATCAGACTGGCAGCGGCAAACATGTCCGGATACTTGAGGGGTTTATCGTCCCCCTCGGTCACAGACAGCACCACGACCTTGGCCTGCTCGCCCAGGTCAAAAGCAGCAGGGCACACCAGATTGCCCACGTTCTCTATCAGCAACACGCTTTCAACGGGCGGCGCCAGTCGGGTCAGGGCCTGGCCGACCATCAGGGCATCCAGATGACAGCCCTTGCCCGTATTGATCTGCAGGGCCGGCGCACCGGCGGATCGAATGCGCTCTGCGTCGAAGCTAGTCTGCTGGTCACCTTCGATCACACTCACGGGCACCCGGGCCTTTAGGGCTTCAATGGTGCGGACCAGCAGCGTGGTCTTGCCGGCTCCGGGGCTCGAGACGAGATTGAGGGCCAGAATGCCACGCTCGGCCAGCCAGCGCCGGTTCTCTTTCGCCAAACCATCATTTTTGGCGAGGATGCGCTGCTCGATGCTGACCATCCGCGCCTGACTCATTCCTGGGACTTGGGCTCCCGCCGGCCCTCTCCCGTAATGAACGGCGTCGTGCTCATGGGCCGGACGCCAGCCTTGCGGCACGCGCCCTCCGGCCAACACTCCGGCAGTGTTCTGCCCACTCAACTCCGGCGCCCTGTCGTCGATTCGGGCCTCTCCGGCCCCGCAGCCACATACATTGCACATGTCATAACACCTTCACTCGATTTCCAGTTCCTTCACCCGCATCTCCGTGCCGCCGGTCACCTGGACCCGGTACCCTCCACAGCAGGGGCACGGATCGTAAAGCTCGGCAATGTCCACATGCGTTTCGCACTGCAGGCACCAGCCTTGTCCCGGAACCCTGACTATCTGCAGGGCAGCCCCGTCCCCGAGCCCGCCCTGCATCACCACATCAAAGCAGAAGCGCAGACTGTCTGGCTCGACTGCAGCCAGCTGACCTATTTCCAATACCACGGTCCGGACGCGACGAAACCCCTGTCGGTGGCCAGCCTCTTCAACAAGCTGGCGGATACCCTCCGCCAGTGACATCTCATGCATGCACACTCTCCGGGACACTAACCGGTCTTGACCTTCGACATCCTCACAATACGCCTTTCATCGGGCGAAATGCGACAGCCTGCCAGGCGCCGCCATTGGAGACGGCCCCCTCCCGCACGACACCGAAAGGCAAGAAACACACACACGCCATGCGGAAAACATATGAAATGTGTCAACGCGCTGCCTTGAACCCCCTGAAAAGGCAGCGACAATATGACTTATGTCGCACCTTTGAAAAACTTCCGCTACAACTTTGAAAGCTCACTGTTTTATGGTGCCAATACCATGAAAGTATTCTTGACCGCCGTTTCGGCATTCGCCCTGTTCGCGACACCGGCCATCGCACAAACGCCCTCCGCCCCCGGACAGGCATCAACCCAGGTCAACACCTCCGCTGGAGAGTCTGCCCTGCCGCCCCCTCCCAAGATAAGCCGCTGGGAGAACACCGGCATGACGCCCCTGGAGGCGCGAGACTGGCAGGCCTACAACCTCACACCAAACGAAGCTGTCAACTGGAAGCGCGCCGGCTTCACCCCCTTGGTCGCCCGAACCTGGTCAGACAAAGGCTTCGATCCGGACGAAGCGCGACAGTGGCTCGATTCTGCCAAGACCAGCCGCAGCCTGATGTCCGAACTGGACCAGTCAGACCCGAGCCAATGGAAACGTGAGGGCTTCTCCCCCAGCGACCGGCTGGCCTGGTGGGAAGCCGGCTTTGTGTTCGACGATGCTATCCTCCTCGCCCGGGCTGGCATGTCGCCGGCCGATGCGGCCTGGAACGGCCACGACAAGCTCAAGGAACTCAAGGGAAACACAGCCACCGAACCCGCCAAGACAGCCTCCGCCCAGCAGGCCCCCGCGGAGGTATCCGCCCCCAGCCTGGAGTCCATCTGGAATGTGGTCGGGCCCTATGTCACCGTCGGACTGGCCGTCTTCTTTGCCTTCGTCGCTGGCGGCTTCGCCTTCTTCCTGTTCCGTCGCAGGCAGATCAACCGTCAGCTGAAAAAGGCCGACGAAAATGCCGGGCCCGACAGCGAGATGCCCACCCCCATCGAGCCGAAACCCGCAGCACGGACCTTCGGCCGCGATCAGGCCAAGCGTCGACCGGCACGGCGCTTCGCCTTTGCCCGGCCGTCGAGCCCCCACTGCATACACTGCAAGAGTCTCGACGTCCGCCCTTCACGGATGCACCCGCACCGCTTCGCCGGGATCAACTTCACCGAGTACTTCCGCTGCCGCAAGTGTGGCCGACACTTTGCAATCGTCAGCTACACCCCCATCCTCGCTGCGGGGGGTGCAGTCGTCCTGGTGTTGACCTTCATTACCTCTGGCTTCATCTACACCCTGTCCCTGATCCACTAAGGCAAACACGTGGCAATGAACACTCCCACTATCCGGCCTGTGGATTTCGACGACCCTGCCTGCACAGCAGATTTTCTCGACCTGCTCGACCACTACATGCGCAGCCCCAGCGGCAATGGTCAGCCAATGACCGCGGAGTTGCGCAGTCGCCTGCCGGCCGAGCTGTGCAAGCGGCCCACGGTGCTGAGCTTCATCGCTTACCAGGAAGGCCGTGCTGCCGGGCTGATCAACTGTGTGGAAGGCTTCTCGACCTTCGCGGGCAAGCCGCTGCTGAACATTCACGACATCATCGTTCACCAGGACTTCCGCCGCCGGGGCATTGCCCGGGCCCTGCTGGCCCACGCCGAGCGGACTGCCGTGGAGCGCGGCTGCTGCAAACTCACGCTGGAGGTCCTTGAGGGCAATACCGGCGCTCGTGAGGCCTACACAGGTTTCGGCTTTCAGGGCTATCAGCTCGACCCGGCCATGGGACAAGCCCTGTTCATGGAAAAGAAGCTCTAGGTGCGTTAACGCCCCCCATCGTGGCGTTAACGCAGAAGCCCGGCCTAGGCCGGGCTTCTGCGTTAACTGCTTGCGCTGAAAATCAGCGCTGAACCTGAGTCACATCACGCACGGCACCCGTATCAGCGCTGGTAGTGAGGGCAGCATAAGCCTGCAGCGCGGCCGACACATGGCGTACCCGGTTGGCCGGCTTCCAGCCACGGGCATCCTGGGCCACCCGCCGGCTGGCCAGTTCGGAGTCAGCGACAGCCAGATGGATGCGCCGATTGGGGATATCGATCTCGATCACGTCTCCTTCTTCCACCAGGCCGATCGCGCCACCGCATCCCGCTTCAGGCGAGGCGTGACCGATGGACAGGCCAGAGGTACCGCCGGAGAAGCGCCCATCGGTGAGCAGCGCGCAGCTCTTGCCCAGGCCCTTGGACTTCAGATAGCTGGTCGGGTAGAGCATTTCCTGCATACCCGGGCCGCCCTTCGGGCCTTCGTAGCGAATCACCACCACGTCACCCGCCACGATCTGGTCGGCCAGAATGCCGGCCACCGCATCTTCCTGGCTCTCAAACACGCGGGCCCGGCCGGTGAACTTCCAGATCGACTCATCCACGCCGGCGGTTTTCACGATACAGCCCTTCTCGGCGATATTGCCGTAGAGCACGGCGAGACCACCATCCTGGCTGAAGGCGTTGGCCTTGTCGCGGATCACGCCCTTGCTGCGGTCCAGATCAAGCTCGTTCCAGCGCCTGTCCTGGCTGAAGGCCACCTGGGTGGGCACACCGCCCGGCGCGGCCTTGAAAAAATTGAACACACCGCTGTCGTGGGCCTGCATCACGTCCCAGCTGGCCAGAGCCTCGGCCATCGTCTTGGTATGGACGGTAGGCAGGTCAGTGTGCAGCAGCCCGGCGCGATTGAGCTCGCCGAGGATGGCCATGATGCCGCCGGCACGGTGCACGTCTTCGATATGCACGTCGGCCACCGCGGGCGCCACCTTGCACAGGCACGGCACCTTGCGCGAGATACGATCAATGTCGCTCATGGTGAAATCAACACCGGCTTCCTTGGCCGCAGCCAGCAGGTGCAGCACGGTGTTGGTAGAGCCGCCCATGGCCACGTCGAGGCTGATAGCGTTCTCGAAAGCCCTGAAGCTGGCGATGGAGCGCGGCAGGACGGATTCATCGTCCTTCTCGTAGTAGCGGCGGGCCAGGTCCACGATGGTACGGCCGGCGCGCAGGAAGAGCTGCTCGCGATCTGCGTGGGTAGCCAGCACGGTACCGTTGCCCGGCAGGGACAGGCCCAGGGCTTCGGTCAGGCAGTTCATGGAGTTGGCGGTGAACATGCCGGAACAGGAGCCACAGGTCGGGCAGGCGGAGCGCTCAATGGCGTCCACTTCTTCGTCCGAACAGCTGCTGTCGGCGGCCTTGACCATGGCGTCCACCAGGTCGAGGGAGATCACCTTGGCCTCCCACTTGACCTTGCCGGCCTCCATCGGGCCACCGGACACGAAGATCGCCGGGATGTTGAGGCGCAGGGCAGCCATCAGCATGCCCGGAGTGATCTTGTCGCAGTTGGAGATGCACACCATGGCGTCCGCCGTGTGGGCGTTGCACATGTACTCCACGCTGTCGGCGATCAGGTCGCGGCTGGGCAGGCTGTAGAGCATGCCGCCATGGCCCATGGCAATGCCGTCATCAACGGCGATGGTGTTGAACTCCTTGGCGACGCCACCCGCCTTCTCGATCTCGCGCGCCACCAGCTGGCCCAGATCCTTCAGGTGCACGTGACCCGGCACGAACTGGGTGAAGCTGTTGACCACGGCGATGATCGGCTTTTCGAAATCGCCATCCTTCATGCCTGTGGCGCGCCACAGGGCGCGGGCGCCGGCCATGTTGCGACCGGCGGTGGAAGTGCGGGAACGATACTGGGGCATCTCGGGAGACTCCGTCTGCAAACGAATGGATTTATTACCAGCCCTCCATTCTAGCTCGTCGGACTGCTGCTGCCGTCACTCGATGCATACCCGAACACCACATGCGCCTTACGTCCACGTCAGTTCGGGTATTCCCCCATTGGCCGCGGGGTGGGGATTCCCCCCTAATAAAGCCACAAACAAAGCAGGCACAAGACTTTCAGGCCGGGACGCCAGCGCACCATTCGTTACATTTGAGCAACGGTGTAGACACGCTCCGGCCCTAGTCTTGACGCCACAAGAACATAACGGAGACCTTGCCATGACTGCACTGCCCATCCTGGCCACGATCCTCACGATCGGGCTCGCCCTTGCCATGGGGCGCCATCTTTCAGCCCGCCACCGGCAAGCCTCCCGCCCGCGGGTGCATACACCCACTCCGGCGAAACGCTGATTTCGCCCTCCACCCGGTAAGTCCCATGAGCGATTTCATCCTCGAAACCGCCGGCCTGACCAAGGAGTTCAAGGGCTTCGCGGCGGTCTCCAACGTGGACCTGAAAGTCCGCCGCGGTCACATCCATGCCCTGATCGGCCCGAACGGTGCCGGCAAGACCACGGTCTTCAACCTGCTCACCAAGTTCCTGCCGCCTACCCGCGGCACCATCACCTTCGACGGCCGCGACATCACCCGAGAAGCGCCAGCCGTCACGGCGCGCCGGGGCCTTGTGCGCTCTTTCCAGATCTCGGCCACCTTTCCGCATCTCACGGTGATGGAGAACGTCCGCATCGGCCTCCAGAAGAAGCTCGGCACCGAGTTTCATTTCTGGCGCTCCGAGAAGAGCCTGAACGTGCTGAATGACCGGGCCATGGAATTGCTCGAGTCGGTGGACCTGGGCGGTTTTGCCGACACGGTCACGGCCGAGATGCCCTATGGCCGCAAGCGGGCCCTGGAGATCGCCACGACCCTGGCCCTCGACCCCTTGATGATGCTTCTCGACGAACCCACGCAGGGCATGGGCCACGAGGACATCGGGCGGGTGGTGGATCTGATCCGCAAAGTATCTGCCAACCGCACCATCCTGATGGTGGAGCACAACCTGTCGGTGGTGGCCAACCTGTGCGACCGCATCACCGTTCTGCAGCGTGGCAGCGTGCTGGCCGAGGGACCTTACGAGGAGGTCTCGAAGAACCCGCAGGTGCTTGAAGCCTATGTGGGCTCCAGCGACATGAACGACGCCCACCACTGACCGGAAGCGATCCATGACCAGCGCCTTCGACCCCAAGCCCGAAATGCTGCGGATCCACGATCTGCACGCGTTCTATGGCGAGTCCCACATCCTCCACGGCATCGACCTTCACGTCGGTCGCGGTGAATGCATCACCCTCCTCGGTCGCAACGGCTCCGGCCGCTCCACCACCCTCAAGTCCATCCTCGGCCTGGTAGGCCGGCGCACGGGTTCGATCATGGTGAACGGCAAGGATGTCATTGCCGAGCCCACCCACCGCATGGCCCGCTACGGCATCGGCTATGTGCCCGAGGAGCGGGCCATCTTCGCCTCCCTGTCCACCGAAGAGAACCTGATGCTGCCGCCCCAGGTGGCCAGCGGCGGAATGAGCGTGGACGAAATCTACGGGATGTTCCCCAATCTGCTCGAGCGTCGCAGCAGCCCCGGCACCAAGCTTTCCGGTGGCGAGCAGCAGATGCTGGCCATGGCCCGGGTCCTGCGCACTGGCGCCAAGCTGCTGCTGCTCGACGAGATCACCGAGGGCCTGGCCCCGGTCATCGTCAAGAAGCTCGGCGAAGTCATCATCGAACTAAAGAAGCGCGGCTTCACCATCGTGCTGGTGGAACAGAACTTCCGCTTTGCCGCCCCGCTGGCTGACCGCCATTACGTACTGGAACACGGCGAGATCCTCGCCACGATCTCGAAGGAAGAACTGCCCGGAAAAATGGACTGGCTGCACCAAACCCTCGGCGTCTGAGCCGGCTCGACACAACAAAGAAGGAGAGAGAGACATGACCATGAAAAAAACGATTTCCATCGCCTGTACTGCAGCCCTCGCCACCCTGTCCGCCGGCGCCCACGCGCAGGTGTCCGGGGGCGTGGTGAAGATCGGCGTGCTGACCGACCTGTCGGGCACCTATTCCGACCTGGCCGGCTCCGGCGCTGTCCTCGCTACCAAGATGGCGGTCGAGGACTTCATCGCCAAGGAAAAGCCCAACTTCAAGATTGAAGTGGTAAGCGCCGACCATCAGAACAAGGCCGACATCGCCTCCAACAAGGCCCGCGAGTGGTTCGAGCGCGAAGGCGTGGATACCGCCACCGAGCTGGTCACCACCTCCGTCGCCCTCGCCGTCATGAAGGTGGCCAAGGAGAAGGACCGCATCGCCCTGATGAGCGGCCCGGCCTCCACCCCGATCACCAACGAGCAGTGCAACGACGTCACCGTCCACTACACCTACGACACCTACGCCCTGGCCAACGGCACCGCCAAGGCCGTGACCAAACAGGGTGGCAAGAGCTGGTTCTTCCTGACCGCCGACTACGCCTTCGGCCAGGCCCTGGAAAAAGACGCCTCGGCGGTGGTCACAGCCAACGGCGGCAAGGTGCTGGGCTCGGTCCGCCACCCCTTCCCCGGCTCCGACTTCTCATCCTTCCTGCTCAAGGCCCAGTCCTCCGGCGCCCAGGTGATCGGCCTCGCCAATGCCGGCGCCGACACCACCAACGCCATCAAGCAGGCCGCCGAGTTCGGCATTACCCCGACCCAGTCCCTGGCCGGCCTGCTGATGTTCATCACCGACATCCACTCCCTCGGCCTCAAGACCACCCAGGGCATGTACCTGACCGAAGGCTTCTACTGGGACCTGAATGACGAAACCCGCGCCTGGTCGAAGCGTTTCTTCGGCGTGCAGAAGAAGATGCCGACCATGGTCCAGGCCGGTCAGTACTCCTCGGTGTATCACTACCTGAAGGCCGTCAAAGCTGCCGGCACTGACGACACCAAGAAGGTCATGACCCAGATGAAGAAGATGCCGATCAACGACTTCTTTGCCAAGAACGGCCAGATCCGCGAAGACGGCCGGATGGTCCACGACATGTACCTGATGCAGGTGAAGAAGCCCGCCGACTCCAAGTACCCGTGGGACTACTACCACGTCCGTCAGACCATCCCTGCAGCCGAGGCCTTCCAGCCCCTGGCTCAGTCCCGCTGCCCGCTGGTCAAGAAATAAGCCGCTGCAACCACGATCCCCGGAGCGGCCCAGCGCCGCTTCGGCCCTGGAGTGACCCATGGAAATATTCGGCGTCCCATCCGCCCTGCTGGGCAGCCAGCTGCTGGTCGGGCTGATCAACGGCTCGTTCTACGCAATCCTCAGCCTCGGGCTGGCGATCATCTTCGGCCTGCTCAACATCATCAACTTCGCCCACGGGGCCCAGTACATGATGGGCGCCTTCATTGCGTGGCTGGCCCTGACCAAATTCAACGTGAACTACTGGGTGGCCCTGATTGCTGCCCCGCTGCTGGTCGGCCTGTTCGGTGTGATCCTCGAGCGCACCATGCTGCGCAAGCTCTACAAGCTCGACCATCTCTATGGCCTGCTGCTGACCTTCGGGCTGGCCCTGATCATCGAAGGCGTGTTCCGCGACCAGTTCGGAATCTCCGGTGAGTCCTATGAAGTCCCCGAGGCACTCTCCGGCGGCATTCACCTGGGCTTCATGTTCCTGCCGATCTACCGCGCCTGGGTCATCGTCGCATCCCTGACCGTGTGCTTCGGCACCTGGTACATGATCGAGAAGACCCGCCTGGGCGCCTACCTCCGCGCCGGTACCGAGAACTCCCAGATGGTCCAGGCCCTCGGCATCAACGTGCCCCTGCTGATCACCTTCACTTACGGTTACGGCGTCGCCCTGGCAGCCTTTGCAGGCGTACTGGCTGCACCGGTCTTCCAGGTGAATCCGCTGATGGGCTCCAACCTGATCATCGTCGTCTTCGCGGTAGTGGTCATCGGCGGCATGGGTTCCATCCTCGGCTCCATCGTCACCGGTATCGGGCTGGGGCTGATCGAGGGCCTGACCCGGGTCTTCTACCCGGAAGCCTCCGCCGTGGTCGTCTTCGTCATCATGGTCATCGTCCTGCTGGTACGGCCTGCGGGTCTGTTCGGCAAGGCCTGAAAGGACTCCCCGTGAGCACAACCAAGCAGCCCTCCGCCCTGATCAAGACTGAAGTCTTGTACACGGGCCTGTTCATCGTCGGTCTGATCGCCCCCTTCGCGGTCTACCCGACCTTCCTGATGAAGCTGTTCTGTCTCGCCCTGTTCGCCTGCGCCTTCAACCTGCTCCTCGGCTTTGCCGGCCTGCTGTCCTTCGGACATGCGGCCTTCCTGGGCACAGCCGGCTACGTCTGCGGGCTGATGGTGCGCGACGTGGGTGTCACGCCCGAGGTTGGCATCCTCGCCGGCACCGTATCGGCGGGCCTTCTGGGCTGGCTGTTCGGCGTTCTGGCCATCCGGCGCACCGGAATCTACTTTGCGATGATCACCCTGGCCCTGGCCCAGATGGTCTACTTCATCGTGCTGCAGGTGAAGGCCACCGGCGGCGAGGACGGCCTGCAAGGCGTGCCCCGCGGCCACCTCTTCGGGCTGGTGGATCTGTCTGACAACGTCGCCATGTACTACCTGGTGTACGCAGTCTTCAGCATCGGCTTTTTCATCATCTACCGCACCATCCACTCGCCCTTTGGCCAAATTCTCAAGGCCATCCGCGAGAACGAACCGCGGGCGATCTCGCTGGGCTACGACGTGAGCCGGTTCAAACTGATGGCCTTCGTGATCTCGGCATCCCTGGCCGGCCTGGCTGGCGCCACCAAGACCCTGGTGTTCCAGCTGGCATCCCTCTCGGACGTCCATTGGCACATGTCGGGCGAGGTGGTGCTGATGACACTGCTAGGCGGCCTTGGCACCATCCTCGGCCCGGCCGTCGGATCTGCAACCATCGTGACCCTGCAGAACGAACTGGCCGACAAGGTCGGCTCCTGGGTCACCGTTATCATGGGCCTGATCTTCGTGATCTGCGTGCTGGCCTTCCGGCGCGGCATCGTCGGCGAAATTCAGGCCCTCATCCAGCGCGCCGGCATCCGCTAGGAAAAGCGGCGGCGCCATTCAACGCCATGGCAGGATAAAAAAACGGACGGCCAAGGCCGTCCGTTTTTTATTGTCCAAATCCGCTTCAGACCCGGAACCGGGAGACCGTCTGCTGCAGTTGGCTGGCCAGGTTTTCCATGTCCTGGGCCGCACGCGCCGTGGAGTCAACGGCATCCGTGTTGTCCCTGGCCATCTCCGCGATCATCTCGATACTGCCCGCCACCGCGGCGCTGGCATTGCGTTGCTGCTCGGTCGCCTCGGCAATCTCATCGAGACCGCGCCCCACATCCACAACCGACTCATTGGCCGACGCAATGGCGCTGGACACGGAGGCGACAGCCTCCCGACTCGACGTCAGATGATCAAGGCCCCGGTGGATGGACTGGCGAACCGCAACGGACTGCTTGGAGAGACGTGAAGTCACTGCATCGATCTCGCCCGCCGACTTGGCGGACTTTTCTGCCAACTTGCGCACCTCGTCGGCCACGACGGCAAATCCACGCCCCTGCTCCCCGGCCCGCGCCGCTTCGATCGCGGCATTGAGGGCCAGAAGATTGGTCTGCTCGGCGATATCCCTCACCTCCTGCGTCATCGACGTGATTGACGAGGTGGACTGGACGAACTCCTCGACGGAATCGGCCATCTGGCGCACTGCATCCTCGGCGTGGCACACCTCGGCCACGAGGGAATCGAGCGTACGCCCTCCCTCCTCTGCCCGCCGCAGACTCTCCTGGGAACGCTGATGTACCCGCTCGGCACTGGCAGCCACGTTGGCGATGTTGGTCGCCATGTGCTCGACAGAAGCTGCTGCACTCAGGGACTGATCGTTCTGCCGGCGCGATCCGTCGGCCACCCGCCCGGCACTGGCGGCGAGTTGATGAGCCGAGCCCGTCACCCGGGATGCAGATTCGGACACATGACGCACCAGCTGCGCGATGGTGCCGAGCATCTCGTTGAAAGTCGCAGCCGTCTTGCCGATCTCGTCCTGGCCCGCGACCTTGAGGCGCCGGGTCAGGTCCCCTTCCCCCTTGGCGATCTCCGAGAGGCTCCGATTCATATCAGTCAGCGGGCTGACAACGAACTTGCGGATGAAGAAAACCACGAAGACGATGAGCGGAAGCGACAGGGCCAGCGCGCTGAAGATGCTCTTCCACATGAAGGTATCGACTGCCGCATTCACCTTGTCGAGGGACACCTTCATGCTGACCAGCCCCAGTGGCGTTCCCACCGGGACCTGGTGACAACCGACGCAGTTCTTGCCCAGGTAGTTCTCGGAGGCCAGCGCGGGCTTTACCACCCTCAGATACTCGCCTGACTTGGCATCGCTCTCCACCCGGACCAGCTCCTTGCCGCTGGCGATCACAGCCTTTTCGTCCGTATCCAGCGGTGCTGCTGGCCGATTGCCCGGACCAAACTGCTTGCTGACGGCGTCACCACGGATCACGACCAGATCCTTGATCACGGAAAGCTGCTTGATCTGGTCAAGAAAGACCTCACGCTGCCCCACGGTTCCGGTGATCATCATTCCGGTCAGTCCAGCCATGGTCATTTCATGGACAGAATGGGCAAAATCTTCGGCCTGGGCTATCGCGGTCTGTCGATTCACGCGGGTTTCCCACGCAATCATGCTGCCCCAGGCGATAACCAGCATCAGCCAGATGGCACCCGTCAGACGCAACCAGATGGGTGTGTCGGCAAGCTTGCGCATGTGTCTCTTCCTCTAAACAGCCGGGGATCGTCGTGACCCGGTCTGAAATACCTGTGCGGGTCTACGGCAGGGAAACGGTGCGCCTTAAGGCAGCGAGGAGAAATCAGTTACCGGGCTTGACCGACGCGGGACGGGCGTTGAGACGCTGGGTGGCGGCGCTCCAGTCGGCGCGGGCAAGCAGGGGCCAGGCCAGCAGGGCGCGGTCGAGGGACTCGTCAATGAGTTCGGACTCCTCGCGCCGGGGCGGCTTGAGGACGAAGTTGGCCACTTCGTTGCGGTCTCCAGGGTGGCCGATGCCAACCCGCAAGCGCCAGAAATCCTGAGTCCCAAGATGTGCGGTGATGTCCTTGAGGCCGTTGTGACCGCCCAGGCCACCGCCGAACTTCAATCTGAGCTGGCCTGAGGAATGTCGAGTTCATCATGAACGACGAGGATCTCCGCAGGCTCAATGCGGTAGAAACGTGCCAGTGCAGCAACGGACTGCCCGGATCGGTTCATGAAGGTCTGGGGCATCAGCAGCCACACCCCGTTCTGACGGGCGTTGGCCGCCAGGCCATGAAAGCGCGCTTCCTTGCTGAAGGAAGTTCCCAGTTCGCGGGCCAGACGCTCACAAAACCAAAACCCGGCGTTATGCCGGGTTTCAGTGTACTCACTGCCGGGATTGCCGAGGCCGACGACGAGCTTCGGTGCAGGCTGGCTCATCGTTCAGGTGGCCTCGCAATCCTCAGGTGAATCAGGCAGCCGGGGTTTCCTCGGCAGCATCGTCGCTACCGCGGACAGCCAGGATGGTGGCCAAAACCGGGTCTTCACCGTGGGTCAGGGCCTTCACACCCTTCGGCAGGGTCAGGGCGGAAACGTGGATGGAGGAGCCCGTCTTCAGATCCTTCAGATCCACTTCGATGAACTCGGGCAGGTCGCCCGGCAGACACTCGAGGTCGAGTTCGGTCAGCGGGTGGGAAACCATGCCGCCTTCGAGCTTGACGCCCGGAGCGATGTCGGCGTTGATGAAGTGCAGGGGCACCTTCACGTGGATCTTGTGGGTAGCGTCAACGCGCTGGAAATCCAGGTGCAGGACCTGCTGCTTGTACGGGTGCCACTGGGTGTCCTTGAGAATCACGGACTGGTTGGCACCGTCCAGAACCATGGTCAGCACGGAGGCGTGGAAGGCCTCGTTGCGCAGGGCATGGAAGATCTCGTTGTGATCGACTTCGATCTGGGCGGGGGCGCCGGAACCGTACACGACGGCGGGAACACTGCCAGCGCGACGCAGGCGGCGGCTCGCACTCGTGCCCTGCAGAACGCGCGTCTTGGCGTTGAATTGAATGGTCATCTTTGCTACTCCGGTTGATGGGCCCGTCCGCGACCAGACGGGCTGAAAAAAGCCGGGGGGCTTGCACCCACCGGCTTGGAAATGAATGGCTTACTCGTTGAAGAGGGAGCTGACAGACTCTTCGTTGCTGATCCGCAGAATGGTGTCGGCGAGAAGCTCGCCGATCGACACAAAACGGATGCGCTTGCAGGCCCGGGCTTCGTCGGACAGCGGAATAGTATCGGTCACCACCAGCTCGTCCAGATCAGATTCATTGATGCGGCTGATGGCCGGGCCGGACAGCACGGCGTGGGTACAGTAGGCCATCACACGCTTGGCCCCGTTTTCCTTGAGCGCCTGGGCCGCCTTGCACAGGGTGCCCGCGGTGTCGACGATGTCGTCCATGATTACGCAGGTGCGACCCTCGACTTCACCGATGATGTTCATCACCTCGGAGACGTTGGCCTTGGGACGACGCTTGTCGATGATGGCCAGATCGCACTCGAGGCGCTTGGCGAAGGCGCGGGCACGAACCACACCGCCCACGTCCGGCGACACGACCATCAGGTTTTCGTATTTCTGCTTTTCCAGGTCATCCAGCAGCACAGGGGCTGCGTAGATGTTATCCACCGGAATATCGAAGAAACCCTGGATCTGGTCGGCGTGGAGATCGACAGTGAGGACACGCTGCACACCGGCGGCCTGGAGCATGTTGGCCACCACCTTGGCAGTGATGGGCACACGGGCCGAACGGGGGCGTCGATCCTGACGGGCGTAGCCGAAGTAAGGAATCGCTGCGGTGATGCGACCAGCGGAAGCCCGCTTCAGCGCATCCACCATGATCAGCAATTCCATGATGTTATCGTTGGTGGGAACGCAGGTCGGCTGGAGGACGAAGACATCCTTGCCGCGTACGTTCTCGAGAAGTTCGACATTGACTTCGCCGTCCGAGAAACGACCAACCGTGGCCGAACCCAGAGACTTCCCAAGACGACGCACTACATCTGCGGCCAGCTTGGGATTGGCGTTGCCGGTGAAAACCATCAGGCTGCCCGAAGCCATGATCACCTCTCGTTACTGCAAAGTAGAACAGCTTAAAACAAAACGGGCAGGTTTTTGGCCTGCCCGCTGAATTTGGCTGGGGAAGAAGGATTCGAACCTTCGAATGCCGGAATCAAAATCCGGTGCCTTGACCAACTTGGCGACTCCCCAATAATCGTTTTCGCTATCTACACAACCCAAGCCTTCAGTGGATGCCTGTCCAGCCCTTCGGCTACCCAGACCTTCCAGCCCTGTGGGGCCAAGCCTGCAACCTGCTCCGCTTTTTCCTTCGAATCGAAGGGTGCGAATATGCAGGCACCTGAACCGCTCATTCTTGCTGCCCCATATAAAGACAACCAGCTTAGCGCTTCAGCCACTTCGGGAAACTTCTTGCAGACCGTTGCCTGCATGTCGTTTCGCGTTGTGTGCATCGCGAAGGCCCGCATTATTAGGATTTCACTATCGCGTGTCAACTCCTGATCGGAAAAAATTTCAGCGGTCGGCACAAAGG
>Ga0073899_10000798_pt1 | contig 29061 bp, 25 predicted proteins | sample KloWWTmetaKNB5Ph_FD_88975 | JGI IMG/M metagenome (GOLD analysis project Ga0073899, IMG submission 88975) | Active sludge microbial communities from Klosterneuburg, Austria, studying microevolution and ecology of nitrifiers - Klosterneuburg... | ecosystem: Engineered > WWTP > Aerobic digester >... | reverse complement strand
CGCACCATTGCCATATCGGTCTTCACCGGCGCCGCGTTCCACCTTGCCACGTCGCGCCAGCCTCCGCCAAGTGTTTCTTCGGGACGGTTTGCGGCGGGGGCGGGCCGATTGCTTCGCTAACCCTTGACTACAGTCACACGTTCCGTTGGGGCGGGGTAATTTCCGCATTGAATGGTAGTGGGTTGTCCATTTATGATGAAATTTCCCTGGTAGGCGAATCCGGACTCGACTACAAGACCTATGTCAACTCTGTCCCCGAACCCGAAACCTATGCCCTGCTGCTGGCCGGCCTTGGGGTGCTGGGTTGGGTGGGCAGGCGGCGCAAGGCAAGCTGAATCGGCGTTTCGGCGCTGGGCGAGCGTTCATGGGCGCGCCCTTCATCTTGAAACCAGAAGGTCTGTAGCTGCGAGGCATCGCGCCACATACAGGGGCATCAAATGAACAAGTCAAATATCATCGGGGCCATCCTAGCCACATTGCTTGGCGTCGTCGCGGATGCTAACGCCGCACCGCTCTACACCGCTATGGACATTGGAACTCTTGGCGGCAGTACCACTTTCGGCAGCGACATCAACAATCTCGGTCAGGTAGTCGGCATTTCAGCCACAAGCGGTTCCGTGGCCAACAATGTATTTATCACAGGTCCGAACGGCGTGGGAATGACCGATCTCGGCCAATTCGCGGGCGGCTCCAACTGGGCCGACGGCATCAATTCCAGCGGCCAGATCATCGTCAATTCAGGTACTTACGGCTATCGAAGTTTCATCACCGGTGCCGGCGGAGTTGGGTCCACTGAATTGCTTCCGTTGGGAGAGGTAAGTCCGTTCCCAACGGGTTCTGGAAGCATCGGGGCTTGGGGTATCAATGAAGCCGGCCAAGTCACTGGTAGAACATCAAGTGGCACGGGTGAGACAACCGCTTTCATTACGGGAATCAACGGTGTTGGAATGACATCCATCGGCACTCTTGGTGGGTCCAAAAGTTACGGATACGGGATCAATGATCTCGGCCAGGTCGTCGGAGAGTCGCAAACGTTCGGAGATGGCGCCCTGCATGCTTTTATCTCTGGCTTGAATGGTGTCGGACTTACTGATCTTGGAACCCTCGGCGGCACCAACAGTCACAGCATGGGAGTAAACAATGGTGGCTTTGTCGTTGGCTACTCCAATGTGACAGGAAATTCAGCCGAACATGCCTTCTTGGCCTCCACATCCATGGGCATGACCGACCTCGGCACTCTTGGAGGCAATGACAGCGTGGCAGTAGATGTAAATGAGTCTGGAATCGTGGTCGGATACTCTTGGACCGCAGTAGGAGAAGTCCATGCCTTCGTCACAGGTCCAGACGGTCTTGGCATGACTGACCTAAATAGTCTGGTAAGCCTCCCTGTGGGGGTCTATCTCGATAACGCCCGCGGAATCAATGACTCTGGTCAGATTATTGCCATGGGAGGGGGGCGTTCCTTTCTCTTGATGCCCATCTCTCCTGTCCCGGAACCTCCCGCGTACATGCTTCTATTCCTTGGGATCGGTGTTGTCAAGTACAGCATGCGAATGAGGAATCTGCGTCGTTGAGATGCACGTCGTAGCTTCTGGGACTTGAATTCCAGACATTCAGTCGACTTGTTCCATCGGAAATGGGAGTACCAAATGATTCAGATGTCGCTTCTTCCAAATCGCATCATTCGCTGTCTTGCAACGTTTTCAATTTCGATGGCAATGGCATACCACATGCCCGCCTTTGCCGATGCTTCCGCATCAGCGGAAATCAATAATTTGCGGTTCGAGCTTATCGATCCAGATGATGGTGATGGAATTTCCCCAACAATCTCGTTCGGCGCAGTCAACACCACCGGCTATACGGGCGGTGGTGCACTGGGCTATTTTGTTGGTGGCAGCTTTGACTTGTCGCTTGGAGGCGGGGCGTCAGCTTCATACTTTGGTGCAACGACCCAAGTGGCAGCCGGGGCCGCCACTTCAGGTATGCCAAACCTATATTCATCGCTGAGCGCCTCCGGAAACCTGCCCTCCGGCACTCCGAATTCATTTTCATCGATCGTTTATTTCAGCGTTCCATTCGAGCTGTCAGCAAATTCCATCGTGGCATTCGATGGCGAGTACCTGCTTTCTCTCACAACCTCCTTCCCCAATGAGGGGGCAAGCGGCCAGATTGGGATTTCTCTCGTTGGGGACAGCCTTGACAATCCTGGGAGCAACTACGGAGAGGGATTTGATGTCGTTGCGCTCCCGGGGAGCGGTTCGTTGCACATCTCGTTTGGAAACTACTCCGCCGACCGGTGGGCTGGCACGGTATATTTTTCGACGATGGCCTTTGCTGAAGTTACTGCAGTCCCCGAACCCGAAACCTACGCCATGCTACTGGCCGGCCTCGGGGCACTGGGTTTCATGGGCAGGCGGCGCAAGGTGAACTGATCTGTCTTCTTGGCGCCTGCACTCCATCGATGGTGGCGGTCGGGACGGCAGCCGCACACCTCCGTGCAGATCCGTTCGATCGCCTGCCGCCCGCACAAGGCGCAAGAGCGGAAAACCCAGCAGGCGGCCGACTTGCTCCTTGTGTCCGACGGGGTGCCGGTTCACGGCATGCGAGAGGAGGCCAGCGTTAGGATCGTGGGGCTTCAACCGTCCACTTCGGAGCCTGTCCCCATGGGCCTGCCCGCCAAAGCCGTCGCCTACATCGAGATGGAAGACTACCTTGTGCTGGAAAACGCCAGCCGCCACAAGCACGAGTACCTGGACGGGGTGATCTACGCCATTCAGGGCGAGCCGGTGCGCGGCATGGCGGGTGGCAGCCAGGCGCATTCCCGCCTGATTCGCAACACGGGGTACGCCCTGCACGGCAAGCTGCTTGGCTCGCCCTGCGAGGTGCTCTCGACCGAGATGCGTTTGCGCATCGACGCGGCTGGCGCGGTGTTCTACCCGGACGTGCTGGTGCATTGCAGCCAGCCGGGCAGCCCGGCCACCACCTACGAGCTGACCGAGGCGCGGCTGGTGATCGAGGTCCTGTCGCCCACCACGCAGCATTTCGACCGCGGTGACAAGCTGGCCGCGTACCGCCAGCTGCCAGGGCTGCAGCACGTCGTGCTGATTTCCAGCCTGGAGCCCGCCGCCTGGCACTGCCAGCGGGTGCAGGCCGAGGGTGAGTGGACCGAACTGGCGCCCTGGCCGCGTGGCAGCCGGCTGGAACTGCCCGGCCTGGGCGTGGCGCTGGACTGGGACGAGGTCTACGCCGGCGTGGGCCTGGGGTGAGGCGCGCCAGCGTCCGCCCGGCTGAGCAGGCCCGCTGCCGATGACCCCGCCCCAAGGCAAACCGCTGGCCCGCCAGGTCGACCTGAACCTGCTGGAACTGTTCGACACCGTCTACCGCACCCGCAACCTGACCGAGGCGGGCCAGCGGCTGGGGCTGTCGCAGTCGGCGGTGAGCCACAGCCTGGGGCGCCTGCGGCGGTCCTATGGCGACGAGCTGTTCGTGCGCATGCCTCGCGGGGTGCAGCCCACGCCCTTTGCCGATGGGCTGGCCGAGCCGGTGCGGGCGGCGCTGGACATCGTGCGTGGCACGCTGGGGCGCTCGGCGTTCGAGCCGCAGCGCAGCGACCGGGTGTTCCACCTGGCGATGTCGGACATCGGCGAGCGGCTGTTCCTGCCGCGCCTGCTGGCCGAGCTGGCGGTGGCGGCGCCGGGGGTGCTGCTGCGCACCTCGTCACCGGACCTGCCTGCGCTGGCCGACGGGCTGGCCGGCGGCGCCATCGACCTGGCGGTGGGCTACATGCCGGGGCTGGGCAAGCGCTTTCGGCAGCAGCGGCTCTTCTCCGAGCGGTTTGTCTATGTGGCCGACGCGAACCATCCTCACATGGCCGAACCGCCCACGTTGGCGCGCATGCGCAGCCTGCGGCATGTGGTGGCCGCACCGCCCGGCACGCACCACGCGGCGGCGGTGGAGGAGGTGCTGACCAGCGAGCGGGTGCGCGCGCCGATCGCCCTGCGGGTGGGCAGCTTCCTGAGCGTGGCGCCAATCCTGGAGGGCTCCGAGCTGGTTGCTCTGCTGCCATCGAACCTGGCCCGGGTGGTCGGGCCGCGCCTGGGGCTGCGGGCGCAGGAGCCGCGCGTGGCGTTTCCGGGCTTCGAGGTGTCGATGTACTGGCACCCGCGCTATCACCGCGAGCCGGGCAATGCCTGGCTGCGCGATCTGCTGCACGGGCAGTTCTTCGAGCGGGCGCTGTAACGCGCCGCCGCTCCCGCGGGCAAGGTGATGACCCGGCGCTGTCATCGATGGCGTCGATGACTTGCAGCACCGAATGTCATGACGCGAATCGCGAGGCCGGGCCTACAGTGGTGGCAGTGCCCAGTCACCCCGGAGGACGACGAGGATGGAGACAGCAACCGGCCCGGACGGGGCCACCCAGCGCCGCGTGCGGCAGATGGCGCGAGCGCTGGGCCGCGGCGGCCTGTCCGGCCCGTTCGGGCATTGCAGCGTCCGGCTCGATGGGCGCTGCTGCCTGGTCTGCGCCCCCAAGCCGATGCTGGCGATCGGGCCAGGTGATGCGGGCAGCGTGGTGCCCTTCGAGGGGCCGTTGCCTGCCGGCGTGCTGGGCGAGGTGCGCATTCACCAGCAGATCTACCAGCGCCGCCCGGAGGTGGGGGCCGTGTGCCGCTTCATTTCCCCGCAGGTCACGGCGCTGGCCGCCCTGGGGCGCACGCCGCAGGCGCGGCATGGGTTTGGCAGCTACTTTGCGCCCGCGGTGCCTTTCTGGCCGCAGGCGGCGCTGGTGCGCGACGACGCGGCTGCGGCCGGTGTGGCCGAGCTCATCGGCGCCGGCCCGGCCATCGTGCTGAATGTGAACGGTGCCGTCACGGTGGGGCGGAGCGCCGAGCAGGCATTGGCACTGGCCTGGTTCCTGGAGGACGCCGCCCGGGTCGAACTGGCCGCGCTGGCCAGCGGCCTGGCCGAGCAGGCGCCGCTGTTGACCGGCGACATCGCCGCGCAGCGCGCGACCTGGGACGGGCGCATCGCCGAACGGGTCTGGGACCTCCTGACGCTGAACGACCCTGAACGACCCTGAACGACCCTGAATGAGCGTCGCTGGCGCTGATTTTCCTGCGGCCTGCGGGCCGGCCTTCCCTCAAACGACAACGGAGACTAGACCTTTGAAGACTGCTCTCGCACGGCGGTTGGCGCTGCTCGCCACCACGCTCGCACTCGGCGCCGGCGGCACGGCCGCACAGGCCCAGGAGACGATCCTGAAGGTGCACCACTTCCTGGCGCCCACCTCCAACATCCACGAGCACCTGATCCAGCCCTGGTGCGCCAAGGTGCAGAAGGAGTCCGCCGGCAAGCTCAAGTGCCAGGTCTACCCGGCCATGCAGCTGGGCGGCACGCCGCCGCAGCTCTTCGACCAGGCGCGCGATGGCGTCGCGGACATCGTCTGGACGGTGCCCACTTACCAAGCCGGCCGCTTCTCGAAGACCGAGGCCTTCGAGATGCCCTTCATCACCGAACACGCCGAGCGTGCCAGCCCGGCCCTGTGGGACTACGTCCAGAAGAACGCGCTGGACGAGTACAAGGGCGTGCGCCCGCTGTTCCTGCACGTCAACGACGGCAACCTGCTGCACATGGGCAAGACGGTGGTGCGGCGCATGGAAGACCTGAAGGGGCTGAAGGTGCGTGCACCCACCCGGCTGGGCACGCGCATCCTGGCCGCGCTGGGGGCCACGCCCGTCCAGCTGCCCGTGCCGGCGGTGCCCGAGGCCATCGCCAAGGGCGTGGTCGACGGCGCGATGCTGCCCTGGGAGGTGGCCACCTCGCTGAAGATGCAGGAGATCTGCAAGGTGCACGTGGAAACGCCGGCCGGGCATCCCAAGGTTTCCACCATCGTCTTCGGGATGCTGATGAACCAGTCGAAATACGACAGCCTGAGCCCCGAGCTGAAGAAGGTGATCGACGCCAACAGCGGCGTGGAAGCCTCCCGTTGGGCCGGCAAGGTGGCCGACGCGGCGCTGCCGCCAGCGCGCAAGATCGCCCAGGACCGCGGCAACACCTTCGTCACGCTGAGCGCGGAGGAAACGAAGCGCTGGGTCGAGGCCACCTCGCAGGTGGACGACGAGTGGGTCAAGGAAGTCGGCGCCAAGGGCCTGAACGGCCGGGCACTGCTCGAAGACGCGCGTGCCGCCATCCGCCGCCACCAGTGACCTGAAGCGACCCACAAGGAGATCACCATGGCAGAGATCCTGGGCCTGGGCCTGTCCCACTACCCGCCGCTCAGCGGCTTCGACGAGAACATGGCCGGCATCCTGCGCGGCCGGCTGGCCGACCCCGACATCCCGGCGTACGCCAAGGACCCGGCCAATTGGCCGGCCGCGATGCGTGCCGAGTGGGGCGATGACCAGGGCCGCGCCGCCGCTGCGCGCCACCGGGAGGCCATGCTGGTCGGCTGCCGCAAGGTGCGCCAGGCGCTGGACGAGTTCAACCCCGACTTCGTGCTGATCTGGGGCGATGACCAGTACGAGAACTTCAAGGAGGACATCATCCCGGCCTTCTGTGTGCAGGCCTACGGGGACATGACGGTCCACCCGTGGAAACATGCCAGCGCCTCGGCGATGTTCGACGCGAAGACCCAGGACGCCTACGGCGGCGGCAAGCCCAACGTCTGGCAGGAGACGGCCGACACCGCCATGCTGCTGCGCGGCCACCCGCAGGCCGCGCGCCACCTGGCCGAGGAGCTGCTGGCGGCCGAGTTCGACATCGCGTACTCGTACAAGCCGCTGCACCACCCGGGGCTGGCGCATGCCTTCCTGAACGCGGTGCTCTACCTGGACTACGACCGCCGCGGCTTCCCCTACCCGGTGGTGCCCGTGCAGGTCAACTGCTACGGCCGCGCGGTGGTGAGCTACAAGGGCTTCGCCAGCCCCTGGGCGGATCGCGGCCGCCAGCTCGATCCGCCGTCGCCCACGCCGCGGCGCTGCATGCGCTTCGGTGCGGAGATCGCCCGCATCCTGCGTGCGAGCCCCTGGCGGGTGGCGGTGGTGGCCTCGTCGAGCTGGTCGCACGCCTTCCTGGTCGACAAGACCTTCCGCATCCAGCCCGACGTGGTGGCCGACCGGCGGCTCTACGAGGCCCTGGTGGCGGGCGACTACGCCTTCTGGGAGAACTACACCCTGCCGCAGCTGGAGGACTCGGCGCAGCAGGAGGTGCTCAACTGGTTCGCGCTGGTGGGCGCCATGAAGGAGCTGGGCTTGAAGCTGGAGTGGTCTGACTTCGTCGAGACCTGGGTGTTCAACTCCAGCAAGGTGGCGGCCATCGCGCGCTGACACCACGGCTTCGGCGGGCCGCCGGAGCGGCCGGCATCAGCGCCGCCGCTCGGCGTCCCAGGCCGGCAGCTGCCAGTCCCACCACATGCCGGCCGCGCGCAGCGCGATCGTCACCAGCGCCCCGGCCGCCAGCGCCGCGCTGGCGCCCCACTCGGCGCGCTGCACCACCACCACCACCCAGCCGCCGGCGAAGGCGCACAGCGCGTAGGGGCGGTGGTCGCTGAAGGCGCTGGGGATCTGGTTGCAGACGATGTCGCGCAGCACGCCGCCGAACACCGAGGTGATGACCCCCATCAGCACCGCGACCAGCGCCGGCATGCCGGCGGTCAGCGCGATCTGCGTGCCGCTGGCGGCGAACAGGCCCAGGCCGAGCGCGTCCGGCCACTGCATGGCGCGCTCGGTGGGGTGGAAGTGGCGCGCGCGCATGGTGAGCATCGCCGCGCCGCACAGGCCGAACACCACCCAGATGTACCAGGCGTGCTCGACCCAGAAGAAGGGCCGGCGGTCCAGCAGCACGTCGCGCAGCGTGCCGCCGCCGAAGGCGGTGAGGCAGGCCACCACCGCCACGCCCACCGCGTCGAGCCGCTTGCGTGCGCCCTCGATCGCGCCCGAGAGGGCGAAGGCCGCGATGGCAGCGATCTCGATGCCGGTCTGCGTGTGGGTGAGCGTGACGCTCAGCGTGCGGCTGAGGGTCTGGCCGAGGGCTTGCGGGTCCATGCGGGGCTGCCGTGAAGGGGTGGCCGCGATTCTGGAAGGGTTCGCGGCGTCGGGCGAGACGGTGTCACCCGATGACGGCGGCCCTGGCGATGCCGGCGCTCAGCCTTCGCGCCGCAGCGCCGGGAAGAGCACCACGTCGCGGATGCTGGGGCTGTCGGTGATCAGCATGATCAGGCGGTCGATGCCGATGCCGCAGCCGCCCGTCGGGGGCAGGCCGTATTCCAACGCGCGGATGAAGTCGGCGTCGTAGTACATCGCCTCCTCGTCGCCCGCGTCCTTGTTCTTGGCCTGGGCCTGGAAGCGGGCGGCCTGGTCCTCGGCGTCGTTCAGCTCGGAGAAGCCGTTGGCGTACTCGCGCCCGGTGATGAAGAGCTCGAAGCGCTCGGTGATCGCAGGGTTGCTGTCCGAGGCACGCGCCAGCGGGCTGACCTCGACCGGGTAGTCGATGATGAAGGTGGGCTGCCAGAGCTTTTCTTCGACGGCGGCCTCGAACAGGCCGAACTGCAGCTCGGGCAGCGTCCAGTGCGCCGGCGGCTCTTCGCCGAGGTGCTTCAGGCGCTCGTGCAGGAAGGCGGCGTCACCGGCCTGCTCGTGGGTCAGCCCGGCGTGCACCACCAGCGATTCGCGCACCGACAGGCGGGCGAAGGGCTCGTCCAGGTGGACCTCGCGGCCGGCGTAGGTCACGCGCGCCGAGCCGGTGGCGGCCGTGGCGGCGTGGCGGAACACCTGCTCGGTGAAGTCCATCAGGTCGTGGTGGTTCCAGTAGGCCGCGTAGAACTCCATCATCGTGAATTCGGGGTTGTGCCGAACGCTGATGCCTTCGTTGCGGAAGTTGCGGTTGATCTCGAAGACGCGCTCGAAGCCGCCCACCACCAGGCGCTTGAGGTAGAGCTCCGGCGCGATGCGCAGGAACATCTCCTGGTCCAGCGCGTTGTGGTGGGTGATGAAGGGCTTGGCGTTGGCGCCGCCGGGGATCGGGTGGAGCATCGGCGTCTCGACTTCCAGGAAGTCGTGGCCAATCATGAACTCGCGGATGCTGGAAACGGCCTTGCTGCGGGCGCGGAAGCGCTCGCGCGCGCTGTCGTCGGTGATCAGGTCGACGTAGCGCTGGCGGTACTTCTGCTCCTGGTCGGTCATGCCGTGGAACTTGTCCGGCAGCGGGCGCAGGCTCTTGGTCAGCAGGCGGATCGAGCTGACCTTGATCGACAGCTCGCCCGTCTTGGTGCGGAACAGCGTGCCCTCGGCACCCAGGATGTCGCCCAGGTCCCAGCGCTTGAAGGCCGCGAGCGTCTCGGCGCCCACCGCGTCCTGCGTGATGTAGAGCTGGATGCGCGGGTTGCCGCTGGCCGAACCATCCTGCAGCGTGGCGAAGCAGGCCTTGCCCATCACGCGCTTGAGCATCATCCGCCCGCCCACGCTGGCGGCGACCGGGTTGGCTTCCAGCTCTTCGCCGGTCCGGCTCTCGTAGGTACGGTGCAGGTCGGCGGCGTGGTCACGCGGCTTGAAGTCGTTCGGGAAGGCGGCCGTGCCCTGCGCGCGGGCCTGTTCGCGGATCGCGGCGAGTTTCTCGCGGCGTTCGGCGATGAGCTGGTTGTCGTCGACCACGACGGTCACGGTCGTGGCGGGCGTGGGCGCGTTCTGGGCTTGGCTCATGGGGCTGGATGTCAACTCGTTGAATTTGCTGCAATTTTAGGCTGCCCTCAGGGTCGACCCCTAAAATCCTCGGTTTGCCCGGCCGTTGACTCCGTGTCCTCCTGGGCATCGTCCCGCCCGTTGTGGGGGACTGCTGCGCTGCAGCAATCCGAGAAGGACCCGAGATGACCGCCGCCCCGCTCCCCGCATTCCCCATCACCGACCGCAAGATCAAGTTCGCCCTGGTCGGCTGCGGGCGCATCGCCAAGAACCACTTCGGCTCGCTGGAGAAGCATGCCGACCGCGCCGAGCTGGTGGCGGTCTGCGACGTGATCCCCGAGCGTGCCGAGGCCGCCGCGGCGCAGACCGGCGCCCAGGCCTTCCACTCGCTGGATGCGCTGCTGGCGGGCAGCGATGCGGATATCGTCGTGCTCACCACCCCCAGCGGCCTGCACCCGCAGCAGGCCATCCGTGTGGCCAAGGCTGGCCGCCACGTGCTGAGCGAAAAGCCCATGGCCACCAAGTGGGAAGAGGGCGTGGCGATGGTGCAGGCCTGCCGCGACGCGGGCGTCAAGCTCTTCGTCGTCAAGCAGAATCGCCTGAACGCGACGATGCAGCTGCTGAAAAAGGCGATCGACCAGAAGCGGTTCGGGCGCATCCACATGGTGACGGTCAACGTCTTCTGGACCCGCCCGCAGAGCTACTACGACGAGGCCCCCTGGCGCGGCCGCTGGGACATGGACGGCGGCGCCTTCATGAACCAGGCCAGCCACTACGTCGACATGGTCGACTGGCTGGTCGGCCCGGTCGACAACGTGCACGCCTACACCGCCACCCAGGCGCGCGACATCGAGGCGGAAGATTCCGGCGTGATGAGCCTGCGCCTGCGCGCCGGCGGTCTGGCCAGCATCAGCGTGACGATGCTGACCTACCCGAAGAACCTCGAAGGCTCCATCACCGTGCTCGGCGAGCGCGGCACGGTGCGCGTCGGCGGCGTGGCGGTCAACGAGGTGCAGCACTGGGAATTCGACGAGAAGCGGCCCGAGGACGACGAGATCCGCGCCGCCAGCTACGCCACCACCTCGGTCTACGGCTTCGGCCACCCGCTGTACTACGACAACGTCATCCAGACCCTGCGCGGCGAGGCCCACGCCGAGGTCGACGGCTACTCCGGCCTGCGCTCGCTGGAGGTGCTCATCGCCGGCTACCGCAGCGCGCGCGACGGCGTGCGGGTGGGATTGCCGCTGGTGTTCTGACTCTGACCGACGATCTCCCGGAGAACCTGATGAACGACGCCCCCCCCGCCTGGCACCACGACACCGCGATCATCGACGAGGGCGCCCGCATCGGCGCGGGCAGCAAGGTCTGGCACTTCAGCCACGTCTGCGGTGGCGCGCAGATCGGCGACGGCTGCTCGCTGGGGCAGAACGTCTTCGTCGGCAATGACGTGGTGATCGGCCACCGCGCCAAGATCCAGAACAACGTGTCGATCTACGACGCCGTGCGGCTGGAGGACGACGTGTTCTGCGGCCCGAGCATGGTCTTCACCAACGTCTACAACCCGCGTGCCGCGGTGACGCGCAAGGCCGAGTACAAGCCGACGCTGATCCGCCGGGGCGCCACGCTGGGGGCCAACTGCACCATCGTCTGCGGCAGCACGGTGGGCCGCTACGCCTTCATCGGCGCGGGTTCGGTGGTCAACCGCGACGTGCCGGACTACGCGCTGATGGTCGGCGTGCCGGCCCGGCGCATTGGCTGGATGAGCGAGCACGGCGAGCGGCTGGAACTGCCAGCCCGCGGCGAAGGCGTGGCCGCCTGCCCGGTGACCGGGCAGAAGTACCGGCTGCACGGGCAGATCGTGCAGCGCATCGACTGACACGGAAGACGCAGCATGCAATTCATCGACCTCAAGGCCCAGTACACGGCCCTCAAGCCGCAGATCGACGCGGGCATCCAGCGCGTGCTGGACCACGGCCAGTACATCATGGGTCCGGAGGTGAAGCAGCTCGAAGAGCGGCTGGCCGCGCGCACCGGGGTGGCGCACTGCGTCACCGTCTCCAGCGGCACCGAGGCGCTGCTGATCTCGCTGATGGCGCTGGGCATCGGGCCAGGCGACGAGGTGATCACCACGCCCTTCACCTTCGCGGCCACTGCCGAGGTGATCGTGCTGGTGGGTGCGCGACCGGTGTTCGTGGACATCGAGGCGGACACCTGCAACCTCGACGCGCGGCTGATCGAGGCGGCCATCACGCCGCGGACCAAGGTCATCATGCCGGTGAGCCTGTATGGCCAGGTGGCGGACATGGCCGAGATCAACGCCGTGGCTGCGAAGCACGGCCTGCCGGTGATCGAGGACGCGGCGCAGAGCTTCGGCTCCCGGTATCAAGGTCAGGAAAGCTGCGGCCTGTCCACCTTCGGCTGCACGAGCTTTTTCCCGAGCAAGCCGCTGGGCTGCTATGGCGATGGCGGCGCCCTGTTCACCGACGACGCCGCGCTGGCGCAGGCAGCGCGCGAGATCCGCGTGCACGGCCAGAGTGCGCGCTACACCCACACCCGCGTGGGGGTGGGCGGGCGCATGGACACGCTGCAGTGCGCGGTGGTGCTGGCCAAGCTGGAGCGCTTTGACTGGGAGCTGCAGCGCCGCCGCGAGATCGGTGACCGCTACGGCCGGCTGCTGGCGTCGCTGCAGGAGCGCGGCCTGGGCCTGCTGGCCGTGCGGCCGGACCGCGACTGCGTCTGGGCCCAGTACACCGTGTTCGTGCCGCAGCGCGAGCGGGTGCAGGCATCGCTGCAGGCCGCGGGTGTGCCCACCGCGATCCACTACCCCAAGCCTGCGCACCACCAGGGCGCTTACGCGGCCTACGCGCCGGCCGACGCCTGCCCGGCGAGCATCGCCGCGGCGCAACGGGTCATGAGCCTGCCGATGAGCGCCGACCTGAGCGATGCGGACCAGGACCGCGTCGTCGCGGCGCTGTCCGACGCGCTGGCGGCGCTCTGACGACCTGTTCAAAGACAAGACCTGACCCCATACACTTACACCCATACATCAGGAGCCCGGGTTGACGGCTGCCGGTACCCGTGGCCTGTGGAAGGCCACGCTGACGTTGCTGGCCGGCGGCGCCTTTGCGCAGGCGCTGCCGCTGCTGCTCGGGCCGCTGCTGACGCGGCTGTACACGCCGGGCGAGTTCGGCGCCTACCACCTGTTCGCCGCGGTGGCGATCAACCTGGCGGTGGTGGCCTGCGCGCGCTACGAGTTCGCGCTGCCACTGGCGTTGAACGATGGCGAGGCGCGTGCGCTGTGGCGGCTGTGCCGGCGCATCCTGGCGGGGGTTGGCGTGCTGGCGCTGCTGGGCGGCGTCGCTTGGGCACTGATCGCCGGTCACGGCTGGGCGCTCTGGCTGGGGCCGGCGGTGGCGGTGGGCGGCGCGCTGTCGCTCGCCAGCATGGCGGCCACGCGGGCGCAGCGCTTTCGGGCGTTGGCCGCGGCGCGGGTGATCCAGTACAGCGGCGCGAGCGTGGCCCAGGTGGCGGCGGGCTGGCTGCATGCCGGGGCGCAGGGGCTGATCCTGGCGCCGGTGCTGGCTCAGGCCGGGGCGGCCTGGCTGCTCGGGCGCGGTGCGACGCCGAAGCTGGCCCCCGGGGCCGCGCAGCCCGGGCTGGCCGAGACGGCGCGGCGGCACCGTGACTTTCCGCTGCTGAACACGCCGCATGCCTTTTTGGGCGCGCTGCAGGACAGCGTCTCGCTGGCGCTGATCGCGGCCGTTCTTGGCCCGGCGGCGGCGGGCTTCTGGGGGCTGGCGCTGCGCTACCTGAAGGCGCCGGCCTCGCTGGTGGGCTCGGCGGTATCGCAGGCGCTGTATCCCAAGCTCGTGGTGGCCGGTGGGTCGGCCGGTGTGCCCACGGCGGCGGGCCGGGCCGCGGTGCGGCAGGTGATGGGCCTGCTCGCCCTGCTGGCGCTGCCGCTGGTGGCCGGGCTGTGGTGGCTCGGGCCCTGGGCGTTCGAGTTGGCCTTTGGCGCTGGCTGGCGTGATGCCGGGGTGCTGGCGCGGGCGCTGGCGCTCTACGTGGGCGCGCACTTCGTGGCCGCGCCGCTGGCCGTGGTGACGATGGCCTGGGGCGCGCAGGCCTGGGCGCTGCGGCTGGCGCTGTGGGGGCAGGCCGCCTTCGTCGGCGCCCTGGCGCTGGGGCTGCACCTGGGGGGGCTGGCGGGTGCCGGTTGGGCAGTGTCGCTGGCAATGCTCGGCTACTTCGGCTGGTACTTCTGGCGCTTGGCGACCTGGCCACTGCCTGAACCCGTCGCCGCTGCGGCCCCGCCTGCTGGTGCATGATCGTCGGTTGCACCTGCCCCACCGAGAGCCTGAAACCTTGTCACCGACCCGATCGACCGCCCTGCGTGCCGCGCTGAACCGCTGGCGTCGCCGCTGGCTGCGCGCACTGGCCTTTCGCCCGCTGTTCGGCGAGCGCTCGCAGGGCCGGCTGCTGCCGCACACGCGCATCTCGCCGTCGACCTGCATCGAGCACGAGGAGAAGCTGACGCTGGCCGACCACGTCTTCATCGGCCACTTCAACTTCATCGAGGCCAGCGGCGGGGTGACGATCGACGAGGGCGTGCAGGTCACCAGCCACGTCAGCATCGTCTCGCACAGCTCGCACCGCGCACAGCGCCTGCTCGGCCGGGCCTATGCCGACTGGCCGGCGGCGCTGCCGAACTGGTCGCCCGAGGGCGCCGAGCCGCCGCAGCCGGACTGGATCTCCGGCAAGCCGCTGCCGCGCAGGCCGCGGGCCACCCCGCCGCGCCCGGGCTGGATCGGCGGGCCGGTGCACATCGGCGCCTATTCCTTCATCGGCCCGCACAGCCTGATCGAGGCCAACACCCGGCTCGGGCGCGGCTGCATCGTCTGCGCCGGCAGCCAGGTGCGTGGCGAGTTCACCGATTTCTCGGTCATCGAGGGCGTGCCCGGCCGGGTGGTGGGCGACAGCCGCCGCGGCGACGAGGCCTGGCTGGTGCGCCACCCGGAGTTGCTGCCGTTCTACGAGGCCTGGGCCGGCGAGGCGCCCGCCGGTGCGGCGCCCAGCGCAGGCCGGCGCCGGCCGCGGGGGCGCTGAGCGATGGCGCGGCGCAGCCTGCCTCCCCCCCGGCCGCGGCCTGCGGCGGCCCCGTTGCCCTTCATGTCGGCGCCCACCGTTGGCCAGGGGCCTGGCAAGCGCTGGCGCCACGTGCTGATCGGCGATGGCGAGAGCCCGCACCTGCTGAAGTGGGCCCGCGCGCTGGCCCCCGAGGTGGAGCTGTGGGTGGCGTCGAGCCGCGGCTTTGCGCCCGGCTTTGACGGCCTGGTGCCGAGCTGGCGCCGCCTGGCGCTGGGCGCCGAGGTGGCCCACGGTGGCGGCAACGCCGGGGTGCTGCGCCACCTGCCCGAGCTGGCGCGCTGGCTGCGGCAGGTGGATGCCGACTGGATCCACCCGCACTACCTGACCTCGCACGGCGCGCTGGCCTGGGCGGCCAAGGTCGGCTGGCGGCTGCGCGGCCGGCTGGTCGGCTCCGCCTGGGGCAGCGACATCCTGGTCACCCCGCGCAAGAGCGCTGCGCTGCGCTGGCTGACGCGACGCATCCTGCGCGCCTGCACGTTGACCACCAGCGACTCCGAGCACATGGCCGCGCAGATGCGTGCGCTGGGGGCCCGCGAGGTGCGCGTCTTCCCCTTCGGGCTGGAGCGCATGCCGCCGCCCTCGGCCGGCAAGGAGCCCTGGCGCTGCTTTGCCAACCGCGGGCTGGAGCCGATCTACCGGCCCGAGCGGGTGCTGGAGGCCTTTGCCGCGATCGCAGCCGTGCAGCCCGAGGCCCGCCTGGTGGTGGCCAACGATGGCTCGCTGCGCGCGGCGCTGGTGTCGCGCGCCCAGCGCCCGGACCTGGCCGGCAAGGTCGAGTTCGTCGGCCGGCTCGATGCCGCCGCGCAGGACCGCCAGTACGCCCGCGCCACCTGGTACCTCAGCCTGCCGGAAAGCGATTCGGTGGCCGTCTCCGTACTGGAGGCGATGGGGCATGGTTGTATCCCGATCCTCTCCGACCTGCCGGCCAACCACGAACTGGTGCGTCCCGACGAGAACGGCCTGGTCCTCGCCAACGGCCAGCTGCCGACCAGCGGCCGGCTGCAGCCGCTGGCCGACCGGGCCGCCGACATCGCCCGTGCCAACCGCGCCTGGGTGCAGCAGCACGGGCTGTTTGCGCCGGCCGTGGCCGGGCTGCTGGACCGCCTGGGGCAGCTGATGCCCGCGCCCCGTTCATGAACATCCTCTACCTGAACCATTACGCCGGCTCGCCCGTCCTGGGCATGGAGTACCGGCCCTACTACCTGGCGCGCGAGTGGGTGCGCCTGGGACATGCGGTGACGATGGTCGCTGCCGGCTTTTCCCACGTGCGCGCCCGCCAGCCGCAGGTGAACGGCGCGCCGCTGACGGCGCCGCACCGCGATGTCATCGACGGCATCACCTACCGCTGGTTCCCGGCGCCGGCCTACCAGGGCAACGGCCTGGGGCGGATCAAGAACATCTGGGCCTTCCTGCGCCAGGTCTGGGCCGCCACCGGCGCACTGGTCGCCGAGGTGCGGCCGGACGTGGTGATCGCCTCCAGCACCTACCCGATGGACATCTGGGTGGCGCGGCGCATTGCGCGCCGGGCCGGCGCCAAGCTGGTCTTCGAGGTGCACGACCTCTGGCCGCTGTCGCCGATCGAGCTGTCGGGCATGTCGAAGTGGCACCCCTTCATCCTGATGGTGCAGCGGGCCGAGGACGACGCCTACCGGGATGCCGACGTCGTCATCTCGATGCTGCCCAAGGTGCACGACTACATGGCCAGCCGCGGGTTGGACCTGAAGAAGCTCACCATCGTGCCCAACGGCATCACGCTCGACGAGTGGAGCGGCGGCGCGCCGCCGCTGCGCGACGATGTGGCGCAGGCGCTGGCCGCGGCGCGCACGGCCGGCAAGGCGGTGGTGGGCTACGCCGGCTCGATGGGCCGGCCCAACGCGCTGGACACCCTGCTCGACGCCGCGCAGCGCCTGCAGGGCGAGCCGCTGCAGATCGTGATGGTGGGCGATGGCCACGAGCGCGAGCGCCTGGCCGCACGCGTGGCCGCCGAGGGGCTGGCCAACGTGACGATGTGCCCGCCCATCCCGAAGGCGCAGATCCCGAGCTTCCTGGCCGCGATCGACATCGCTTACATCGGCTGGCAGCGTGTGCCGATCTACCGCTTCGGCATCGCGCCCAACAAGCTGATGGACTACCTGATGGCCGGCTGCGTGGTGCTGCACAGCGTGGACGCCGGCAACGATCCGGTGGCCGAGGCCGGCTGCGGCCTGACGGTGCTGCCCGACGACGCGGGCGCGGTGGCCGACGGCCTGCGCCGGCTGGTCGCCCTGCCGGCCGACGAGCGCCGGGCGATGGGCGAGCGTGGCCGGGCCTTTGTGCTGGCCAATCACACCTACCCGGTGCTGGCGCAGCGCTTCCTGGCCGCCTGCGATCGGGCCTGACCCGGCGGATCGGCGGCGACCGCGGGATCTTCCCGCTGCCGAGGTCATGGCGGGCATGTAGGCTGGCGCGATGAGGCAGCCTGTATCAACTCCTTGCTGCGGGCCGAGCGCCGGGCCGCTCCCAAGCCGGCCCGCGATCCCCTTGGGGGATCGGACCATGTACCCATGGGACGAGGGGCGGACATGAGCAGCCTGCCGCATGACGAGACCGATGCCGTCGCCGAGCGCTACGCCCGCCGCGAGGTGGTGGCCCAGGCGCTGGCCGCGGCCGCGGGGGGTGTGGGTGTGGCACCGGACCGCTACAGCCTGCTGCAGCCGGACGTCTGGCAGACCGTGCAGGAGCGCCAGCGCGCGATGCTGCGCCTGTTCGCCGCGCACGGCTGGTGCGACCTGGCGCAGCGGCGGCTGATCGAGGTGGGCTGTGGCGCGGGCGGCAACCTGCTCGAATTCCTGCGCATCGGCTTTCGTCCCGAGCACCTGGCCGGGCTGGAGCTGCTGCCCGAGCGCCACGCCCAGGCGCGCGCCGTGCTGCCGGAGCGCACGGCCCTCTACCTGGGGGATGCGACCACGGCGCCCATCGCCCCGGCCAGCTGCGACCTGGTGTTCCAGGCCACGGTGTTCTCCTCGCTGCTCGACGACGCCTTCCAGCAGCATCTGGCCGAGGCGATGTGGCGCTGGGTGAAGCCCGGCGGTGCGGTGCTCTGGTACGACTTCACCATGGACAACCCGCGCAACCCGGATGTGCGCGGCGTGCCGCTGGCGCGGGTGCGCCAGCTTTTCCCTCAGGCGACGATGAGCGCGCAGCGCGTCACGCTGGCGCCGCCGATTGCCCGGCGTGTCTGTGCCTGGCACCCGGTGTTCTACCCGCTGTGCAACGCGCTGCCGCTGCTGCGCACGCACCGGCTGGCTTGGCTGGGCAAGCCGGGCTGAGGCGAGGCGCTGCGGTGCAAGTCGCTGTTGCCGGCAGGGGTGGGGAATAGGGCGCATGCTCGGGTCTGCCGTTGTGGAGATTGACATGAGCACCCTGCCCGAAGTCCCTCTGCCCGTTTTGCCCACCCGTGTGCGGCGGATGTCGTACCGGCTGGCGATGCTGGGTGCCGCCATGCTGTCCGGCTGCGTGGCCTACACCCCGGGTGAGCTGGCGTCGGGCAGTTCGGTGGATGCCCTGCGCCAGCGCATGGGCGAGCCCACCGCACGCCATGCGCTGCCGGACGGCTCGACACGGCTGGAGTACGCCCGCGGCCCCGCCGGGCTGCACACCTACATGGTCGACCTCGATGCTGCAGGCCGTGTGCAGCGCTTGACCCAGGCGCTGGACGGGCCCAGCTTCGCGCGCGTGCAGCCGGGCTGGTCGCTGGCGCAGGTGCGGCGCGAGTTCGGTACGCCCACGCAGGATCACAGCTACACGCGGCTGGGGCAGCGAGTCTGGAGCTACCGCTGGGACAGCTGGGACTGCACCTGGTTCCAGGTCACCTTCAGCCTGCCGGAGGAGGTGGTCAGCACCACCGGCTCCGGGCCCGATCCGCGCTGCGAGGTGGACAACGATCGCACCGACTGAAGGGGGTGGCGGCCCTTCGGGCGGGCGCCTGACCGAGGCAGGTCGCGCCGGCCCTCCGGGTCAACCCGGGGTCGACTGGTTTAGTATGCGCGGTTCGCCGCCGTCCAAACTGTTGCGCGCCCGCATCACTGTCATGTCCGCCACCGAACCTTCCGACCCGAACAAGCTGCCCTTCCTGCCCTTCGCGCTGCCGGAGATCGGTGAGGCCGAGATCGCCGAGGTGGTCGACACCCTGCGCTCCGGCTGGGTCACCACCGGGCCGAAGGCGCGGCGCTTCGAGCAGGACTTCGTCGCCTTCCTGGGCGACCCGTCGCTGGAAGCCATAGCGGTCAATTCCGCCACCGCCGGCCTGCACCTGGCGCTGGAAGCGCTGGGCATCGGCCCGGGCGATGAGGTGATCACCACCACCCACACCTTCACCGCCACCGCCGAGGTGGTGCGCTACCTCGGTGCGGACGTGAAGCTGGTGGATGTGGACCCAGCCACGCTGTGCATCGATGTGGACGCGTTCGAGGCCGCGATCACGCCGCGCACCAAGGCCGTGATGCCGGTGCACTACGCCGGCCGCGCGGCCGACATGGGCCGCATCGCGGCCATCGCCCGGCGCCATGGCCTGAAGGTGGTCGAGGACGCCGCGCACGCGCTGCCCACCACCTGCGATGGCAAGCTCATCGGCACGCTCGACAGCGACGTGACGGTGTTCAGCTTCTACGCCAACAAGACCATCACCACCGGCGAGGGCGGCATGCTGGTCACGCGCGATGCGGCCATCGCCGCGCGCGCCAAGGTGATGCGCCTGCACGGCATCAACCGGGACGCCTTCGACCGCTTCACCGCCAAGGTGCCGAGCTGGTACTACGAGATCGTCGCGCCTGGCTTCAAGTACAACCTGACCGACATCGCCGCCGCGCTCGGCATCCACCAACTGCAGCGCGCGCACGTCTTCCAGCAGCGCCGCGCCGCGCTGGCGGCACGCTACGACGCCCTGCTGGCCGACCTGCCGCTGATCCTGCCGCCGCAGCCGGCGGTGGGCGACACGCACGCCTGGCACCTCTACGTGATCCGGCTGGCCGACGATGCACCGATCGGCCGTGACGCGCTGATCGAGGTGCTCTATGCCGCCGGCATTGGCTGCAGCGTGCACTACATCCCGCTGCACCTGCACCCCTACTGGCGCGAGCGCTACGACCTGCGGGCCGAAGATTTCCCGAAGAGCCAGCTTGCCTACGAGCGCATGCTCAGCATCCCGCTGTACTCGCGCATGACCGAGGCGGACGTGGACCGCGTTGCCACCGCGCTGCGCCAGGCGCTGCGCGGCTGAACGTGCCGGTGCGTCGGAAAGGTTGACCGGGCCGATGGCCAAGCCTGCTGGACCTGCTCGGCGCCGGCCTGGGCCTGTTGCTCCTGTCGCCGCTGCTGGCGGTGGTGGCCCTGGCGATCAAGCTCGACTCGCCCGGGCCGGTGTTCTACCGCCAGGTGCGCGTGGGCCAGGGCGGGCGCGAGTTCCGCATCCACAAGTTCCGCACGATGACGCACAACCCGGGCGACCGCGGGCCGCAGATCACCGTCGGCGGCGATGCCCGCATCACACGCGTGGGCGCCTGGCTGCGCCGCAGCAAGCTCGACGAGCTGGCGCAGCTGATCGACGTGCTGGCCGGCGACATGAGCCTGGTCGGGCCGCGCCCCGAGGTGCCGCGCTACGTGGCGCTCTACCCGGCGGCGCTGCGCGAGAAGATCCTCTCGGTGCGCCCGGGCATCACCGATTTCGCCTCGATCGAGTTCCGCGACGAGAACGATCTGCTTGCCCGCAGCGCCGACCCGGACCGCGCCTACCGCGAGGAGGTGCTGCCGCGCAAGCTGGCGCTGCAGGCACGCTACGTCGATGCGGCGGGTGTGGCGACTGACCTGACCCTGATCGCGCGTACGCTCGCGGCGCTGGTCAAGCGTTGAACCCGCTGGCCGACCCGACGCTCACCCTCCCGACCCCATGAACTGGCAACACCTCGACAGCCTGCTCACCCGCGTGCGGCCGCACCGGGAGGGCTTTGCGCTGCTGATCGACGCGGGGGTGATTGCCGCCTGCTGGCACATCACCTACCTGTTCCGGCTTGGCTTCGAGCGCTGGCACTCGGCCCGCCCGCCCTATGACCACTGGGTCATGCTGGGCCTGGTGATGCTCTACCTGGTGGTGTTCGTGACCTTGCACGTGCCCAAGGGCATGTGGCGCTTCTCGGGCTTCGGCGAGGTGCAGCGCCTCACGCTGGCCTGCGCGATCGCCGGTCTGGTCGGCGCGGTGGGCGTGCTGATGGCGCAGCTGGCGCAGGTGCCGCGCGCGGTGCTGGCGCTGCACCCGGTCGTCAGCCTGATGGGGCTGGCGATGGTGCGCATCAGCTACCGCATGCTCTACGAGCACATGCGTGGACGCATCTCCGGCAGCTCGGTGGAGACGCGCCGCGCGCTGGTGATGGGCGCGGGCGACGCCGCCAAGCTGCTGATTGCCGGCATCCAGCACCACGGCTGGGTGGTGGTCGGCCTGCTGGACGACAACCGGCGCAAGCATGGCCAGCGCATCGGCAACGTGCCGGTGCTCGGCCCGCTGGACAGCGCGCCGCGCTGGGCTGCGCTGCACGGCATCAGCCACATCATCGTCGCGCTGCCCTCGGCCACGCCGACCGAGCGCCGCCGGGCACTGGACCTGGCAGCGGCCACCCACCTGCCGGTGGTGACGGTGCCGACCGCCGCCGAGCTGAGCGAGGGCCAGCCGCTGGCCCGGGTGCGCGACATCGAGCCCGAGGACCTGCTGGGCCGCGAGCCGGTGCAGCTCGACGAGGGCGGCATCAGCGAGTGCCTGTCCGGCAAGGTGGTGCTGATCACCGGGGCGGGCGGCTCGATCGGCTCCGAGCTGTGCCGCCAGGTGGCGCGCTACGGCCCGTTGAGGCTGGTGCTCTACGAGCTGAGCGAGTTCGCGCTGTACCGCATCGAGCAGGAGCTGAGCGAGCAGTTTCCGCACATCCCGCTGCTGCGGCTGGTGGGCGACGTGCGCGACTTTGCGCTGCTGCAGGCCACCTTCGGCCAGGTACGCCCGCAGGTGGTCTTCCACGCGGCGGCCTACAAGCACGTGCCGCTGATGGAGGAGGACAACGCCTTCGCCGCGCTGCGCAACAACACCGTCGGCACCTGGAACGCCGCCCGCGCGGCGGGTGAGGCCGGGGCCGAGCGCTTCGTGCTGATCTCCACCGACAAGGCGGTCAATCCGACCAACGTGATGGGTGCCACCAAGCGTGCGGCCGAGATGGTGATCTCGCGCCTGGCCTCGCAGGCTTCGGCGCAGGGCTGGCGCACCCGCTTCATGGCGGTGCGCTTCGGCAACGTGCTGGGCTCGTCGGGCAGCGTGATCCCGAAGTTCAAGGAGCAGATCGCCCGCGGCGGCCCGGTGACGGTGACGCACCCGGAGATCACGCGCTACTTCATGACGATCCCCGAGGCGGCTCGCCTGGTGGTGCAGGCCGGTGCGATCGGCGAGGGCGGCCAGGTGTTCGTGCTCGACATGGGCGAGCCGGTGAAGATCGTCGACCTGGCGCGCGACCTGATCCGCATGAGCGGCCACACGCCCGAGGAGATCCCGATCACCTTCAGCGGCCTGCGCCCCGGCGAGAAGCTCTACGAGGAGCTGCTGGCCGATGCCGATGCGACGCTGCCCACGCGCTTCGCTCGCCTGCGCATCGCCCGGCTGGCGCCCAGCGAGGACGCGGTCGACGTGCAGACGCTGCTCGACTGGGTGGGCGCCCACCACGCCGCTGATGACGCCGAAGTGCGGGCGCGGCTTGCCGGGGTGGTGCCCGAGTACCGGCCCGCGCGGCACTGAATCCGTCCGCGAGTCAGCCCGCGCTCCCTCCTGTTTCCATTTCGAACTCTTTCCGATCCGCTTCGCCATGCAACGCCGTACCCTGCTTCTCGCCGCCCTGCCGGCCCTGCTCTCCGCCTGCGTTTCCGCTCCGACAGCACCCGGGCCGATGCCGCGCATCGGCCTGGCCCTAGGCGGCGGGGCTGCCAAGGGCTTTGCCCACGTGGGTGTCATCAAGGTGCTGGAGGCCTCGGGCCTGACGCCCGCGGTGGTGGCCGGCACCAGCGCCGGCAGCGTGGTGGGCGCGCTCTATGCCTCCGGGCTGAGCGGTTTCGCGCTGCAGGAGCAGTCCTTCGCGCTGGACGAGGGCCGCATCCGCGACCTGACGCTGTTTGGTGTCGGCGGCCTGGTCAAGGGCGAGAAGCTGCAGGACTACGTCAATGAGCTGGTCAAGAAGCGCACGCTGGAGCAGATGGCCAAGCCCTTCGCGGCGGTGGCCACCGACCTCGACAGCGGCGCGCGGGTGATCTTCAACCGTGGCAACACCGGCCAGGCGGTGCGCGCCTCCTGCAGCATCCCGGGCGTGTTCCAACCCGCGGTGATCGCCGGCAAGCGCTATGTCGATGGTGGCCTGGTCAGTCCGGTGCCGGTGGACGCGGCGCGCCAGTTGGGTGCGGACATCGTCATCGCGGTGGACATCTCGTCCAAGGCCAAGGACGGCCGTGCCGAAGGCATCCTCAGCAACCTGAACCAGACCATCACGATCATGGGCCAGAAGCTGGGCGAGCAGGAGATGACGCGCGCCGAGGTGATCATCCGCCCGCGTGTCGGCCAGATCGGCGCGGCCGATCTGGACCAGAAGCACTTCGCGGTGCTCGAAGGCGAGAAGGCCGCCCAGGAAGCGCTGCCGGCGATCCGCGCGGCGATCGAGCGCTGGCAGCAGGCGCAGGCGAAGCGCTGAGGCGCCCTCCCAGCGGAGCCTGCCGCGGGCCTGTGCGGGTGCCGTTGCTTGTTGGCGACGCTGCTGCACAGGGGTGTCACATTCATTGCCTCACGATGGTGCAACCCCGCAGGCTCTGGCCGGGCTGCCGTGCGGCAATGCCGGCTTGGCCCCTGCATGGCGGGCTTTGACGGTGCCGGGACGCTTACCATCCCACTCTCCGAGGCGGCGCCAACAGGTCGCCCGGGCAGCTCTACCGATCACAGCCGGCAGCGATACAAGACCGGTTCCAGGGATGCTCCACCAGTGCCGCGCCGGGCCAGACCGCCCGCGGGCACGATCGATGTCGGTATCCATGGCGAAGTACGAGCACAGCATCGAGCGCAGCACCGAATATCTTCGGATGGCATTGCCCTTGATGTCGAAACAGGCTGCGGCCCTGCACCCCGTGAGCTACTCGGTCTGGTACGAGTATGTCGCGGGCGAGAACACGCCGCTGCGTGCCGCGGTGGACCGCCAGCTCGCGCAGGAAGGGCAGCTCGACGAGGCCAGCATCCACACCCTGTATCGCCGCCATGTGGCCGACGTCGACCCGCAGACGGCGCAGCGCGTGGCCGACGGCTTCCAGCGCGTGCTCACCGGCATGGCCGAATCGGCTGCGCTGGCGGGAGATCAGACGGCGCGCTTCGGCTCGTCGCTGTCGCGCCTGAGTGCCGAGCTGAGTGAAACCGAGGCCACGCCCGCGCTGCAGGAGGTGATGAGCAGCACGCGCGACATGCAGCAGGCCGTGGCGCGGCTGCAGCAGCGCCTGGACGAGAGCCGCCAGGAGATCTCGATGCTGCGCGACGAGGTGCGTCGGGCGCGCCATGACTCGCTCATCGACGGCCTCACGGGCCTGGCGAACCGGCGCGCCTTCGACCAGCGCCTGGCGGTGTGCCTGGCCACGTCGGATGCGGCCGGGGCGCACGAGCACCGCCAGCCCTGCCTGCTGCTGACCGATATCGATCACTTCAAGCGCATCAACGACAGCTATGGGCACGTGTTTGGCGACCAGGTGATCCGCGCCGTGGCCCAGGTGCTGCAGCGCCATGTGCCGCAAGCGGGGTTGGCGGCGCGCATCGGCGGCGAGGAGTTTGCGCTGCTGCTGCCTCCCACCTCGCTCGAAGAGGCGCAGGCACTGGCCGAAAAGGTGCGCGCGACGATCGCCGCCAGCCGCATCCGCCGTCAGGGCGCCAACGAGGCGCTGGAGCGCGTCACCGTCTCGCTCGGCGTGGCCCCCTACTGCCGGGGCGAGAGTGCCCGCGAGTTCTTCGACCGGGCCGACCAGGCGCTGTACGCGTCCAAGTCGGCCGGCCGGGATCGGGTGACGGTGCTGTCCGCCTGAGGCCGGCGTCGTTCGCGGACCCCAGTCACACCTGCGTCAGCGCGCCAGCAGTTGCTTCAGGAAGCGCCCTGTGTGGCTGTCCGCGCAGGCGGCCACCTCCTCTGGCGTGCCGGCCACCAGCAGCCGGCCGCCACCGGCGCCGCCTTTGGGGCCCATGTCGATCAGCCAGTCGGCCGTCTTGATGACGTCCAGGTTGTGCTCGATCACCACGATGGTGTTGCCCGCGTCGCGCAGTTGGTGCAGCACCTTGAGCAGCAGCTGGATGTCCTGGAAGTGCAGGCCGGTGGTCGGTTCGTCGAGGATGTAGAGCGTGCGGCCGGTGTCGCGCTTGGAGAGTTCGAGTGCCAGCTTGACGCGCTGTGCCTCGCCGCCTGACAGCGTGGTCGCGCTCTGGCCCAGCGTGATGTAGCCCAGGCCCACGTCCAGCAGGGTCTGCAGCTTGCGCGCCAGGGCGGGCACGGCGTTGAAGTAGGCGTGTGCGTCCTCCACCGTCAGGGCCAGCACCTCGGAAATGTTGCGGCCCTTGTAGAGCACCTCCAGCGTCTCGCGGTTGTAGCGCTTGCCGTGGCAGACGTCGCAGGGCACGTAGACGTCGGGCAGGAAGTGCATCTCCACCTTCAGCACGCCGTCGCCCTGGCAGGCCTCGCAGCGTCCGCCCGCGACGTTGAAGCTGAACCGCCCCGGTCCGTAGCCGCGCTCGCGGGCGGCCGGCACCTCGGCGAACAATTCGCGGATCGGCGTGAACAGCCCGGTATAGGTGGCCGGGTTGCTGCGCGGGGTGCGCCCGATCGGGCTCTGGTCGACGTTGATGACCTTGTCGAAGGCCTCCAGCCCCTCGATTTCGTCGTGCGGCGCCGGCTCCAGGTGACTCTGGTAGAGCTTGCGGGCCACTGCGGCGTACAGCGTGTCGTTGACCAGGGTGCTCTTGCCGGACCCGGACACGCCGGTCACGCAGGTGAACAGGCCCACCGGAATCTCTGCGGTGACGCCCTTGAGGTTGTTGCCGCTGGCATTGACGATGCGCAGCACGCGCGGGTCGGTCTGGTCCTCCAGCCGGCCGCGCCGGGTGGGCACGGCGATCTTTAGCACCTGGGCAAGGTAGCGCCCGGTGATCGAATCGGGGTGGGCCGCCACCTCGTCCGGTGTGCCCTGGGCCAATACGCGCCCGCCGTGCGTGCCGGCGCCGGGACCCATGTCGACCACATGGTCGGCGGCGCGGATCATGTCCTCGTCATGCTCGACCACCAGCACGCTGTTGCCCAGGTCGCGCAGGTGGCGCAGCGTGCCGATCAGGCGTTCGTTGTCGCGCTGGTGCAGGCCGATGCTGGGCTCGTCGAGCACGTACATCACGCCCGACAGGCCCGAGCCGATCTGGCTGGCCAGGCGGATGCGCTGGGCTTCGCCGCCGGAGAGGGTGTCGGCGCTGCGGTCGAGGCTGAGGTAGTTCAGGCCGACATCGTTGAGGAACTTCAACCGCGCGCGGATCTCGCGCACCACCTTGTCGGCGATCTCGGCCTTGGCGCCCTTGAGATGCAGCCGTTCGAAGTAGCCCAGGCAATCGGCCAGCGTGGCGTGCTCGACCTCGTAGATCGGTCGCGGCGGCAGCTCGCCTGCGTCGATCAGCAGTACATGGCGGGCTTCGGTGCGCAGGCGGGCACCGTTGCAGGCCGGGCAGGGCTTGTGGCTCTGGTAGCGCGCCAGGTCCTCCCGCACGGTGGATGAGTCGGTCTCGCGGTAGCGCCGCTCGAAGTTGGGCAGGATGCCCTCGAAGGGGTGCCAGCGCTTGACGCTGCGCTTGCGCCCGGCGGCACCCTCGGCGTGGTAGACGAAGGCGATGTCCTCGCTGCCGGAGCCCTGCAGCAGCACGCGCTGGTGTTCGGGGGCGAGGTTTTCCCAGGGCTCATCGAGTGCAAAACCGTAGTGGGAGGCCACGCTCTCCAGCATCGAGAAGGTGTAGGCGTTGCGCCGATCCCAACCCTTGATCGCGCCACTGGCCACGCTCAGCGAGGGGAAGGCGACCACGCGGTCGGGGTCGAACACGACCACCTCGCCCAGGCCGTCGCAGCTGGGGCAGGCGCCCACTGGCGAGTTGAAGGAGAACAGCCGCGGCTCCAGCTCGCTGAGCCCGTAGCTGCAGACCGGGCAGGCGAACTTGCTGGAATAGAGGTGCTCGCGGCCACCGTCCGGCGCGTCAAGGTCGAGCGCAATGGCGCGCCCGTCGGCGATGCGCAGCGCGGCTTCGAAGCTCTCTGCCAGACGCTGCGTCATGTCCGGGCGAACACGCAGGCGGTCGATCACCACGTCGATGTCGTGCTTCTCGGCCTTCTTCAGCGGCTGCAGGTCGGCGGCATCCACCACCCGGCCATCGACGCGAAAGCGCACGTAGCCCTGCGCCTGCATCTGCTCGAACAGTTCGACGAACTCGCCCTTGCGGTCGCGCGCCACCGGGGCCAGCACCATCAGGCGGGTCTCGGGGGGCCAGGCCATCACCGCGTCGACCATCTGGCTGACGCTCATGGCGTCCAGCGGCAGGCCGTGGTCGGGACAGTGCGGCGTGCCGGCGCGGGCGTAGAGCAGGCGCAGGTAGTCGTGGATCTCGGTGATCGTGCCGACGGTCGAGCGCGGGTTGTGGCTGGTGGCCTTCTGCTCGATCGAGATTGCTGGGGAAAGGCCCTCGATCACGTCGACATCGGGCTTGTCCATCAGCTGCAGGAACTGGCGGGCGTAGGCCGACAGGCTCTCGACGTAGCGCCGCTGGCCCTCGGCGTAGAGCGTGTCGAAGGCCAGGCTGGACTTGCCCGAACCGCTCAAGCCGGTGATCACCACCAGGGCCTGCTTGGGCAGGTCCAGGTCGATGTTCTTCAGGTTGTGCGTGCGGGCACCGCGCACACGGATCGCGCCGTGCTCTGCGCCAAGGGTCGCGGCTCGGGACGGCACGGCGGAATCAACGGGGGAGGGGGCGGTGCTGCGGCGCGACGGCATGGGAGGCCAAGCTTTCAGGGCAATCCAACATGATAGTTCGCCAGCCTGTGCGGGCGCACCCGATGGAGTGGCCTGGCTGCATCCCCTTGACCGCAGGGGAGATTACCGGGTGGGGTGTCTGGCGGCAGCGATACTTCCTGCATCCCCAGGATGGCGGCCATTGCCCGCCCAGGGAGTTCCCGCCATGGCCAGCACCGCTCCCGTGATCCCCTTGCGCCCTAGCAAGGATCCCCAGTCGCCTTACGACCCGCAGGCGCTGGTCTGCTCGGAATGCAGCATTCGGCAGTTCGCGTTGTTTGGCGCCCTGACCGAGGCCGGGCTGGAGCGCATCCACTATCACATCGCCAGCTTGCGCCTGGATCCTGGTCAGCGCCTGTTTGCAGCGGAAGAGTCGGGCTCGGCGGTCTTTACCGTGCGTCGGGGCGTGCTGCGACTGGAGCGCAGCAGCCGTGCCGGGGAGCGGCGCATCCTGCGGCTTGCCGGGCGAACGGACCTCGTGGGGCTGGAGGCCGTCCTTGGCCAGACCTACGCGGCCGATGCCGTGGCCTGCACGGAGGTCGAGGCCTGCCGCATCCCCCGGGTTCTGATCGAGGAACTGCTGCCCGTTCACCCGGGCGTGGGGCGCGACCTGATGAAGCGTTGGCAGCGCGCCCTCGATGACTCCGAAGAGTGGCTCACTGAACTCACCCGCGGCAGCGCACGCCACCGCATGTTGAGGCTGCTGCTCAAGTTGAGTGAGTACGGCGAGCCGAACGGCCTGATCTGGCTGCCCACTCGCCAGGAGATGGGGGCGATGCTCGCCCTGACCTTCGAGACGGCCAGCCGACTGGTCTCGGCGCTGCGCAGGGAGGCCATGCTGCTGCCGCTGGACGCACGCAGCGCCAGGGTGGACATGGCCAAGTTGCTTGCTGCATTGAATGCAGAGCAGAAGCTCGGCCTGTGACGCGTGGCTCTACATATAGGGTAGCGACGTTCATTGCGGTCGCTTGACTTACCTCCGACAGCGTCTTCAGCGTGCCATTGCGGTGATGTGGCGAGTCTTGCGAGGGCGGCGTGAACTTTTTTCTCGAACCCACTTGCAAAGCAAGAAGGGTTGTTGTTATAGTAGAGGGCTTCGCTGCTCACTGACTTGTTGGTGATTGGCGCGGTGGTTGGT
>Ga0073899_10000797_pt1 | contig 29062 bp, 18 predicted proteins | sample KloWWTmetaKNB5Ph_FD_88975 | JGI IMG/M metagenome (GOLD analysis project Ga0073899, IMG submission 88975) | Active sludge microbial communities from Klosterneuburg, Austria, studying microevolution and ecology of nitrifiers - Klosterneuburg... | ecosystem: Engineered > WWTP > Aerobic digester >... | reverse complement strand
CTTGACGCGCAAGCCCGGTCGCCGGCGCGCTTCGGCCGCGGCGACCTTGGCCAGCACTTCGTTGGCCATCGCGTAATCGGCCTGGCCGGTATTGCCGCAGCGCGCCGACACCGACGAGAACACACACAGCAGCTTCAGCGGATCGGACGCGGTGGCGGCAAGCAAGGCGCGCAGACCGCGCACCTTGGTATCGAACACGGCGTTGAACTGGGCGTCGGTCTTGTCGGCGATGCGCCTGTCGGCGAGCACGCCGGCGGCGTGCACCAGTGCGCGCACGGGTCCCCACTCGGCGCGCACGCGATCGAGTTCGCGCGCGAGCGCCTCGCGGTCCTCGACCGCGACCGCGCAGTAACGCGCCTCGGCACCCACTGCGGCCAGCGCCGCCAGCGTGCGCCGAACCTCGCGCTGCGACAGCACCTGCTGCACCCGCGACAGCAGCGTGCTGGGCGCGAGCTGTTCTCCGGCCGCGAGCGCCGCCGCGAACAGCGCGCGCTTGAGTCCGGCCTCGTCCTCGATGCCGCGCAGCGTCGGCGCTTCTTCGCTCAGCGCAGTGCGCCCAAGCAGCACGAAGCGCGCGCGCACGCGCTTCGCCCACTCCAGCAAGCAGGCAGCGGTGACGCCGCGCGCGCCGCCGCTGACCAGCACCACATCGCCATCCGCGATCAGCGGGGCGTCGGCGACGACACTGCGTGCAACGCTGGCAAGCGTGTAGCGCCCGCCTCCTGCCGGAAGCGCCACTTCGATCTCGCCGCCGCCGGCGACGAGTTCGTCGGCGATCGCCGCGGCCACCTGTTCCGGGGTGCGGCCTGCGCATTGCACGTCGATCGCCTTGGCGCTGGCCTGCGGCCATTCCAGCGCGCAGGTCTTGATCAGCGCCGGCAACCCGCAAGCCCACTCGCGCCCGGCAGGCATGGCGCCGAGGCCGAAGCTGCCGCCGCTGTCCTGCACCGTGACGAACAGCCCTGCGCCCTGCTGCAGCCGCGGCGCGAGCCGGCGTGCCACGCCAAACAGCTCGCGATTCACGGCGACCGCCGCGTCCTCGCTGCGCATCCGCGTGAGCCCGCCGAGGTGCACGCAGGCATTGCTCGATTCCGGCAAGACCGCCACCGCCAGTGCCAGCACGCCGCGCGCGCGCAGCGCATCGGCCACGCGCGGCGCCAGTTCCTCGTCGCCGGTTACATGCACGCGCTGACCGCTCAGCATGCCCGGCATCGCGAAGCCGGTGGCCGGCGCCGAGATCAGCTCCAGCGCGTAGCGGCCGAGCGGGAGATCGCGGCCAGAGGCCGCTCCCACATCGGCGCTGGTGTCAGCCGCAGCGTCGGCGGCAACTTCGCCAGCCGAGGGCGGCAGCGGCCCCTGGCCACGCGCGACATCCCCACCGAGATGGGCCACGATCTCGCGCAGGGTATGCAGCGCCGACATGCGCGCCCGATCCAGCTTGGGCAGCCCGCTCGCGCGTTCCTCGACCGCGGCGAGAATCTCCACGCGCTTGATCGAATCGACGCCGAGATCGCCCTCGAGATCCATGTCCAGGTTCAGCATATCCACCGGATACCCGGTCTTCTCCGCGACCACCGCCAACATCAGCGCCGCAACGCTCTCTGTAGGAGCGCCGGCCACGGCGCGATTCATTTCGCCGGCCACGGCGCGATTCATTTCGCCGGCCACGGCGCGATTCATTTCGCCGGCCACGGCGCGATTCGATTCGCCCGGCACGGCGCGATCCGATTCGCCGGCCACGGCGGGGCGCGCGCCGCCATCCGATGCCCCAACAAGGTATTCCACGATCTCGCGCAAGGTATGCAACGCCGACATGCGCGCCCGATCCAGCTTGGGCAGCCCAGTCGCACGTTCCTCGACCGCGGCGAGAATCTCCACGCGCTTAATCGAATCGACACCGAGATCGCCCTCGAGATCCATGTCCAGATTCAGCATGTCCACCGGGTAACCGGTCTTCTCCGCGACCACGGACAACAACACCGCGGGCAGGTCGATCGAAACCGCGGCTCGCACCGACGCTGATCCTCGCGATGTAGGAGCGACCCCGGTCGCGACCGGCGACGGCGTCGCGACGGTCGGTGGCACGACGATCGGTGGCATGGCGATGGGATTCGCGACCTGGGTCGGCCCTGCCACGTACGACGGGATCGCAGGCTGCGCTGCCGTTCCGGTTCCGGCCAATCCGAGCAGCGCTGACTCCGCCAGCCTGAGGTAGGCCGCATGGCCTTCGGCCAGCGTGCGCTGGAAGGCCTCGTGCGCGGCTGCGGTCTGCTGTTGCATCTCCTGGAACGCGGCGAGCCAGCTTTCACTGGGCGAGGAGGGCACGGACATGGCTTCGTTTCCTGGTTCGGCGGCGACAGCGGGTGCCGCGTGATGGACGACCACGGCCTGGGCGCGCGGCGGGTTGGGTTTCGGAATCGCTTCGGCGTCGGCCGGCGGATAGGGCTTGCCGTGGTTGCTGCCGCTGATCGCCACCGCGAGCTTGGGTTGCGCCGCTGCCGGCGCCGGCAGGCGCACGTCGGCGAACAGCCGCGACGCCCGCATCGACACACCCGCGGCCGCGAGGCGGGCGAGGCCGGTGAGCAAGGACTCGACGCCATCGCGACCTTTGCGGTCGAGCGCGATCGCGCGATGTGGACGGTCGCCGAGGATGGCGTCGACCAGGCCGCTCAGCACCTGGCCCGGGCCGACCTCGACGAAGCAGCGCACGCCGGCGGCGTACATCGCCTCGACCATGGCGACGAAACGCACCGGGATCGCGATCTGCGCCGCCAATTGCGCCGCCATTGCGGTATTGGCGCGTGGATACGGCGTACCGTCGGCATTGCCGTACACCGCCTGAATCGGCGCCACCAGCGGCAACTCGCGCAGGGCCACGGCAAACGCCTCGGCGCAGGGCGCGACCAGCGGCGAATGGAACGCGGTCGCCACCGGAAGCCGGCGCGCGCCGATGCCCTCCTGCGCGAGCGCGGCCTCGAAGGCCTCGATCGCAACGCGCGCGCCGGAGACCACGACCTGGTTCGGCGCGTTGTGATTGGCCAGCACCAGGTCCGGCGCGTGCCTGGCGAGCAGCGCGCGCACCTCCTCGACACCGCGCCCGATTGCGCTCATCGCGCCCTCGGCACTGGCTGCAGCGTCGCGCATCAGCTCGCCGCGACGACGCGCGATGGTCAGCGCCAGGCGCGCGTCAAAGGCGCCGGCCGCATGCAGCGCCGAGACTTCGCCGAAACTGTGCCCGGCATAGGCATCCGCGCCGATACCGAGTTCGCGCAGTTGCGCCAGCAGCGCGGCCGAGTGTGCGCCGATTGCTGGCTGCGCCCATTCGGTGCGGGTCAACTGCCGCGCCCGGGCCTGGCGCTCGGCCTCGGAAAACACCGGGCGCGGGAACATCACCTCGTGCAGGCGCACGCCGTCGTCCATGGCCAGATCGGCGGCGACATCGAACACCGCGCGCGCGGCCGGAAACTGCATCGCCAGCGCCGCGCCCATGCCGAGGTATTGGCTGCCTTGACCGGGAAACAGGAACGCCACCTGGCCGCCGTCCTCCCCGACGCCATAGCTGCTGCCATCGGGCAGCTCGAACGCTTGCGCCGGCTGCGCCGCGATGCGTGCGCGCAGGACGGCGAGGCGTTCGCGCAGCTGTGCCGTGCTGGCCGCAACCAGCGCGGCGCGATGGCTGCGCGCGCTTGCCGCATCGAAAGCAACGCGCGCCTCGTGTGCGATGCGCGCCAGCGGCGCATCCAGCGCGAGCAGCGCATCGATCTGCTGCAACAGCGCGGCGACGCTCGCGGCGGCGAAGGGCAGCAGTTCGCAGCACTGCGTCGCCAGCCGCTCCGCACGCTGGCCGGGCCCGATGTATTCCTCCAGCGTCACATGGAAGTTGGAACCACCGAAGCCGAACGCGCTGACCGCCGCGCGCCGCGGGTGATCACTGCCGCGAATCCACGGCCGCGCCTCGGTGTTCAGATAGAACGGACTGCGTTCAATCTCGAGTTTGGGATTGGGCGCGTCGATCTTGATCGTCGGTGGCAGCACCTTGTGGTGCAGCGCCATCACCGCCTTGAACAGGCCGGCGGCACCGGCCGCGGCCTTGGTGTGGCCGATCTGGCTCTTCACCGAACCGAGCGCGCACCATTGCCGCTGTGTCGGCTCGGCCTCGTCGTAGACCATGCGCAGGCCCTCGAACTCGGCGACATCGCCAGCCTTGGTGCCAGTGCCGTGCGCCTCGACCAGTTCGACCGTCTCTGCGCCGTAGCCCGCAGCCTCATAAGCGCGGCGCAGCGCCTGCGCCTGCCCCGCCGCGACCGGCGCGTACACCGACTTCGAGCGCCCGTCGGAACTGGTGCCGATGCCGCGCAGCACCGCATAGATGCGATCGCCATCGCGCTCGGCGTCGGCGAGCCGCTTCAACGCGACCATGCCGAGTCCTTCGCCGAGCATGGTGCCGTCGGCCTGGTCGCTGAACGGCCGACAGTCGCCGCTCGGCGACAGCGCCGGCGTTTTCGAAAAGCACATGTACATGAAGATGTCGTTGAGCGTGTCGACGCCGCCGGCAATCGCCATGTCGCTATGGCCGAGCAGCAACTCGTTCACCGCCATCGACAGCGCGCTGAAGGTCGATGCGCAAGCGGCGTCGGTGACGCAGTTGGTGCCGCCGAGATTGAGCCGGTTGGCGATGCGCCCGGCGACGACATTGCCAAGCAGGCCGGGAAAACTCGCCTCCTGCCAGGGCACGTAGTGCGCGGCGATGCGATCGCAGGCCTGCTGCACCTCGTCCTCCGGCAGGCCGCCCTCGCGCAGCGCCTTCACCCACACCGGGCGCTGCAGGCGCGACACCATCGAGAACAGCAACTCCTGCGCCGAAGTGACGCCGAGAATCACCGAGATTTTCGAGCGATCCATGCTCGCGAAGTTCTCGCGCGCGGCATCTTCCAGCACCGCCTGCGCAACGATCAGCGCCAGCAGTTGCGAAGTGTCGGTCGCCGCCAGCATCGCCGGCGGAATGCCGAAACCGAGTGCGTCGAAGTCGATCGGCGACAGGAATCCGCCGCGACGCGCATAGGTCTTGTCCGGCGCCGACGGGTCCGGGTCGTAGTAGTCGTCGATGCGCCAGTGGCTCGCCGGCACATCGCCGAGCAGGTCGCGGCCCTTGAGGATGTCGTTCCAGAAGCCGGTCGCGTCCTGCGAGCCGGGAAACAGGGCGCTGACGCCGACCACTGCGATCGCAGGCTGACGCGGGGAGAACTCGCTGGACATGGAAACCTCGGTGCGCTTCAGACGAGCGGGCGCGGACGGAAATCGAAGGCGGCGGCCGGCACCGGCACGCCGTAGCTGCGCAGCTGCTGTGCCCGCGTGACCGCCGCGGCGCCCTCGAGCAGGTTCAACGCGACCTGGGCCACGGTGCGCGCCTCGGGAGCTTCGAGGAAGCTGCCCTCGACCCAGCGGTTGAAGCCGCCCATCGCCGGACCGCACCAGATCTGGTAGTCCGAATCGCGATCCTCGACGCCGTCGATCGCCCAGCGCGCGGCCAAGCCCAGATAGGAGCGAAACACCAGCGCCATGCGGTGCTTGAGATCGCGCTCGCCGCGCTCGGCCTGCGCCGGTTCGCGCTTCTCCCAGAAGGCGCGGGTCGAAGCCCAGGCGCTGGCGTAGTCATTGCGCAGCAACTGACGCTCGATGCGCTCGCGTTCCTCCGCCGGCAGGTCCTCGAAGCGGGCGTGCGCGCGGTACAGCTCGTACAGCTTCTTCGCGCGCGGCGCGAACAGCGTGCCGCGCTTGAGCACCTGCACGTCGACGCCCATCTCGAACATGTCCGCGGCCGGGGCCATGATCACGTCGGCCATGCCGGCCTTGGCCAGCATGGCGCGGCCGCGCGCCTGCAGGCCGGACTCGACGCAGGCCTGGTTGACCGAGCCGGTCTGCACGTAGGCAGCGCCAAGCGCAAAGGCGCCAGCGACGCTGGCCGGCGTGCCCAGACCACCGGCGGCGCCGATGCGGATGACGCGGCCATCGCCGCGCTTGCCGGTGATTTCATCGCGCAGGCGCATCAGCGCCGGGATCAGCACCGGCAACGGCCGGTTGTCGGTGTGGCCGCCGGAGTCGGCTTCGCCGGTCAGGTCGTCGGCCACCGGAAGTTGCGCGGCGAGATCGGCCTCCTCGCGCGTCAGGCGACCGGACTCGACCAGCGCATTCAGGATCTTCGCGGATGGGGGTTCGAGGAAGCGACGGGCAACCTCCTCGCGCGAGACCTTGCCGATCACGAAATTGCGTCGCTGGATGCGACCCTCGGCATCGCGATACAAACCGCTCGCGGCGTAGCGCACGATTGCCGGCGACATCGCCATGAACGCGCTCGCCTCGACCCGGCGCACGCCGCGACGCAGGAACAGATCGACGATGGCGTCCTCGAGCGATGGCTCGGCCGGGCTATGGATCAGGTTCACGCCCCAGGGCTTGGCGAGCGGATCCAGCGCGGCGGCGATGGTGTCGATCGCGGCCTCGACCCGCGCCGGCGACAGCCCCGCGGCGCCGAACATGCCGAGCGCGCCGACCTTGCCGAGCTCGATCACCATCTGCGTCGAGGCGATGCCGTTGGCCATGGCGCCACCGATGTAGGCATGACGCGTGCCGTGCACCTCCTGGAAGCTGCGATCGCCGAGCCATTCCGGATACAGCGGCGGCAGCAGACCGAGCAGCGGCCACGCCGCAGCGTCGGCCGACAGTGTCACTTCACCGTCGCGGCCAACGCCGATGCCGCCTTCGCGACCGCGCAGAAGATGCAGCGGTTCGCGCACCGCGGCGGCGGCGGCGGCAATGCCGGCACCATCGAAAACTGCGGCGTGCGCGCCGGCGGTCCACGCCAGCACCGGGGATGCGCCGTGGGCGCGGGGGAGGGAATGGGCCTGGCTCACGACGAATTTGGCACTCAGTGGCACTTTGCGGGCAGACAGCTATATCCTCTCGGCGATGAAAAAGCCACCGTCGCTGCGCCGTGAGCTGAAGAAGGACGCCACCCGGCGCGCGCTGGTGCGCGCCGCCAATCGGCGTTTCCACCATGCAGGCTTCAGCCAGACCACGCTCGACGAGATCTGCGCCGACGCCGGCGTCAGCCGGCGCACTTTCTTCCGCTACTTCGACAACAAGGAAGCGCTCGCCTTCCCGCATCGCGCCGAGCGGCTGGAAGGTTTCTGTGCCTTGCTCGACGCCGCGCCGCGAGGCGAGAGTCCGCTCGCCAGCCTGCGCCGCATCGCGCAGATCTTCGCCGCCGAATACGCCGCCAACCGCGAACAGCTGATCGCGCAACAGCGCGTGGTCGTCAGCACACCGTCGCTGATCGCGGTGGAACACGAGATCGACCGCGACTGGGAAGAAGCGATGTATCGCAACTTCGTGCAGCGCCTTGGCAGTGGCGAAGCCGCCGAACTGCGTGCGCGCGTGCTGGCCGGCGCCTGCATCGGCGTGATCCGCGCGACCATGCGCCACTGGTTCGAGGTCGACGGTCGCGCCGACCTCGGCCAGCTCGGCTTGCAGGCACTCGCCGCGCTGCACGATCCACTGCCGGCGGGCGCCTGAGCATCAGTGTTCGCGACGTTCCTGTTTCGGATCGTCGCCCGCCGCCAGGCCCGCGCCGGCGCGCCGCGTACCGAATGGGTACATCAGGCTGATCACGATGCTGGTGACAAGGATCGCCACCACGATGCCGAGCGAGACCAGCGCGTCGAACTTGTAGAAGTCGACCACCAACATCTTGCCGCCGACGAACACCAGCACCATCGCCAGCCCGTAAGTGAGCAGGTGGAAGCGCTCCTTCAGGTCGGCGAGCAGGAAATACAGCGCGCGCAGCCCGAGGATGGCGAATATGTTTGCGGTCATCACGATGAACGGGTCTTCGGTGATGGCGTAGATCGCCGGGATCGAGTCGACCGCGAAGATGACGTCGGTGACCGCGATCAGAATCACCACCGCAAACAGCGGCGTGAACCAGCGCTGGCCGGCTTCGACGAAGCTGAAGTCCTCGCCACGAAAGTGGTTCGCGATCTTCAGGTGCGAACGCATCCAGCGCAGCACCGGGTTCTGCTCCAGATCCGGGGTTTCGTCGGCGAACCACAGCATCTTCAGACCGGTGACCAGCAAGAACAGGCCGAACAGGTACAGCACCCAGTGGAACTGCGCGATCAGCAGAGCGCCGAGCAGGATCATCACGGCGCGCAGCGCGATCGCTCCGATCACGCCGATGATCAGCACCCGCTTCTGGAATTCGATCGGCACCGCGAAGTAGGTGAACACCATCAGGAACACGAAGATGTTGTCGACCGACAGCGACTTCTCGATCAGGTAGCCGGTCAGGAACTCGCTGGCCTTGGCATTGGCCAGTTCGCGCCCGCCGCTGCCGTCGAGGTACCACCACAGACCAGCGCAGAACAGCAGCGCGAACACGATCCACACCAGTGACCAGCCCAGCGCTTCGCGCACCGAAACCTTGTGCGCGCCTTGCGCACGCATCACCAGCAGGTCGACGACCAGCGCGACCAGCACGAAGCCGGCGAAGCCGGCCCACATCCACCATTCACCAATTGTTTGCATCGCGATTCCCCGAAATCCTCGGCCACGGAACAAACCGTCGCGACGGAGCGGGAACGCTGAACGCGACCCGGCCTCCGCTCGCAGCGGCGGAAAGCCGGACTCGTGTCCGACCCTCCTCAAGGCCAAGGTCTTGCTCGCAGTGCCGGGCACTGCCCACAAGACCGGGAACCTGCGGTTCCGTGCTGACGGTCGTTGCGGCGGGAGCTACTCCCCTTGGAGCGTCCCGGCCAACCAGCGCCGGGACTGGGCCAGTATGCCGCAATCACGTGCAGCGCGCGTCAAGCGCCAGCGCAGTGCCGCGCCGGCGGATGCGGTGGCATCATGCACGCAGCGGCGCTCGCCGCGGAGCGGGAGCAGCCATGCACGGCACCATGACCCTGAGCGGCCCCGGATTCGAGATCGAGCTCGAGGAACGCCACGGCTACCTGCGCGCACACGTGCGCGGCGGCGCTGATTCGGTCGCGGTCTCGATCGCCTACTGGGCCGCACTCGGCGCCGAGTGCCGACGTCGCAGCACGACGTGCCTGCTGGTGATCGAGGAACTGGAGCCATTCGACGACCCCGGGCCGGACGTGTTCGAGACCGTCACCGATGCCATGGTCGAGGCCGGGTTCCGCGACATCCGCCTGGCCTTTGTCGATGCGCGCGAAGAGGTCGAGGCCAACGAGATGGGCATGATCGTCGGCGCCGACAAGGGCCTGGCGATGATGATGTTCTCCAGCGAAAGCGTCGCCGAGCACTGGTTGCGCTTCGGCGGCGGGCGCGGCTGATCAGGCCAGCGCCGTCGGCGCCGGCAAGCTCCAGTCGATCGGCGCGCGCGCGTGCTCGCGCAGGTACGCATTCGCGGCCGAAAAGTGGCCGCAGCCGATGAAGCCGCGATACGCCGACAGCGGCGACGGATGCGGCGCTTTCAGCACCAGATGCCGCCGTGTATCGATGGCTTTGCCCTTGGCCTGAGCGTGGCTGCCCCAGAGCAGGAACACCAGGTGCTCGCGTTCCTCGTTGAGGCAGTGCACGATGCGATCGGTGAAGCGCTCCCAGCCGCGGCCCTGGTGCGCGCCGGCGCGGCCCTGCTCGACCGTCAGCACCGCGTTCAACAGCAATACGCCCTGGCGCGCCCAAGCCATCAAGTAACCATGGCCGGGGCGGGCGATGCCGAGATCGCGCTCGATCTCGGCCTGGATGTTGACCAGCGACGGCGGCACCGGCGTGCCCGGCAACACCGAGAAGCACAGGCCATGCGCCTGGCCGGGACCGTGGTACGGGTCCTGGCCGAGGATCACCACTTTGACCGCGTCGAACGGCGTCGCGTCGAGCGCCGCGAAGATCTGCGCAGCGGGTGGGAAGAGGGTCTTTCCCGCCTGCTTCTCCGCGACCAGGAACGCGCGCAGCGACTGCAGGTAGGGTGCCTCGAACTCCGCGGCCAACCGCGCCTTCCAGCCTGGTTCCAGGCGTACGCGGTCGGCGCTCACACCCGCGTGGATTGCGTCTGGCGGAAGTTCTTGCCGACGCGCAGCTGGAACAGCAGCTTGGTGATCAGCAGTCGTTCTTCCACCGGCTTGCTGACCAGATCGTTGGCGCCGGCGCGCAGCAGCGCCGCCTGGTTGTTCGGGTTGTCATCGGCGGTCATCACCAGGATCGGCAGCTGGCCCTTGGAATACCCGTAGGGGCCGCGGATGTGTTCGAGCAGCTCCTTGCCGGTCAAACCGCCCTTCAAATAGACGTCGGTCAGGATCAGGTCGGCGCCGGGCCCGCCACTCTGCGCCTTGGCGGTATCGACCAGGGCGAGCGCGTCTTCGACGCTGACGACATGGGTGACCTTGAGTCCGTATTTCTCCAGCATGCGCCGCGTCGCCAGCGCCACTACCTTGCTGTCCTCGACGTACAGGATCTGGCCATCGGCCGAGGTCTGCGCGCTGATGTAGCCGCGGATGAACTCGCCGAGCGCGGCGAAGCCGAGCGCCTTGTCGAAGTAGTCGGTGACATCATCGGACATGCCGCGCGTTTCCAGCATCTCGGTGACGCTGCCGGAGACGACAATGATCGGGATGTAGGCCTGCGGCGTGTGCTCGCGGATGTGACGCGCCAGTTCGAAGCCGTCCATGTCCGGCAGGGTCAGCGCCATCGTCACCAGATCGACCACACCCGACTCGAGATGCTGCTTGGCCTGGGCCCCGGTTTCGCAGCTCATCACCACCACGTTCGGCAGCTCGGCGCGCAACACCTGTTCGATCATTCGGCGCGCCACCTTCGAGCCATCGACCACCAGCACGCGCGGCTCATCGCTCGCAATGTGGGAGGTCAGGATTGCGCTCATGGTGCTTCAGTCGGCCCGGTCGGAGAGTAGTTGCAGGGTAGCGGCGACCAAGGCGCCAATCCAGCCCAGCACGGCGCCCGCGACCAGCGCCAGCACACTCGCCGCCGCGCTCGGCGCGGACAATCGGAAGTCCGCGGCGTAGCTCGCCGCCAGCGCCGCCACCGGTGCCCGCAGCAGCAGGTACACCAGCCACGACAGCGCGATCGCGAGCGCCGCACCGAGCACACCGTAGAGCGCGCCGCCGTACAGAAACGGACGGCGCACGTGGGCGTCGCTGCCGCCGAGCAGCGAGACGATGCTGATCTCCTCGCGCCGTGCCATTACATCGAGGCGGATCGCGTTCGCGATCAGCAGCATCGCGCCGAGCCCGAGCAACCCCGCCAGCACCTGGACGATGCGCCGCAGCAGCCCGAGGATGCGATCCAGGCGTTCGCGCCAGGCGGCGTCGTGCTGCACCAGATCGACGCCGTCGATCGCTTCCAGGCGCGCCGCCAGTTCGGCACCGGTGACACCGGATTCAGGCGTGGCCAGCGCCACCCAGGGCAGCGGGTTGCGATCGAGCGCGGCCGCTGCGGCCTCGAACCCGGGCAGCTGACGCAATTCCTCCAGACCCTGTCCGGGTGTGCGCCGGCGCAGCGCGGCGACGCCATCCACAGCCAGCAGCGCACGCATGCTGGCATCCACGCCGGCGGCATCCAGATCGGGGTCGAGGAACACCGTGACATCGCGCTGCTCATCGAGCGCACCGCCGACCTGCGCCAGGTTGCGCACGGCATGGTCGAGCAACAGCGGCAGTGCCAGCGCCAGTCCGATCACCATCACGTTGACGGCACTGCCGATGCGCTGCGCCGCGAGCTGAGCGAACGCGGCACGACAAGCGGCGCGATGCCGTGCGAACCACTGAGCAAGGCTCGGCCGGCCAAGCCCGCGGTTGCGCGCAATGCGGATGTTCGCCGGCGGCTGCGGCGCTTGCAGCGCGTCCTTCGGGCGTCGACTGCGGCGGCTCATGCACCCTTCCCCGGGCGGAAATCGTCGATCAGGCGGCCCTTGTCCAGCACCAGCACACGCCGTTTCATGCGCTGGATCAGGTGCAGATCGTGCGATGCGACCAGGATGGTGCTGCCGGTGTGCGCGAGCGCAACGAACAGCTGCATGATCTCGCTCGCCAGCTGCGGGTCCAGGTTGCCGGTGGGTTCGTCGGCGACGATCAGCGCCGGCCGCGCGACGATGGCGCGGGCGATGCCGACGCGCTGTTGCTCGCCACCCGAGAGCATGCTCGGGCGGGCTCGCTCGCGGCCGCCGAGACCGACCAGATCCAGCGCCGCGCGCACCCGCTTCTGCAGCTCGGTCTGGTCACAACCGGCGATCTGCAACGGCAGCGCGACATTGGCGGCCACGCTGCGGTCTTCGAGCAATCGGTAGTCCTGGAACACCAGGCCGAGGCGTTGCCGATACGCGGCGATGCGAGCGCCGCGCGTGTTCGCAAGCGCGTCGCCGTCGACCGCGATCTGGCCGCGCGTCGGCCGCTCGATCAGCGCCAGCAGCTTGATCAGGGTGCTCTTGCCGGCGCCGGAGTGGCCGGTGACGAACACCATCTCTCCGGTACCGATCTCGAAGCTCAGCTCCGTCAGTGCATCGCCGCCGTTCGCATAGCGCTTGCCGACGCCGTCGAACCGGATCATGCGCGACCCACCAACGAGTTCAACTCGAAGATCGGCAGCAGGATCGCGAGCACGATCGCGAGCACGACGGCACCGACCAGCAGAATCACCACTGGACCAAGCACGGCGGCGAGCACGCCGAGATGCGTGCGCACCTCGCGCGACTGCTGACTGGCCGCGGCCTCCAGCATCGCCGCCAGTTGGCCGCTCTTCTCGCCGCTGCCGATCAGGCGCAATGCCACCGGAGGCATCGCCTTGTGCTCGCCGAGCGCACGCGCCAGCGTCGCGCCCTCGCGCACGCGCAGCGCAGCCTGGCGCAGTGCGATGCGGATCGGCTCGCGGCGCACCGTGCCGACCGCGAGCTTGAGTGCCTCGAGCACCGGCACGCCGCAGCCGATCAGCACCGCCAGCGTGCGCGTGGCGCGCGCGGTATCCATCGCCCGCAGCAGGCGCCCGAGCCCGGGCAGGCGCAGCAGCAGCGCGTCGAGTCGTTCGCGCACTGCCGGACGGCGCAACGCTGCGGTCGTGGCCATCACCGCGGCGATCGCAGCCGCACCCAGCCACAAGCCCCAGGTCGACAGGAATCGCGACAGCGCGACCATCGCCACGGTCAGCCACGGCAGATCGCGCCCAAGGTTCTCGAACACGTCGATGACCTTGGGCACCACCGACGTCATCAGCCCCATCACCACCGCGCCGGCGACGAGCAGCAGCAGCGTCGGGTAGGCCAATGCGGTCCACAGTTCACGCTGCAGCCCGTCGCGCTGGTCGGCATAGTCGGCCAGTCGATGCAGCGCCCCGTCGAGCTGGCCGCTGCTCTCGCCGGCGGTGACGGTGGCGACATAGAGCTCGTCGAACGATTCCGGGAATTCGGCCAGCGCCGCTGCCAACGAACGGCCTTCGCGCACGCGCCCGCGCAGAGCCGCGACCAGGTGGCGCAGCTTCAGATCATCGGTTTCGTCGGCAAGCGCACCCAGCGCCTCATCGATCGGCAACCCGGCGCCGAGCAAGGTCGCGAGCTGCTGCGTGAACACCGCCAGACGCCCGGTTCCGAGCCCGCGCGCGCCGACCGTACCGGCCACCGCGCTCTCCATCGCCGCCGCGACCTCCAGCGGATGCAGCCCACGATCGCGCAACTGCTGGCGCGCCGCACGCGCAGTGTCGGCATCGACCACGCCACGCTGCTCGCGCCCCGCTGCATCCAGTGCCTGGTATTGAAATGCCGCCACGAAATCCTGCCGAGCCTCGATCAGTCGGCATTCTGACTGATCGCCGAGCCCCGCGACGAGGCTTGGCATGCCCCAAAAGAAAGCCCCGGGCGCTTGGGGGCACACCCGGGGCTGGGGTCGCAGGCCGAACTGGGGAGTAAGGGCCTGCTTTCAGTTCACTCAGGGGATGGGAGTGAACGGATGCGTTGGGGGACGCGATCCGGAGTCTATGATCCGGATGCGGGACGCAAAGTTCGCATGCCAAAGGTCCTGAATTCAGAAGCGGTTCATCGCCGTGCAGGCGGCGCGAAGACCATGTTTCCGCGCGGGTCCGCACTCAGTGCGCCTCGTCCCAATTGGCGCCGGCACCGATGCCGACTTCCAGCGGCACGCGCAGCTCGGCCGCAGCCATCATGCGTTCGCGCAGGCCGGCGCTGAGTTCCTCGACCGCACCCGGACGAACCTCGAACACCAGTTCGTCGTGCACTTGCAGCAGCATGCGCGCGTCGTCGCGCTCGCCGAGCCAGGCGTCGACCGCGAGCATCGCGCGCTTGATCACGTCGGCCGCGGTGCCCTGCATCGGCGCGTTGATCGCGGCGCGCTCGGCGCCGGCGCGTTGCGCGGCATTGCGCGAGTGGATCTCGTTCAGGTACAGGCGCCGCCCGAACACGGTTTCGACGTAGCCGTCGCGGCGCGCGCGATCGCGGATGTCGTCCATGAACGCACGCACGCCCGGGTAGCGGTTGAAGTAGCGGTTGACGTAATCCTGCGCCTCGCCACGGCCGACGCCGATCTGCTTTGCGAGCCCGAACGCCGACATGCCGTACATCAGGCCGAAGTTGATCGCCTTGGCGGCGCGGCGCTGGTCGCTGCTGACATCGTCCGCCGCGACTCCGAACACTTCCGCCGCGGTCGCGCGATGCACGTCGATGCCATCGCCGAACGCGCGCAGCAGGCCCTCGTCCCCGGACAGGTGGGCCATGATGCGCAGCTCGATCTGCGAATAGTCGGCCGCAACCAGCACGAAGCCGGGCGCGGCGATGAAGGCGGAACGGATGCGGCGCCCATCCTCGGTGCGGATCGGAATGTTCTGCAGGTTCGGATCGGTCGAGGACAGGCGCCCGGTCTGCGCCGTCGCCTGATGGAACGAGGTGTGCACGCGCCCTGTGCGCGGGTTGATCTGCCCCGGCAGCTTCTCGGTGTAGGTGTTGGCGAGCTTGGCCGCGCCGCGGTAGTCGAGGATCAGGCGCGGCAGTTCGTGCTGCTCGGCCAGATCCGAGATCGCGTCCTCGTTGGTCGAAGGCTGTCCGGTCGGCGTCTTGGCCAGCACCGGTAGTTTCAGTTCGTCGTACAGCACCGCCTGCAACTGCTTGGGCGAATCCAGGCTGAAGCTGTGCCCGACCAGTGCCTGCGCGCGCGTGGCGATCTCGTGCATGCGCCGGCGCAGCACCTGCGTCTGTTCACGCAGGCGCTGGGCGTCGATCAGAATCCCGCGCGCCTCCATGCGTGCGAGCACCGGCACCAGCGGCATCTCGATCTGGTCATAGACGCGCTTGAGCAACGGCACGCGCGCGAGCTTCGCCTGCAGCACCTGGTGCAGGCGCAGCGTGATGTCGGCGTCCTCGGCGGCATATTCCGTCGCCGTGTCCAGATCGACATTGGCGAAGCCGATCTGCTTGGCACCCTTGCCCGCGACCGCTTCGTACTTGATGGTCTGGTAGCCGAGGTACTTCTGCGCCAGCGAATCCATGTCGTGCCGCGTCGCGGTCGAGTTCCAGACGTAGGAGGCAAGCATGCTGTCGTGGCGATAGCCGCACAGCGCGATGCCGTAATTCGCGAGCACATGCATGTCGTACTTGCCGTGCTGGCCGATCTTGGCGAGCGACTCGTCTTCGAGCAGCGGCTTGATCAGGGCCAGGGCTTCGTCGCGATCGAGCTGCTGCCCCACGCCCGGATACCGGTGCGCGAGCGGCACGTAGGCGGCCTCGCCGGCCTCGATCGCGAACGACAGACCAACGATCTCGGCCTGGTGCGCGTCTAGACTGGTGGTCTCGGTGTCGAACGCGAAGCTGCCGGCTTCGCGCAGACGCTGCAGCCAGTGCAGGTACGCGTCGCGATCGCGGATGCAGACGTAGCGGCCCTTCGCCGCCAGCGCCGGATCCAGCGCTTCGTCCTCGCGACTGGTCGCGGCGATCACGGCCGCGACGCGCGCGGCACGCGGCGGCGCGCGATCGACTGCGGCAACGCCATTCGCCTCCAGGTCCTGCAACGCGGCGCGAAAGCCGTAGCGCGTGTACAGCGTGCGCAACGCGTCGACATCGGGCGCGGCGCGCACCAGGTCTTGCGGCCCCTGCGCGAGTGCGAGATCGGTCTTCACCGTCGCCAGTTCCTGCGACAGCGGCAGCCTATCAATGGCTGCGCGCAGGTTCTCGCCGATCTTGCCGCCGACCTCACCGGCATGTTCGATCACGCCCGCCAGCGAGCCGTATTCGCCGAGCCATTTCGCCGCGGTCTTCTCGCCGCATTTCTCGACGCCGGGAATGTTGTCGACCTTGTCGCCCATCAACGCCAGATAATCGACGATCTGGTCCGGGCGCACGCCGAACTTCGCGACCACGCCGGCAGGATCGAGCCGCGAGTTGGTCATGGTGTTGACCAGCGTGACCTTGTCGCTGACCAGCTGTGCCAGGTCCTTGTCGCCGGTGGAGACCACGACTTCGATGCCGGCGGCCTCGGCCTGCTTCGCGAGCGTGCCGATCACGTCGTCGGCCTCGACGCCGGGGACGCGCAGCAAGGGCACGCCGAGCGCCTGCACGATCTGCATCAGCGGTTCGATCTGCGCGCGCAAGTCATCCGGCATCGGCGGCCGGTTGGCCTTGTAGTCGGGGTAACGCTGGTGGCGGAAATTCTTGCCGCCGGCGTCCATCACGAATGCCAGGTGCTCGGGCTTCTGCGCCAGATGCTGGCGCAGCATGTTGACCACGCCGAACAGCGCTCCGGTCGGCTCGCCCTCGGCATTGCTCAGCGGCGGCAATGCGTGGAAGGCGCGAAACAGGTAGGCCGAGCCGTCGATCAGGATCAGTCTGGGCATCGTGCTCTCCGCTGCGCTCAGCCGTGGACGCGGTTGCGGCCGTCGGACTTGGCGCGGTACAGGGCGCGGTCGGCGGCGTCGATCAGCAACGCCGGTTCCAGCTTCGTGCTCGCGGCCAGCACGGCGAAGCCGACGCTGACGGTGACCACCGGCGCCACCGCCGAGCGCGGATGCGGCAAGGCCTCGAACTCGACGCGGGCACGCAGCGCCTCGGCGAGCAGCGCCGGGTCGGTGCGCTGCGAGTCGTCGATCAGCACCGCGAACTCCTCGCCGCCGTAGCGTGCGACCAGGGCGCCGGCGGCCGCGGCTTCTGCTTCCAGCGCGCCGGCCACGCGCTTGAGGCAGTCGTCGCCGGCGAGGTGGCCGCGGGCATCGTTGTATTCCTTGAAGTGATCGATATCGAGCAGGATCAGCGCTGGCGTGCGCGCCTCGTGCCGGGCCCGCGACCACGATTCGAGCAGGTTGCCGTCGAACCGGCGGCGATTGGCGACGCCGGTAAGGCCGTCGCGTTCCGAGAGCTGGCGCAATTGCGCGTTGCTGATTTCGAGCCGCTGCGTCGCTTCGAGCAGTTCGCCATTCAACCGCGCCAGCTCGATGTTGCGCTCGCCAACTTCGCGCTGCATGCGCGCGATGCGTACCTGGTTCTCGACGCGCACCAGCACTTCCTCGATCTGGAACGGCTTGCCGATGTAGTCGGCGCCGCCGGCACCGAACGCCTGCACCTTGTCGATGGCGCCGTTCAGCGCCGACAGGAAGATCACCGGCACCGCCGCGGTGGCCGGTTGCGCCTTCAGCTGGCGGCATACCTCGTAACCGTCCATGGCCGGCATCGCGATATCGAGCATGACCAGATCGGGCACGTCGGCGGCGGCCGCGACCAGCGCGCGCGCGCCGCTGTTGGCGACGCGGCAGCGATAGCCGTGACTGCCGAGAATGGCGACCAGCAGCTCGATGTTTGCGGGGTTGTCATCGACCACCAGAATGTCCGCCCGCTGGATCGCGGCGGGCGCGGAAGTGGCTTGCATCGGCGCGTTCCTGGGACAACGCAAGGGGAGGCGAGACTAGCATGCGTGGCGGTCGCGACGGCGCGCGCACGCGGGCTATGATCGGCGCTCCCTGGCCTCGGTGACGCATGCCCATCCGCTCCGCATTCCGCTGCTTGGCGATGCTCGTGCTGGCGCTGGTCGCAGCCGCCGCGCAGGCGTCGCCGGCGGCCGCGCGTGCCGAACTCGGGCAGCCGCTGCTGCGCAACTTCACGCCGCGCGAATACGGCGCGCACAGCCAGGTGTGGGCGGTGACCCAGGACCAGCGCGGCCTGATCTATGCCGGCACCGAAGATGGCGTGCTCGAGTTCGACGGGCTGCGCTGGCGGCTGATCCGCATCGCGAACGGCTCGATCGTGCGCGCGCTCGCCGTCGATGGCGAGGGCCGCGTGCATGTCGGCGGTCTGCGCGAGATCGGCTACCTGGCGCCGGATGCCGAGGGCCGCATGCACTACGTGTCGGTGCTCGACCGCCTGCCGCCCTCCGCTCTCGGCTTCGACGACGTGCACCACATCTTCGTGCGCGACGACGGCATCTACTACGCCAGCTACGCGCGCCTGATCCGCATCGCCGGCGATGCGGTCAAGGTCTGGAACCCGACGACCGCATTCCACCGCGCCTTCCAGGTGCGCGACCGCATCTTCATCCGCGAACGGGGCCGCGGCCTGCTGGAGCTGGTCGGCGAGGAGCTGCAGCTGGTCGCCGGCGGCGCGCGCTTTGCCGAGGAGCGCGTCGACGCGATGCTGCCCTTCGCCGCGGACGGCGTGCTGATCGGCAGCCGCGGCTCTGGGCTGTTCGTGCTCGATGCGGCCGGGCTGCGCGCGCATCCGACCGCGCTCGACGCCGAGCTCGCCAGCGACCTGCTGTACAGCGGCGTGCGCCTCGACGACGGCCGCTTCGCGCTCGGCACCATCCAGGGCGGCGTGCATTTCCTCAGCGCCGACGGCGAGGCCCGCGGGCGCATCGACAAGCCGCTGGGGTTGCAGGACGACACCGTCTACGCGATGTTCCTCGACCGCCAGGGCGGGTTGTGGGTCGGCCTCGACCGCGGCCTGAGCCGGATCGAAACGCGCGCCGCGCTCAGCCGCTTCGACGAGCGCTCCGGGCTGCCCGGCGGCGCGCTGGCGCTGCATCGACATGGCGACCGACTGTACGTCGGCACCGGGCAGGGACTGTTCCGTCTCGAACCCGGTGCGGACCCGCGCTTCACGCCGATCCGCGGCATGCGTGGCCAGACCTATGCCTTCCTGTCGGTCGGCACGCGCCTGCTTGCCGGCAACAACGAGGGCACCTTCGAGGTGCACGGCGACGAGGCGCGGCTGCTGCAGTCCGGCGGCACCGGCACGACCATGGCCCTGCATGCCTGGCCCGGAGATCCGGCGCGAGTGCTGGTCGGTCTGTGGGACGGGTTCGCCTCGCTGCGTCTCGATAACGAACACTGGATCGACGAGGGCCGCATCCCGGGCATCAGCGCCGAGGTCAGCTCCTTTGCCAGCGCGGACGAGGATTCGCTCTGGGTCGGCACCTGGAACAGCGGTGTTTTGCGGCTGCATTTCGACGCCGCCACGCCCACGGTCGAACGCTTCGGCGTCGAACACGGCCTGCCCGCGGCCGACGACAACTACGTGCAGCAGATCGCCGGCGCAGCGCGCTGGAGCACGAATCGCGGCATCTATCGTTTCGATGAGGCGACCCAGCGCTTCCTCCCCGATCCGGCCTTTGCCGAGCTGTTTCCGCAAGGGCCGCGACGCATCGTGCAGCGCGCCGCGGAAAGCGCCGATGGCGGCGTCTGGATGCAGACCCTGGATGAAGCCCGCGGAACGCGCGAGGCCGGCGTCGCGCGCAAGGACGCGAGCGGCCGCTATCGCTGGACGGCGCAATCCCTGCGCGCGCTTTCCGGCAGCTGGATCGAGATCGTGTACGCCGACGACGACGGCGTGCTCTGGTTCGGTGGTGCCGATGGCCTGGCGCGGCACCAGCCGGGCCCGCCCGCTGCGACGCGCGCCGACTATGCCGCGCGCCTGCGCCAGGTCAGCGTGCTCACCGACGGCCGTGTTCTGCACGGTGGTGCCGGCGCAACCGCCGCGCCGACGCTGGCCTTTGCCGATCATGGGCTGCGCTTCGACTTCGCCGCCCCCGGATTCAGCGCTGCCGATGACGCGCACTTCCAGGTGCTGCTCGAAGGCAACGACCGCGACTGGTCGGCGTGGAGTCGCGAGGGCTTTCGCGAATACACCAACCTGCACGAGGGAAACTACCGCTTGCGGGTGCGCGCGCGCGATCTCGATGGCGTCGTCAGCAGCGAGGCGGAGTACCGCTTCCGCGTGCTGCCACCGTGGTATCGCAGCGCGTGGGCATGGATCGGTTACGCACTCGCCGCGCTGCTGCTTGGACGCATGCTGCTGCGCTGGCGGTTGGCGCGGGTCGAGGCCGAGAAGCACGAACTGGAGGCGACGGTGGCATTGCGCACCGCTGAACTGCAGACCCGCAACCACCAGCTCGAAGAGGCGCGCGCGCGCGCCGACGACGAACGCCACACCGCCGATGCTCAGCGTGCACGCGCCGAAGAGGCGAATCGCGCCAAGACCGTGTTCCTCGCCAACATGAGCCACGAGCTGCGTACGCCGCTCAACGCGGTACTCGGTTTCGCGCAACTGATGGAACGCACGCCGCAGCGCTCGGCCGAAGACCGCCGCCATCTGGCGACCATCCTGCGCAGCGGCGAGCACCTGCTCGATCTGATCAACGACGTGCTGTCCTTGTCGCGCATCGAAGCCGGCGCGATGGCGCTCGAACGCTCCACCTTTGATCTGCGCGCGCTGCTCGACAACGTCGCCGAACTGATGCGCATGCGCGCCGAGAGCAAGGACCTGTGGCTGCGCGTCGAGATCGGCGAGCTGCCACGCGCGGTCGAGGGCGACGCGCGCAAGCTCAGCCAGATCCTGCTCAACCTGCTCGGCAACGCGGTCAAGTTCACCGCGCACGGCGGCGTCACCCTGCGCGCAAGCTGGGCGCAGGGCCGCGCCGAGTTCGTGGTCGAGGACACCGGCCCCGGCATCGCCGCGGCCGACATAGGCCAGCTGTTCGAGCCGTTCGTGCAGGCCGAGAGCGGCCGCGCGGCGAAGGAAGGGGCCGGCCTCGGGCTGGCGCTGGCGCGCGACATGGCGCGCATCATGGACGGCGACATCGCGGTGCAAAGTTCACCCGGTCAGGGCAGCAGCTTCACCCTGTCACTGGCACTGACCGCAAGCGCCAGTGACGCGCCGTTGCCCGAGCGCCGCACGCGCCGACGCGTGCGTGCACTCGCGCCAGGGCAGGCAGCGCAACGCGTGCTGGTGGTCGACGACCACGATGACAACCGCGCCTTGCTCGCCGGCCTGCTCGGCGCCGTCGGCTTCGAGGTGCGCACCGCCGCAGATGGCGAGGAAGCGCTGCGCGCGTGGCGCGACTGGCACCCGCACCTGATCTGGCTCGACAAGCGCATGCCGGGGATGGACGGTACCGAGGTCGCGCGCCTCATCCGCGCCGAGGAACAGCGCGATGGGCGCGCGCGCGTCGCCATCCTGGCGTTGTCGGCGAGCGCGCTCGAACACCAGCGCGCCGAGATCCTGGCCAGCGGCTGCGACGATTTTCTGCCGAAACCATTCCGTGAGTCACTGATCTTCGCGCGCATGGCCGAACACCTCGGCGTGCGCTACCTGCACGACGCCGACGGTGAATCGGCCACAGCGATGCCAACCGCGCCCGACCAGGCACGCATGCAAGGACTGCCGGCACAGTGGATCGCGGCCATGCGCCACGCCCTCGCGCTCGGCGACACCGAGCGCGCTCGCGCCGGCGTCACCGAAATCGAGGCGCGCGAGCCAGAGCTCGCGGCGCAGCTGCGCGAACTGCTCGCGGCCTATCGTCTGGACGAACTCGAAGCCCTGCTGGCGACAGCGGATCGCAGCCGCTAAGCCGCGTCGGCGCTGATAAGCTAGCCGCCATGCGCACCCTGTCTCTGCTCCTCGCACTCGCCCTGCCGCTACCGATCGTCCTGGCCGCGGCGCCCGCCGCGAACAATCAACCCGACGCCAAGCCGGACCGCCAGGCCGAAGCAGCGCCGGCCAAGGTCGCGGATGCGCCGCGACCGAACGACCCACCGCTGCCGGAGAAGGCGCAGCCACCCGAGGAACCGCCGCCGACGGTCACCATCCGCAACGTCAAGGGTGCGCTGATCGAGGAGTACCGCCACGGCTCGCAGCTGTACATGATCCGCGTCGTGCCCGAGCGCGGTGTGCCCTACACCTACCTCGACACCGACGGCAACGGCCGCCTCGAATACGAAGGCGAGGACGGCCCGGTGCGCGCGGTGTACTACACGCTGTACGAGTGGGACTGAGATGGCTCGGCACGAAAACACGGTGACGATCCGCAAGGCGAATTCGATCGGCGCACTCAAGGCCGCGTTCCCGGTGATGCGCGAGTTGCGCCAGCATCTCGATCTCGATGCCTTCCTGGCCGCAGTCGGCACCCAGCGCAAGGAAGGCTACGAGATCGCGGCACTGTGGGATGGCGACCAGGTCAAGGCGGTGGCCGGCTATCGGCTGATGACCTTCCTGGTGTGCGGACCGACGATGTACGTCGATGATTTCGTGACCACCGCCGAGTCACGCGACAAGGGCTACGGCAAGCTGCTGTTTGCCTGGCTCTACCGCGAGGCCAAGCGGCTCAAGTGCGAGGCCCTGCACCTGGACTCCGGCGTGCATCGCCACGCCGCGCATGCGTTTTACCTGGGCCAGCGCATGGCCATCACCAGCCACCATTTCTCGATCGACATCAGCTGAGACGATGCGCTTCCTGCAGGCGGCATGCACGCGCATCGACGCGTTGAATGAGTGGATCGGGCGCGCGCTGGCGTGGCTGATCTTGCTGCTGGTGCTGCTGGTGTTCGCGCTGGTAGCCGCTCGCTACGCGTTCTCGCTCGGATCGATCGCCGCCCAGGAAGCCGCGCTGTGGTTGCACAGCATGGTGTTCCTGCTCGGTGCCGCGTTCACCCTCAAGCGCGACGCGCACGTGCGCGTCGACCTCGTCTACCAGCGCCTGACGCCGCGCGGTCGCGCGCTTGCCGACCTGGTCGGCACGCTGCTGCTGCTGTTGCCATTCTGCACGTTCCTGCTCTGGGTCAGCCTCGACTACGTCGCCATGGCCTGGTCGGTGCGCGAAGGCTCGCGCGAACCCGGCGGCCTGCCCGCCGTGTTCCTGTTGAAGACGCTGATTCCGATCGCCGCTGCGTTGCTCGGGCTGCAGGGCATCGCCCAAGCGGTCGCGGCATGGCAGCGCCTGCGCACGGGCAGCGAAACGCCCGCGCCCACGCATGGAGTCGGACCGTGAGCGGCGGTGGTTGGGCGATCCTGATGTTCCTCGGGCTGTGCGCCGCGTTGATGCTCGGCTATCCGGTGGCGATGACGCTGGCCGGCGTCGGCTTGATCTTCGCCGCCATCGGCACCGCGCTCGGCGCCTTCGACCCGGTGTTTCTCGAAGCGCTGCCGAATCGCGTGTTCGGCACCATGAGCAACGACACCCTGCTGGCAGTGCCGCTGTTCGTGTTCATGGGCGTCGTGCTGGAGCGCGCGCGCATTGCCGAAAAGCTGCTGCTGACCATGGGCGCACTGTTCGGCGGCCTGCGCGGCGGGCTCGCGGTGTCGGTGATGCTGGTTGGCGCGGTGCTCGCCGCCTCCACCGGCATCGTCGGTGCGACCGTGACCACGATGGGCCTGATCGCGCTGCCGACCATGCTGCGCTGCGGCTACGACGCGCGCCTCGCCAGCGGCACCATCTGCGCGGCCGGCACGCTTGGCCAGATCATCCCGCCCTCGGTGGTGCTGGTGCTGCTCGGCGACGTGCTCTCCAATGCCTACCAGCAGGCGCAGCTGAAGCAAGGCATCTATGCACCGAAGACGGTCGCGGTCGGCGATCTGTTCAGTGGCGCGTTGCTGCCCGGGCTGACGCTGGTCGGTTTGTACCTGGCCTACATCCTGTGGACCGCCTGGCGCCATCCCGAGCGCGCACCCGCCATTCCCGCCAGCGAGCGCGCGGCCATCGGCCCGGCCGATCTGCTCAAGGCGCTGGCGGCACCGCTGCTGCTGATCCTCGCGGTACTCGGTTCGATCCTTTACGGCATCGCCACGCCATCCGAGGCCGCCGCGGTCGGCGCCGTCGGTGCGATGCTGTTCGGTCTCGCCGGTCGCGAACTCGATCTGGCGCGGCTGCGCGAGGTGATGCAGCAGACCGTGCTGGTGAGCAGCATGGTGTTCCTGATCCTGATCGGCGCGGCGCTGTTCTCGCTGGTGTTCCGCGGCTTCGGCGGCGACGACGCGGTACACGAACTGCTCACCGACCTGCCCGGCGGCAAGTGGGGCGCGCTGTTCTTCGTCAGCCTGGTGATGTTCCTGCTCGGCTTCGTCATCGACTTCATCGAGATCATTTTCGTGGTCGTACCGCTGACCGCACCGCCACTGCTCGCGCTCGGCATCGACCCGGTCTGGCTCGGGGTGCTGTTCGCGGTGAACCTGCAGACCAGCTTCCTGACGCCGCCCTTCGGTTTCGCATTGTTCTACCTGCGCGGTGTCGCGCCACCCGCACTGCGCACCGCCGACATCTACCGCGGCGTGGTTCCATTCATCGCACTGCAGGTGCTGATGCTGGTGATCCTGTGCCTGTGGCCGCAGCTCGCGACCTGGCTGCCAGGCGTGTTGAACATGCCGCGCTGAGTGCGGCGGCGCGCCGGTTATGATCGGCCCTCCCCGAGCCGAAGCCGACGCATCCATGCCGGATCCGACTGCTGCATCCCCTGCCGAGTCCTCGCCCACTGCTGCCGCGCCGACGCGCATGTCGGGCCTGGGTACGGATTGCATTCTCGATCTGGAGGCAGCGTCGCGCGCGATCCGTGACGGCGCCATCGAAGCCGCACGCGCGCGCATCGAGTCGGTCCTGGCGCGCTCGCGATCGCATCCCGAGGCGCTGCGCCTGCTCGCGCTTGTGCATGGCGTGCTGCGCCAGCCGGCGGCGGCGGTGGCGGCATTGCGCAAGGCTCTGGCGCAACGCCCGCAAGATGGCCTGCTGCACAGCGACCTCGGCGTCGCCCAGTCTGCGCTCGGCGAAGCCGAGGCGGCGATCGACAGCTGGCGGCGTGCGACAGCACTGGATCCGACCCTGGCGATGGCCTGGTTCAATCTTGGCCGACAGCTGCAACTGCGCGGCGACAGCGATGCCGCGATCGATGCGCTGACGGCGGCCGCGGAGCGCACGCCCGAGTTCCTGCCGGCGCACATCCTGCTGGGCGACGCGCTAACGCACCTCGGCCGATTTGACACGGCGAGCGCCGCCTATCGCGCCGCGCTGGCGCTGCATCCGGCCTGCGGCGACGCCTGGCGCGGTCTCGCCAACATCAAGACGCAACCGCTCACCGCGGCCGATCACACGCGCCTGCAGACGCTGTGGCGACACCCCGACACCGGCGAGGATGACCGCATCGCAATTGGCTACGCGCTCGGCAAGGTCGAGGAAGACCGCGGCCACCACGCCGCAGCACTGACCGCTCTCACTGGCGCGAACGCGCTGCTGCGGCGACGCGCGCCCTGGAGCGAAAGTGCATTGCGCCAGTATGTCGAGCGAGCGCTCCTGCTCACCGGGAAGCTGCCAAAGCCGCCAAACCCGAAGTTCGGCAGCGAGGTGATCTTCATCGTCGGGCTGCCGCGTTCAGGCTCGACCCTGCTTGAGCAGATGCTCGCCGCGCATCCGGAAATCGAGGGAGCCAGCGAGCTCAACGATCTCGGTGAGGTGATCCAGGCGGAATCACAGAGGCGTGGCCTGGCCTATCCCGAGTGGATCGCGAAGGCGAGCGCGCAGGACTGGCTCCGCCTCGGCCGCGACTATCTGAAGCGCACCGCACGCTGGCGTGCGCGCAAGCCGCGCCACTGCGACAAGCAGCCGGACAACTGGAAGCACGTCGGTGTGCTGCGCGCGATGCTGCCCGGCGCCAGCATCATCGAGCTGCGACGCGATCCGCTGGAAACCGCCTGGTCCTGCTTCAAGCAGCAGTTCTATCAGTTGCCGCATTTTTCCTGCGACTTCGCCGACATCGCCGCCTACCTGCAACTCTGCCAGCACGCGCTCGATGGCTGGCGTGCGCGCGACCCGGCGCAGATCCAGCTGCTGCGCTACGAAACGCTGGTCGCCGATGCCGAAGCCGAACTGCGCCGGCTGTTGGCGGCGATCGGGCTCGACTTCGATGCGCGCTGCCTCGACTTCACCCAGGTCGAGCGCAGCGTGCGCACCGCCAGTGCCGCCCAGGTGCGGCAAGCGCTGCGCCACGATACTGCCCGCACCGCCGAATACGCCGCGCTGCTCCAGCCGCTGCGCGCCGCCCTTGCGGCGCGCAGCCTGCTTCCGCGCTGAGGAAATTTCCCCGCACTCACATGGTGATCGACCAGCTGTTGATGTAGCCGGTGTCGCCGCTGGCGTTGTCGTTCACGCGCAGCTTCCAGGTGCCGTTCAACAGTTCCGAGGACAGGTTCAGGGTCACCGTCTTGTTGATGTTGTCGGTGCCCGAGCCGGTGCGGTTGTGGAGGTTGTAGAGCGTGCCGTCGGGCGCGACCAGGTCCACCTTCAGGTCACCTTGATAGGTGTGCACGATCGCCACCGTCACCGAGGCCGTGCTCGGTGCGTTGCCACTGCGGCCGCTGACCGTGATCGGCGAATCGACCGTGGCGTTGTCGCCGATCGTGTAGTCGGTGCCGTTGCTGTAGGTCTGCGTTTGCGGCGGCGTGACGGTGCCGTAGTTGCCGACGATGCTGACGCCCGAGAACGCCGCATACGCCTTCATGCGCACGTAGTAGGTGCCCACGGACGGCGTTGCGAAGGTGCAGGTTTCGGCATTGCCGGACTTGTACGGGCGGCAGTCGTAACTCGTATCGGTCGGCGCCGAACCGAACTTCACGTACAGGTCGGCATCGCCGCTGCCGCCCGACATCGTGAACGTCAGGTTGCTGGCGCCCGCCGGCACATTCATCACGTAGTTGACGCTGGCACCGGTGGCGGCCGAGAGGTTGTTGACCGGCACGCCCTTGCTCAGAATCAACGCGGTGCCCGACGACACCGTGACCGCGCTGGTCTTGCTTGCGCTGGCGCCGGCGTTGTCGGTGACGGTCAAGGTGACGTTGTAGCTGCCGCCGGTCGCGTAGGTCTTGCTCGGGTTGGTCGCGGTGCTGCTGCTGCCGTCGCCGAAGTTCCAGTTGCGGCTGGCAATGCTGCCGTCGCTGTCGTTGGAGCTGTCGGTGAAAGTCGCGGTCAGCGCCGAGGTGCTGAACGCGAAGTTCGCGATCGGCGGCTGATTGCCGCCACCGCCACCCGTGGTCTTGCCGAGCTCACCGAGGAAGGCGAGGCCGAGCTTGGCGAACTTGACGCTGTTCGCGGCCGAGTTGGCCATGTTCGCGAGGGTGTCGTTGGGGCCATGGATGTTCGGGTTGTAGCCGCTGCTGCTGCCAGCTTCGAACATCATCGCCGCCGGGTAGCCGGCACTGGTCCAGGACGCGTGATCGGAACAGCCATAGCCGCAGGTGTAGCTGCTGCGCGTCAGCCCGCTCGGCGCCAGGTAGGTGTCGAACAGATTGGTCAGGAAGGTCTTCATTTCAGCATTCGAGTAGTCGGTAATCAGCTGCATGTCGGCGACCGAGCCGGACTTGTAGTTGGTCATGTCGAGCTGCAGCACGCCGACCACGTTCTTGCCCGCGGTCTTGAACGACTGCGCAATCGCGTTCGATCCACGCAGCCCGACTTCTTCAGCGGCATAAGCCATGAACTTGACCGTACGCTTCGGTTTCCAGCCGCCGGCCAGCGCGATGCGGATGATCTCGGTCAGCGTGGCCACGCCCGAGGCGTCGTCGTCGGCGCCCGGCGCGACCTGGGTGTTGCTGCCGCCACCGTTGGTGTTGATCGAGTCGAGATGCGCACCGAGCACCAGGATCTCGCCGGGCAGCTCGTTGCCGTTCACGGTCAGGATCACCGAGGGCTGCGTCGAGCAGTTGCTGCAGGTGGACAACTCGGTGCTGACATCGCTGCGCGTTCCGGCAAGAGTCTGCCAGCGCGAGCGGATCCACTCCGCCGAGGTCTTGCCGGTGGTGCTGGTGTAGTAGCGGTTGGTGTTTCCGGACAGCGTGGTGATGGTGCCGCGGATGTTGGCCTCGCTCGCCTGCGACAACCAGGGATTGACCGTGGTCTGGTTGTCGATGGTGTAGCTGACCAGCTTGGCGTGCGCCGCCCGCAGCGAAGCCTCGCCGCGCAGGAAGGCCTCGGCCTCGGCGCGCGTGGCGAACGCGAAGAAGCCGCCACAGCGTTTGCGCTTCTCGTGGATGGCACGACTGATCGATTCGAGCTGGTATTCGCGCACCTCCGCGAGCACCAGCGGCGTGCCAATGCTGTCGCGCACGCCAATGCCTTTGCCGTTGCCGACGATGGCCTGCAGGTCGCTCTGATAGATGTCGCTGGAGGTGACGATGAACGCCGCGGCCATGGGATCAGGGGCAGGTTCAGCGCCATCGTCGAGGTGGTTGAGGGCACGACCGGCTGGTGCGAACGCGAGCAGCGCGGCGAACAAGGTGGCGAACGGAATCGGGTGCAGCAGTTGCATGTGAACTACTCCTTCAAAGTCCCGAAAGACACAACCCCGGGCGAGCCGGGGTTGTGCATGGTTCAAGCTAGCGGTGTTGCGTCGGTCACATCGTGATCGACCAGCTGTTGATGTAGCCGACATCGCCTGCGGCGTTGTCGTTCACGCGCAGCTTCCAGGTGCCGTTGATGGCTTCCGACGAGAGGTTCAGGCTCACCGTCTTGATGACGTTGTCAGTGCCCGACCCGGTGCGGTTGTGGATGTTGTAGAGGGTGCCATCCGGTGCCACCAGGTCCACCTTCAGGTCGCCCTGGTAGGTGTGCACGATGTTCACCGAGACCGAGGTGTCGGTCCAGGCATTGCCGCTGCGACCGCTGACCGTGATCGGCGAGTCCACCGTGGTGTTGTCGCCGATGTTGTAGTCGGTGGTGTTGCTGTAGGTCTGGCGGGTGCCGCCACCGGTGCTGTAGTCGCCGACGATGCTGACGCCGGAGAAGGTCGAGTAGGCCTT
>Ga0073899_10000795_pt1 | contig 29080 bp, 30 predicted proteins | sample KloWWTmetaKNB5Ph_FD_88975 | JGI IMG/M metagenome (GOLD analysis project Ga0073899, IMG submission 88975) | Active sludge microbial communities from Klosterneuburg, Austria, studying microevolution and ecology of nitrifiers - Klosterneuburg... | ecosystem: Engineered > WWTP > Aerobic digester >... | reverse complement strand
CTGACCCGGCGCATGGTGTCCTCCGGCGGCGACCCGATGCTGTTCGTGCCGATCAAGGACGCGCAGGCGGCGCAGTTCCTGAAGGACAACGACGCCATCCTGCGCAGCCGCGAGCGCACTGCGCAGAACCCGGCGCTGAACCGGCCGGGCGTGCCCGGTCTGCTCGATGCCGTGCTCGCCACGCAATCCGTCAACGCTTCGGTCAACGCGGTGCTGGTGCAGGTCGAGGCCGGTGCCGATCCGGAGGCCGTGGCCGCACCGATCCGGCGCTGGAAGCGGTTCACCGTGTACACGCGCGCGCAGATGCAGGAAATCCTGATCGCCAAACTCATCGCCACCTCGGCGCGCCAGATCGGCATGTTCCTGGTGATCCTGGCGGTGGTCAGCGCCGCCATCGTCGCCTTCATCATCTACACCCTGACCATGGGCAAGATCCGCGAGATCGCGGTGCTCAAGTTGATCGGCACGCGCAACCGCACCATCGCCGCGATGATCCTGCAGCAGGCGCTCGGCCTTGGCGTGATCGGCTTCGTCGTCGGCAAGATCAGCGCCACGGTGTGGGCACCATATTTTCCGAAGTACGTGTTGCTCGAACCCGGCGACGCGTTGCGCGGATTCATCGCGGTGATGCTGATCTGCATCGTCGCCAGTGGGCTCGCCATCCAGGCTGCACTCAAGGTCGATCCGGCGGAGGCGATCGGTGGCTGAACTCGACCGCCAACGCGGCATCCACATCGAGGGCCTGCGCAAGCGCTACGGCCAGGGCGACACTGCGGTCGACGCGCTCAAGGGCGTCGACATGACGGTGGCGGCGGGCGAAGTCGTGGGCCTGATCGGCCCCTCCGGCTCCGGCAAGAGCACCTTGCTGAAGTGCCTCGGCGCCGTCATCGAGCCCACTGCCGGGCGCATGATCCTCGGCGGCGAGGCGATCTACGACGACGGCTGGCGCATCCACGACCTGCGCGCGCTGCGGCGCGACAAGATCGGCTTCATCTTCCAGGCGCCGTACCTGATTCCGTTCCTCGACGTGACCGACAATGTCGCGCTGCTGCCGATGCTGGCCGGGCGCAGCAACGCCGAGTCGCGGCGCATGGCGCTGGAACTGCTGGAGGCGCTCGACGTCGCGCACCGCGCCAAGGCGATGCCGTCGCAGTTGTCGGGCGGCGAGCAGCAACGGGTCTCGATCGCGCGCGCGCTGGTCAGCCGGCCACCGGTGATCCTCGCCGACGAACCGACGGCGCCGCTCGACAGCGAACGCGCGCTCGCGGTGATGCGCATCCTCAACCGCATGGCGCAACAGTTCGCAACCGCGATCATCGTCGTCACCCACGACGAAAAAATCATCCCCACGTTCAAGCGCATCTACCACATCCGCGACGGCCGCACCCACGAGGAAGCCGGCGCCGGTCGCGCGCTCGACTGACCCGGCCTCAGCGCGTGGAATCGCGACTGGCGAAACGCATCAGCAGCGCCAGCACGACCCAGACGCCGGCGCGCAGCGTCATCGCACGCACGCTGTCGACCGCGACCGGTCCCTCCTGCGCATGCAGCACGGCGATCGCCGCCAGCACCAGCAGGTTCAGCGCCGCGATCACGATCGCCGCGTTCGCCCCTGCCTGCGGCCGCCGGCGCATCGCCCAGCCGGCGCCGACATAGGCCAGGCCCATCGTCGTGTTGAACAGCAGCAGGGGTCGGAAAACCCGATACCCCGGATCGACCCCGGCCAGCACCGACACGCCCGCACCCAGCGTGGCCAACCCGAACAGCACCGCGATCACCGCGGCTGCGGTGCGCAGGGTGGGGGCACGGCGAGAATGGGTCATGGGTGATGCACCGGTCGGTGATGGCGGCAACGATACACGCGGCTACCGCGCGCGGGGCATTTCGGAATGCGCCGACCGGGCAGGCCGAAGGCGGGCAACCACGGGGGTCGCAACCGGTAGGGGCGGCCCCCCGTGGCCGCCCTGGCCGGGGTTGCCGCGACGGTGGCGATTGCGACGACGACAATCGCGACCCCAGGCAATCGCAATGCAGGACAATCGCGATGCGGGCCAACGGCGCAACGTGCGGTTCAATCGCAGGATCGGGCAGGGCAACCACGGGGGATTGCCCCTACAGAGCGATGCGCGGGAACCGTAGGGGCGGCCCCCCGTGGCCGCCCTGGCCGGGGTTGCCGCGACGGTGGCGATTGCAACGCCGTCCTGTTCGGGGTCGCCGCAGTTCGGGACAATCAAGCGAAAGCGTGTCGTATCAACCAACTCAACGCTGCGAGAGGGCCTGCGATGGCGTACGACCCCGATCGACACCACCGCCGATCCATCCGCCTGCGCGGCTACGACTACGCGCGGGGTGGCGCATACTTCCTGACGATCTGCGCCCAGGATCGTGCTTGCCTGTTCGCTGACATGGTCGCTGGCGACCTGTGCCTGAACGCAGCGGGGCGAATGATCCAATCCACGTGGCAGGGGCTGCCGGCGTTCTATCCCGGCGTCGATATCGACGAGTTCGTGGTCATGCCCAACCACGTGCACGGAATCGTCATGGTCGCTGATTCTCCGATGGCGCTGTCGTTGCCGGACTTGGTCCACCGCTTCAAGACGCTGACCACGAAGTGCTACACGGACGGCGTGAAGGGTTTGGGCTGGGCGGCGTTTCGCGGCCGGCTATGGCAACGCAACTACCACGAGCACATCATTCGAAACGAAGACGCGTTGCATTGCATTCGCCAGTACATCGCCGACAACCCATCCAACTGGCCCGTTGATCGCGACAACCCGCAGGCGAATGCGTCGGAACCGAAGGACGCGTGGCGCGCCTGATCGAAAACGGAGACAAGAGCGGGCAACCACGGGGGGTTGCCCCTACAGAGCGATGCGCGGGAACCGTAGGGGCGGCCCCCCGTGGCCGCCCTGGTCGGGGATGCCGCGACGACGATGATTGCGACGGTGCATCGCGGCGCGCATCGGCCAGGCGATTCGACGCCACGGCAGGCCGAAGGCGGGCAACCACGGCGTGCCGCGACCCGTAGGGGCGGCCCCCCGTGGCCGCCCTGGTTGGGGTGGTCGCGACGGTGATGATCGGAACCGCGAAAGACCGCGCATCTCGGAGACACGGTCGGCCGAAGGCGGGCAACCACGGGGGGTTGCCCCTACAGGGCGTCGCGGCTCAAACGTGGCCGCCCTTTTCTACGGGGTGGTCGCGCTGAACTCGTCAAACGCGCGCAGGGTTTCGGCGGCGTAGATCATCGAGGGGCCGGCGCCCATGTAGATGCCCATGGCTACGGTTTCGAGGACTTCCTGGCGGGTGGCGCCGGCGCGCACCGCGGCCTTGGCGTGGAAGCCGACGCAGCCGTCGCAGCGGCTGGCGATGGCGATGCCGATGGCGATCAATTCCTTGGTCTTGACGTCGAGTGCGCCCGGCGCCAGCGCTTCACGCGCCAGCGTGCTGAATGCGCGCATGGTGCCGGCGGCACCGCTGCGCAGTTCGCCGATCGCGGCATTGAGGTCTTCGGTCAGTTGCAGGTAGGACTCGCTCATTTCGATTCCAGGGGTTGAACGGGTTGCGCCGCGCGCTCGACTTCGGCCCAGATCAGGCCGCGCAGGTCGCCCTCGCGAAAGCCGGTGGCCAGATCCTCCGGATACGCCGCTGCGATGGCCTTGGCCACCGCGGGTGCGATGGCGTCCTTGGGGCCGTGACAGGCGAGGCAGGGCGCCTCGACCTTCAGCGCCTTGGCCACGCGCAGGGTCTGGCCATCGTCGCTGCGATGGCTGAGCGTGGCCGCGTCCTTGCCGTGCGCGATTTCGGCGGCGAAGCCGTCGAGCACTTCGCGCTGCCAGTCACTCGGCGCGTTGGCCGGACTGCGCTGCTTGATGCTGGTGCGGCCGACGCGCACGCCGTGTTTGGTCGCCACCTCGGCGGCGATGAGCGGCGCGCGCTCATGGCAGAACGCGACCGCGGCGACCGCGCCGTCCTGCGCGATCTTGGCCTGCAAGGCCGTGCGCAGGGACTGGCCGAGGTCGGCCATCGCAGTTTGCGCGCGCGCGGTGTCGGCGTCGGTGGTAGCTGCGGCGTCGCCTGCCGCGGCGCGGCCGGTTCCGGGCAGGAGCGCCAGGGCCAAGGTCCACGCGAGCATCGATATCGACTTCATGCGGTCTTCTCCGGTGGCGGCTCCCTGCGGATGAGCAGGGCGTAGTAGAGCAGCGGGATCACGACCAGGGTCAGCACGGTCGAGACCAGGATGCCGAAGATCAGGCTGATCGCAAGCCCGTTGAAAATCGGGTCGTCGAGGATGAACACGGCACCGCCCATCGCCGCCACCGCGGTCAGCGCGATCGGCTGCGCGCGCACCGCGCAGGCTTCGATCACCGCGTCGGCCAGCGCCATGCCTTGCGTGCGCGCGTGGTTGATGAAGTCGACCAGCAAGATCGAGTTGCGCACGATGATGCCGGCGAGCGCGATCATGCCGATCATCGAGGTCGCGGTGAACTGCGCGCCGAGCAGGGCGTGTCCGGGCATCACCCCGATCGCGGTCAGCGGGATCGGCGCCATGATGATCAGCGGCACCACGTAGCTGCGGAACTGCGCCACCACCAGCAGGTAGATCAGCACCATCCCGGCGGCATAGGCGATGCCCATGTCGCGGAAGGTCTCGAAGGTGATCTGCCACTCGCCGTCCCACTTCACCGCGAAGCGCGAGGTGTCGGCGGGCTGCGCGAAGAAATACTGGTCGAGCTTCTCGCCGGCGATGCTGTCGGCATCGAGCTGGGCGACGACGCGGAACATGCCATACAGCGGCGAGTCCAGCGCCCCGGCTTCATCCGCAGTGACATAGACCACCGGCGCCAGGTCCTTGTGGTACAGCGTCTGTTCCCACGGCTGCTGCTCGACGCGCACCATTTCCGACAGTGGCACCAGCCGCCCGTCACCGGCGCGCACGCGGATCGCGAGCAGCTGCGTCAGGCTGGCCTGATCGCCGGCCGGCAGGCGCAGGCGGATCGGCACCGGCACCTTGGAGGCACCGTCGCGCAGGAAGCCGGCATCGACGCCGGACACTGCCAGTGCCAGCGCTTCGGCGATCTGCGCCTGGGTGACACCGAGCCGCGCCGCACGTTCGCGGTCGACCACGATCTGTTCGCGCGTCGCGTCCGCCTCCATCGACGTGTCGATGTCGACGATGCCCTCGGTGGCGGCGAATTTCGCCTGCAGCTCGCGCGCGATGGCACGCGTGCGCTTCGCATCGGGTCCGTACAGTTCGGCGACCAGCGGCGCCATCACCGGCGGACCCGGCGGCACTTCGCTGACCTTGATCGATGCGCCGTAGCGCTTGCCGATCGCGGCCAGCTGCGGGCGCACCGCACGCGCGATGTCGTGGCTCTTGCGCGAGCGCTCCTGCTTGTCGACCAGGTTCACCTGCAGGTCGCCGACGGTGGCGCCGCTGCGCAGGTAGTACTGGCGCACCAGACCGTTGAAGTTGACCGCGGCGGCAGTGCCGGCGTGGCCCTGCACGTGTCGCACCTCGGCGACCTCGACCAGCTCCTGCGCGAGTTCGATGAGCAGCGCGTTGGTGCGTTCCAGCGGCGTGCCTTCGGGCAGGTCGACCACCACCTGGAACTCGGACTTGTTGTCCAGCGGCAGCATCTTCAGCACCACCAGTTGCAGCACCGCGAGCAGTGCCGCGAAGCCGACCGCGGCGACCATGCCGGCGAACAGCCACAGGCGCCGACGCGCGCCGCGCTCGCGTTCCAGGAACGGCGTGAACGCGCGCCGGAACAAGCGCGACAACTTCGCCGCGATGCCGTTGCCGGCGCCGCCGTGGTGCGCGTCTGCGGCCGGCTGGTGCCGCGACAGCAGCTTGTAGGCGAGCCATGGCGTCACCGTGAGCGCGATCAGCAGCGAGATCAGCATGCCGGCGGAAGCATTCACCGGGATCGGTCGCATGTACGGGCCCATCAGCCCGGAGACGAAGGCCATCGGCAGCAGCGCCGCGATCACGGTGAAGGTGGCGAGGATGGTCGGTGCACCGACCTCGTCCACCGCCGGCGGGATCGCATCGAGCAGCTTGCGGCCGCCGAGCAGCATGTGGCGATGGATGTTCTCGACGATGACGATGGCGTCGTCGACCAGGATTCCGATGGCGAAGATCAGCGCGAACAGCGACACGCGGTTGATGGTGAAGCCCATCGCCCAGCTTGCGAACAGGGTCAGCGCCAGCGTCAGCACCACGGCACTGCCAACCACCACCGCCTCGCGCCAGCCGAGCGCGAACAGCACCAGCGCCACCACCAGCAGGGTCGCGAACACAAGCTTCTGGATCAGCTTCATCGCCTTGTCGTGCGCGGTGTGACCGTAGTCGCGGGTGGTGCTGATCTCGACACCGGCGGGAATGTGGCTGCGCTTCAAGGTTTCGACGCGGGCGAGAATGGCGCGGGTGATGTCGGAGGCATTCGCGCCCGGCTTCTTGGCGATGGCAATCGTCACCGCCGGCGCCAGCGCCAGCGTTCCCGGCGTCGGTCCGGCGGCGGCGTGCCAGACCAGACTGCGTGGCAGATCCGCGCCGCGTTCGACGCGCGCGACCTCGGACAACAGCAGCGGGCGACCGTCGCGCAGACCGACGATCAGGTTCGCCACCTCATCGGCGTCGCCGAGCCAGGTGCCGGCAGTGAGCGGCACATTGCGCCCCGGCGCCACGCGCTCGCCGGCCTGACGCACGAAGTTCGCGCTGGCGAGCGCGCCGGCGAGGTCCTGCGGCGTCATGCCGTAGGCGGCCAGCCGCGTGGCGTCGAGCTCGACCGTCACCACGCGCTCGGGTGCGCCGATCGTGTACACGTCACGGGTGCCGGGCACGCGCTTGAGTTCGGTTTCCAGCGTATGCGCGACCGCGGCCAGTTCGGTGGCGCCGCGCTGCGGGTCGTTGGTGGACAGGGTCAGGGTCATCACCGGCACATCGTCGATGCCCATCGGCCGCACCAGCGGCTGGCCGACGCCAAGGTGTGCCGGCGCCCAGTCCTGGTTCGAATAGACCTGGTTGTACAGCCGCACCAGTGCGTCCTGGCGCGGCACGCCGACCTGGAACTCGACCGTGAGCACGGCCAGTCCCGGGCGCGACACCGAGTAGACATGCTTGACGCCCTCGACCTCGGACAACACCTGCTCCAGCGGATAACTGACCAGGTTCTCGACATCCGCCGCCGCTGCGCCGGCGAACGGCACCATCACGTTGGCCATGGTCACGTCGATCTGCGGCTCTTCTTCCTGCGGCGTGATCAGCACCGCGACCAGACCGAGCAACAGCCCGGCGATTGCCAGCACCGGGGTCAGCGGATTGGCGACGAAGTTGCGCGCCAGCCGGCCGGAAATGCCGAGGGACTTGCCGGCATCGCTCACGGTGCCGACTCCGCGGCGGCGGCGCCAAGGTGGGCAAGTGCCGCCAGTGGATCACTGGCATAGCGCTCTCCGGCCGCGAGCCCGGCTAGCACCTCGATCTGGTCGCCGAAGCGATGGCCAAGGCGCAGTTGACGCAGCGCCACACGGTTGCGCGCATCGACCACGTACACCGCGGTGACTTCGCTGCGGCGCACGAGCGCGGCGGCCGGAATCAGCAGGCGCTCGGCGCTGCCGATCGCGAACGCGGCCTTCACCGTCATGCCCGGCTGCAGCCCGGTCTCGACTTCGGGCAGTTCCAGGCGCACGCGGAAGCTGTGCGTGGTGGCATCGGCGTAGGGAAACAGGATCAACTCGCGCGCCTCGATGCGGCGGCCGTCGTCGAGCAGGATCGCGGCCTGACGATGTTCACGGATCGCGGCCATGTCGCCCTGCGGGATCTCGACCTCGACGCGCAGTTGCGCCAGCGACAAGCCCGAAATCAATGGCTGCCCCGGGCGCACCGTCTCGCCGACCTGGACATGGCGCTCGGTCAGGATGCCGCTGTATGGCGCGCGGATCACGGTGTAGTCGACCTGCTCATCGGCCTGGCGCAGCGCCGCGCGCGTGGCTTCCAGTGCCGCCTTGGCGGCGTCGCGTCGCGCCAACGACTGGTCGTAGACGGCCTGCGCCACCAGCTTCTTCGCGATCAGGTCGCGGGCGCGGTCGTACGCGAGTTCGGCCTCGCGCGCATTCGCCTCGGCGGCGCGCAGCGCGGCCTCGGCCTGGCGTCGCCCGGACTGCTGTTCGACATCGGTGAAGCGCACGATCACGTCGCCGACCTGGACGTAGTCATTCACGTCGAACGGCAGCTCGGTCACGCGCCCGCCGGTTTGCGCCGATAGCGTGGCCTTGTGCACGGCATCGACCACACCGTCCCAGACGCGTTCCTGCGTCGCCGACTGCGTCGCCGCCAGCGCGGTCGCAAACGTCACCGGCGGCACCGCGCGTGGCTTGCCGGCGTCGTGGCCGCAGGCGGCGAGCAGCAGGGCCGCGGTCGCGGCGAGGAACGGCGCGATGCGCATGCGATTGTCGCTCACTTGAACGCGCAACCGGCCTGCAGGCCGAGCTTGCGGAACACGATCGCGGCCGGGCAGAAGCCGGTGAACGCCGCCTGCAGCAGGTTGAGACCGACGAAGGTGGTCAGCAGCAGCCACCACGGCGAGACGAAGTGCGTCAGCAGCACGCTGATCAGGATCATCGAGCCGGCAAACGCAAACATGGCGCGATCGACGTTCATGGGTTTTCTCCTCAAGCAAGGGTGGAAACGGGTTTACTTCAGGCGCTCGATGCCGAGCGCTTTCAACACATACTTCTCGTAAATCGGCTCGGTATTGCCGGAGCGCATCTTGGCGAGGAAGTACTTCTCGAACATGATCTTCGCCAGGTGCACCCATTTGCCGACCTTGGCCCAGGTGACGTTGCGCGGCGGGATCTGCGGAATGGCGACGAAGGCGGCGCCGGTGTCGCCCATGTCGGCCAGGCAGATCGCGTTCCAGGTCGCCTTGGCTTCGACCGCGCGGCCCTCGATGTCGGCCTGGATGTTTGCGACGATGGCGCTGACCATCGACTCGATCATGAAACCGGTCTTGGGTGCGCCGGTCGGCACCGGAGTCGCTTCCACCGGCGGGATCGCGACACAGACGCCGGCCGAATAGACGTTGCCGAACTTCGGATTGCGCTGGTGCGCGTCGATCAGCACGAAGCCGCGCGGATTGCACAGCGCCGAAGCCTGGCGCACGGCGTCGACGCCGGTGAACGGCGGCATCACCATCGCGAACTGGTGCGGGATCGCGTGTTCACGCAGCACCTGGCCGCGGTCGTCGAGCTCGGTCGCCTTCACCTCGCTCGCGCTGATCTCGGTGATCTTCGCATTGGTGATCCACTTGATGTGGCGCTGGCGCAGCTCGGACTCGAGCAGGCCCTTGGAATCGCCGACGCCGCCGAGGCCCATGTGCCCGATGTAAGGTTCGCTGGTCACGTAGGTCATCGGAACGCGGTCGCGCAGCTTGCGCTTGCGCAGGTCGGCGTCGAGGATCATCGCGAACTCGTAGGCCGGGCCGAAGCAGCTGACGCCGGGCGCGGCGCCAATCACCACCGGGCCCGGATTCTTCAGGAACTCCTGATACGCCGCCCATGCCGTGTGCGCGTGCTCGGTGGTGCAGATCGATTGCGTGTGCGCGGCCGGCCCGAGCCCCGGAACTTCGTCGAAGGCCAGGCGCGGACCGGTGGTGATCACCAGATAGTCGTAGTCGAGCGTGCGGCCGTCGCGCAGCAGCACCTGGTTCGACTCCGGCAGCACGCGCTCGGCGCCGGCGGCCTCGAAGTCGATGTGCTTCCTGCCGAGATACTTCGGCGCGTCCACCTGGACATCGGCCGGCTTGCGCCAACCGACCGCAACCCAGGGATTCGACGGCGTGAAGCTGAACTGGTTGCCCTCGCCGACCACGGTGATCGCGGCGCGGTCCTTGCCCAGTGCGCCGCGCAGTTCATACGCCACGCTCATCCCGCCAATGCCGGCGCCCAACACGATGATCCGCTTCATGGCCTGCTCCGTTCTGTGAGCGCCCAAACATTAGGCGTTGCTAATGTAGTGATCGCTAATCTAGAATGCAAGCGCCGGAGTTTCGGCGGCCAGTGAGCGGGGACCATCGGTGAGCACATCGCGCAAGCGCACAAACCAGCCGCCGCCCATGGCCGCTGCCATGGCCGCCCAGGCCGAACGCGCGACCGAGTTGCTGAAGGCGATGGCGCACCCGCAGCGGCTGCGCGTGCTCTGTCTGCTGGTCGAGGGCGAGCGCTCGGTCGGCGAAATCAACCGCGAGGTCGAGCTGAGCCAGTCGGCGCTGTCGCAACACCTGGCGCGGCTGCGCGACGAGGGTCTGGTGGCGACGCGCAAGGAGGCGCAGACGGTGTTCTATCGCCTGGCCCCGGGCCCGGCGCTGGAAGTGATCCGAACCCTGCACGACGTGTATTGCCCGAGCGGCGCGCGCGCCCGCAGCTGTACCTGAGGAGTCGTTCACGATGTTTTCGCAGTTCAAGTCCATGTTCGGCATCGGTGGTGTGGCGGTATCGCCGCAGGAAGCGGTGCGGCGCATCAACGCCGGTGCGCGCGTGATCGACGTGCGCGAGGCCGACGAGTTCGCGCACGGCAGCATCGCCAGCGCACTGAACGTGCCGCTGTCGCGCATCGAGCGCGAAGGGCTCGGCGCGCTGCAAGCCGCCGGCATCGCCGCGGAGCAGGGCGAGCTGGTGATCATCTGTCGCAGTGGTGCGCGTTCGGGCAGCGCCTGCGCGCGGCTCGGGCGCGAACTCGGCGAACGCGCGATGAACCTGCAGGGTGGCTTGATCGCCTGGGTCGGTGCCGGCCTGCCGCTCGAGCGCCGCGGCTGAATCGCGACACATAGCTTGACCGGCACGGCGTGCGCCGCGCGCGCTTTGGGCACAGCGCTTGCATTCTCCAGTACAGGTCAGAGGAGGGTGTCATGAGCGCCATCATTACCGACAAGCCACGTGTCGAACTGTTTCGCGATCTGGTACGCGAAGGCGAGCAGCGCGCGCAGCAGCCGCTCGACGAAACCCTCGAGAGTTACCTGGTGTTCACCCTGATCGAGCACTTGCGCGATCCGGCGATCGACGCTCAGCCGATGGCGCTGGCGCTGCTGAATGGTCTCGACCAGATCGGCTCGGTGCGCGGGCAACACTTGCGTGCGGTCGGCGACCGCTGCCTGCTGATCGCCGGTTTCTATCCGGCGCTGGCCGAGCGACGCCTGGTGACGCCGCAGTACTACGCCGCGCTCGGTCGTCACGCCTACGAGGAACTGGCGGCGGCGATGCGCGCCTCGCTCGCCGATTTGTACCAGTCGCTGTCCGGCGCCTTCGACGCGCTGGTGCGGGTGCTGGCCGAATGCCGCATGCAGTCGGCGCGAGCGTACGTGCCGCTGCCGGTATTTGCGCATCGGCTGGCTGCGCCGCGCTCACGCTGCCATTGAAGGCGGGCGCGCAGCTGCGTATGGTGCGCGCTTCCTGCGTCGGAGCCCTGCATGCGTATTTGCGTCTACTGCGCGTCGAGCGCGCAATGCGATCCCGAATATCACCAGCAAGCGCATCGGCTCGGCGTACTGCTCGCCGATGCCGGCTGCACCACGGTCTATGGCGGCGGTGGCATGGGTTCGATGGGTGCGCTCGCCGACGGCGCGCTGTCGCGCGGTGGTCGCATCGTCGGCATCATCCCGCGCTTCATGACCGAGATCGAATGGCAGCACCCGGGCGTGGCCTCGCTGGAAGTGGTCGAGGACATGCGCGAACGCAAGCACAAGCTGCTGACCGGGTCGGATGCGGTGGTGGCATTGCCCGGCGGCTGCGGCACGTTGGAGGAAGTGTTCGAGGCGATCACGCTCAAACGCCTCGGCCTGTATCTCAACCCGATCCTGTTCGTGAACACGCGCGGCTTCTACGACGGCCTGCGCTTGTTTCTGGACCACACCATCCGCGAACGCATGATGGGCGCGGCGCACGCCGCGATGTGGCAATTCGTTGATGACGTCGATGACGTGCTGCCGGCGATCCGCAACACCGAGATCTGGCCCGAAGACGCGCGCTCGTTCGCGGCCCTGAAGCCAAGCTGAGTCAGCCGGGCGGCGACGGCGCGTAGAGCGCGCGTTCGATTTGCGGCAACAACTGCCGCGTCAGTGCCTTCGCGCCGGCCTCGTTCTGGTGGTAGAGGTCCCAGAACATGTCGCAGCGCGTGGCATCGGCTGCGTCCAGCGCCGTGCTCAGATCGATCAGCACGATCTCGCCGGATGCGGCCAGCGGGTCCAGCACCCGATGCGACCAGTCAATCGAGCCCTGGGCCATCAGCTCCTTGCGCCAAACATGCGTGATCGGCATCAGCACGAGCACCGGTGGCTGCGGCCAACCCATGGCGCGGATCTGCGCCTGGCGAAGTTCCAGCAGCGTGCGCCGTTCCTCGGTCAGGGGCGCGCCGCCAGGAAAGCGGAAATCCGGCGAGGCGCCGACGCTCGGCAGCAGCGACTTGCATTGGTCGATCGGCGTCTGCAGTTCGGGTCGCGCCGCGCTGGCCGCGGCGCAGGTGGCGACCGTGTCCATCGGCAAGCCGCAGAGGTCGTGCTGGATGCGCGGCCCGTCGAACAGCGTGTGGCGGCCATGCTCGCGGAACCAGCCGAGCGTGCGCTTCAGCTCCCCTGGCGACTGCAGCGCGAACTGCACCGCCTGGCGATGACCGAACAGCGCCGAGTACACCCCGTAGGTATCGAGCTGGCCTGGGGCGAAATGCGAGCGGAGCTCGTCGTCGATCGACCACGGCGAGCGCAGCGGTTGCACGATCGCGAGCTCGTAGCTGCCGTTGCTGCGCCAGACCATGTCCGCCGCCGACAGCGCGATGACCACGCCCTGCACTTCCGGGCGCTCGCGCCGCAGCCAGCGCGACTGCTCGAAGATCGTCATCCAGTGCGACCCGGGCATGCTCAGGTTGGCATGGCTGCGCCCGTGCGAACGTGCCGCCTCGGCGATGGCGGCATGATCCAGGCCGTACTGGGCGCGCGAGCTGCCGAGGGTGACGAAGTCGATGCGCTCGGGAAACTCGACCACCGCATCGCGCATGCGCACGCTGGTCCCGGCATGACTCTGTGGAGGCAGCAGTCGATCCCAGGCGCCGAAGCGGAACGCAGTCTCGACCAGCACCAGGCCGATCAGCGGAACGAGCAGACGCAGCAGCAACGGGCGCATGTCAGAACTGGAAGTAGATGAAGGGCGCCGAGTACTGCGGCGTGAACAGCACCAGCAGCAACAGGCAGGCGAGGGTGGCCGCGCCGTGGACCAGCAAGGGTGCGTCGCCGAGTCTCTGCTTCAGCGCGAAGCGCGCTCCCACCCAGTGCATGACCACGAACAGCAGCAATGCCGAGGCCAGCGCTGCAAGCGGAGCGGGCACGGCACCGGCGGAAGCCAGCGAGCCGAGTTTGTCGATGACCACCAGGCTCGAAGCCAGGTCTGGTGCGCGGAAGAAAATCCAGGCGAAGCAGACCAGATGGAAGGTAACGGCCCAGCGCAGCAGACGCATGCCGACGAACTCCGATTGCCAGCCGGGAATGCGTGCCAGCAACGAGCGCTCGAGCGCCAGCCACAGACCGTGGATGCCGCCCCAGATCACGAAGTTCCAGCTCGCTCCGTGCCAGAGGCCGCCAAGCAGCATGGTCAGCATCAGGTTCACCTGGGTGCGCGTCGGCCCGAGGCGGTTGCCACCGAGCGAGATGTACAGGTAGTCGCGCAGCCAGCGCGACAAAGTCATGTGCCAGCGCCGCCAGAACTCCTGCAGGCTGGTCGCGACATAGGGGTAGTTGAAGTTCGGCGGGAAGCGGAAGCCGAGCAGCAGCGCGATGCCGATGGCGATGTCGGTGTAGCCGGAGAAGTCGAAGTAGATCTGGAACGCAAAGGCGTAGATCGCAAGCAGCACCGCGCCCGGCTCGGCGGCGCCCAGGTCGTTCCAGACCGGATCGCCGGCGGCGGCGAGCGAATCCGCGAACACCACCTTCTTGACGAAGCCAAACGCGATCAGGATCAGCGCGTAGGCGAGTTCCTTGTGCGCGATGTACTTGGGATGGTCGAGCTCCTCGAAGAACTCGCTGGCGCGCACGATCGGCCCGGCGACCAGTTGCGGGAAGAAGGCGATGAACAGTGCGTAATCGAGCAGGCTGCGTCGCGGTGGCAAGGTGCCGCGGTACACGTCGATGGTGTAGCTCATGCTCTGGAAGGTGTAGAACGAAATGCCGACCGGCAGCAGCAGCTCAAGCGGCGTCAGCGACCAGGCGCTGCCGGCAGTGGCGGCCAGGCCGTTGGCGCTTGCGATCAGGAAGTTCGCGTACTTGAAGAACGCGAGCACGCCGAGGTTGGCGATCACGCTGAATACGATCAGCCGGCGCCGGTGCGTGGTGCGCGCGAAGTGCAGGCCGATCCACCAGTCGAACACGGTCGAGAACAGGATCAATCCCAGGAACTGCCAGTTCCACGAGGCGTAGAAGTACCAACTCGCGAGCAGCAGCAACCACTTGTGCGGGGTCGAATAGCGGCGCAGCGGCGCGGTCGCGGCATAGACCACGACAAAAAACAGCACGAACGCCCAGGAATTGAAGTTCATTGCAGCCGGTCGGACAAAGTCCGCATTCTCGCAGCGCAGCGCCGCCACGCGCCAGCGCCAGGCCTCAGTGCGACGTAGGGCGCAGCACCAGCGACATCACCGCGATGTAGTGGCTGAGGCTGCCGAGCAACACGAACACGTGCCAGATTGCGTGTGCGTAGCGCAGGCGCTGGTGCATGTAGAACCAGGTGCCGCCGGTGTAGAACAGGCCGCCGGCGAACAGCCAGCCGAGCGTCCAGTTGTCGAGGTTCTGGAAGATCGGCTTGATCGCGACGATCACCAGCCAGCCCATGCCGACGTAGATCAGTGTCGAGGCCAGCTTGAAGCGGCCGGTGAAGAACAGCTTGAAGATCACCCCGAGCATGGCCAGCGTCCAGATCGTGCCGAACATCCACCAGCCCCAGCTCGCGCGCAGGCTGATCAGCACGATCGGGGTGTAGGTGCCGGCGATCAGCAGGTAGATCGCGCAGTGGTCGAAGACCTTGAGCCGCGCCTTCGCCTTCGGGTGCGGGATGGCGTGGTACAGCGTCGACGCGGCGTAGAGCAGGGTCAGGGTGATGCCGTACACGATCGCGCTGCCGAGCTGCCAGCCGTCGCCGTGGATCGCGGCAAGCGTGATCAGCACCGACGAGCCGCACAAGGCCGCGACCACGCCAAGCCCGTGCGTCAGCGCATTCGCGAACTCCTCGCGCAGGGTATGCACTGGCGCCGTCACGCCTTGCCTCCAGCCAAGTGGGAGCCGCCTCCGGCCGCGATTGCAGCCCGCGACTCAGTCATGGGAGTCGAGCCCGCTGTCGCCGCCAAACCCGGGTGTGCCGAGTTCCTGTACGCCGTGTTCGTCTTCGCGTTCTGCGCGGGCCGGGCGATCGCCGGTGTCGTTCTCGGATACCGGCCCGGCGCCGGCATGGGCTTGACGCCACCAGGTGAAGTTCTTCTTCGGCAGGCCGGCATCGCGTGCATTCACTTCGAGCACCAGCTCGCTCTTGCGCTCGGTAGTGAGCGCGGTCCAGTGACAGTCGAGCACCGCGCCTTCGAGTGCGTAGAGCAGGTTCAGGCTGGGCTTGAAGCCGGCGCGCTTGACCTTCATGAAGGCTTCCAGCGCTCCGATGGCGCGCACTTCGTCGTCGGTCTTGATGCCGACCTGACGCAGCCACGCCGCCGACTTCGGCCCGACGTTGCGGATCTTGGTGCTCATGCGGCGGCCTCGAAGCGGGTCGGGTCGTTGTGCTCGATCCAGGCCTCGACCAGGGCTTCCATGCCGCGCTGGTCGTCCTCGTCGAAGCGCTCCGGCAGCGGGCTGTCGACATCGAACACGCCGAGCAGGTGACCATGACCGTCGAACATCGGCACCACGATCTCGGACGCCGACGCCGAGTCGCAGGCGATGTGGCCGGCGAATGCGTGCACGTCGGCCACGCGTTGCGTCGTGCGCGTGGTGGCCGCGGTGCCGCACACGCCCTTGCCGAGCGCGATGCGCACGCAGGCGGGCTTGCCCTGGAACGGGCCGACCACGAGTTCGCTGCCATCGAAGAAATAGAAACCACACCAATTCAATTGCGGCAGCGCATGGAACAGCAGCGCGGAGAAATTCGCGGCGTTGGCGATGCGATCCGGCTCACCGGCCATCATTGCGCGCGCCTGCGCCAGCAGTTCGCGGTAGGCGGTCGGCTTGTCGCTGGCAGTGACGGCGGAAACCTCGAACATCAATATCGTCCGGTCGGTGGGCGGGCGCGAAGTCTATCAGCGGTGCGCGTTAAGCTTTGCGCATGGACCCCGTTTCCGTCTTCATCACCGGCACCGACACCGGCGTCGGCAAGACCCACATCAGCAGCGCGCTGTTGCTCGCGATTCGTCGGCGCGCGCTGAAGGCCTACGGTTACAAGCCGGTGGCGAGCGGCTGCGTGCGCCGTGGCGAGGAGTGGGTGAGCGAGGACGCGGAACGACTGCGCGCGTATTCGACGACGCCAACGCCAGACCTGGCGCTGATGAATCCGTATGCGCTGCCGGAGCCGATCGCGCCGCACCTGGCGGCGGCGCATGCCGGGCGCGAGATCGAACTGCCGCCACTGCTGGCCGCGCACCAGGCGCTGGCGCTCGGTGCGCATGCGATCGTGGTCGAGGGTGCCGGCGGCTGGGCGATCCCCTATTCCGATCACCTGATGCAGGCCGATCTCGTGCGTGCGCTGAAACTGCCAGTGGTCCTGGTCGTCGGCATTCGCCTCGGTTGCATCAATCACGCCATCCTGAGCGAAATCGCGATCCGCGCCGACCGCTGCGAACTGCTCGGATGGATCGCCAATCGGGTCGATCGCGAGTGCCAGTTCGCCGACGAAGTGGTCGCGACCCTGGGCGAAGAATTGGACGCGCCGCTGCTCGCCGACTGCGCATTTGGCGCGAACGTCGACCTGTCGACGGCACCATTCGCCCCGTTGCTGGATCGGCTCGGCCTGAAACGCGCGCTGTGACTTTCGCTACACGGGCGATGCACGCCGCTGCTGCTAGGGTGCGGCCATTGAATTTCTGGGGAATCCACATGGCCAATCCACGCCTGACGTTCGCGCCATGGCTGCTCGCGATGACGGTAGCGGTGCAGGCGCAAGGCCCCGGCGGATCGATGCCGCCGACGCCGGTCGAGACTGCGAGGCCCAAGGTTGAATCGGTGGTCGATCAGGCGACCGCCGTAGGCACGCTGCGCGCGAACGAGGCGGTGGTGCTGCGACCCGAAGTCGCCGGGCGCATCGAGGCGATCCATTTCGAGGAGGGCGCGCGCGTCGGCCGTGGCGACCCGCTGTTCACGCTCGACGGTGCGATCGCACGCGCCGAAGTGCAGGAGTGGGAAGCGACGGTGGCGCAGAGTCGGCGCGAGGCCGAGCGCGTCACCGACCTGATCGCGCGCAAGCTGGCCGCGCAAAGCGACGCCGACGCCAAGCGCTCGACGCTGGCGATCGACGAGGCGCGGCTGGCCTCGTCGCAGACGCGACTCGCCAAGACCGAGATCCGCGCGCCATTCTCGGGACAGGTCGGGCTGCGCCAGGTCAGCGTCGGCGAGTACGTCAACGTCGGCGACGCGCTGGTGTCGCTGGCGCAGACCGACACGCTCAAGCTCGACTTCCGCATCCCGGAGACCCAGGCGACGCGCGCCGCGTCCGGACAAGTGGTGCGCATCGCGGTCGATGCGTTTCCAGGCGAGGAGTTCACCGGCAAGGTCTACGCGGTCGATCCGCAGGTCGATGTCGCCACGCGCAGCGTGATGCTGCGCGCGACGCTGGCCAACCCCGGCGGCAAGTTGCGCCCGGGCCAGTTCGCCAACGTCCGGCTCGCGCTCGCGGAACGCGCCAACGCGCTCACCATTCCCGAGCAGGCGCTGTGGCCGCAGGGTGGCAAGCAGTTCGTCTACGTGGTGCGGGAAGGCAAGGCCGAGTTGGCCGAGATCCGCATCGGCAAGCGCAGTGCCGGGCGGGTCGAGGTGTTGACCGGGCTGACCGCGCAGGACGAATTCGTGGTCGCCGGTCAGATGAAGATCTTCCCGGGCGCGCCGGTGGCACCGCTCGCGGCCAAACCGCCGGCCGCGCCCGCGCCACGCAAGGAGTAAGCGCGTGCAACTGCCCGAGATCTGCATCCGCCGCCCGGTCTTTGCCACCGTCGTCAATCTGGTGATCCTCCTGCTTGGCCTGGTCGCCTACCAGAGCCTGCCGGTGCGGCAGACGCCGAAGATCGACACGCCGGTGGTGAGCGTGTCCACCGCCTATCCCGGGGCCAACGCCGCGGTGATCGAGTCGCAGATCACCAAGCCGATCGAGGATGCACTCGCCGGAATCGAGGGCGTGGATTTCATCACCTCGAACTCGCTCGCCGAGGCGAGCAACATTACCGTTGTGTTCAAACTCGACCGTGATCCGGACAGCGCCGCCTCCGATGTGCGCGACCGTGTCAACCAGGCCAAGCAGTTCCTGCCCTTCGACGCGCGCGAGCCGATCGTGGCCAAGCAGGAAGCCGACTCGCAGCCGATCATCTGGCTGGCGTTCAACTCGGACCGCCACTCTCAGTTGGAAGTCGCCGACGTCGCACGGCGCCAGGTCAAGGACCGGCTGCAGTCGATCCCGGGCGTGGCCGAGGCGCGCCTGTTCGCGTCGCTGTATGCGATGCGCATCTGGATCGACGGCGACCGTCTGGCCGCAGTTGGACTGACGCCGACCGATGTCGAGGATGCGCTGCGTGCGCAGAACGTCGAGATCCCGGCCGGGCGCATCGAGAGCACCACGCGCGAGTTCACCGTGCTTGCCGAGACCGACCTGACCACGCCGCAGGAGTTCGCTGCGGTCGTGTTGCGCGATGATCCCGGTTACCTGGTGCGGCTCGGCGACGTTGCACGCATCGAGCTTGGGCCGAGCGACGAGCGCTCACTCGGGCGCTTCAACGGCAGGCCGGCGGTGCCGCTTGGCATCGTGCGCATGTCCACGGCCAACCCGGTCGAGATCTCGTCGGCGCTGCAGGCCGAACTGCCGCGCATTTCGGCGCAGTTGCCGGAGGGCATGCAGGTCGAAATCGCGTATGACTCGACCATCTTCATCAAGGCCTCGATCGAGGCGGTGTACACCTCGGTGATCGAGGCGGTGCTGCTGGTGGTGCTGGTGATCTTCCTGTTCCTGCGCAGCGCCCGCGCCACGTTGATCCCGCTGGTGACGATCCCGGTGTCGCTGGTTGGCGCTTGCATTCTGATGGCCGCGCTCGGCTTCTCGATCAACACGCTGACGCTGCTGGCGATGGTGCTGGCGATCGGGCTGGTGGTCGACGACGCCATCGTCATGCTCGAGAACGTGCACCGCCACATCGAAATGGGCAAGACACCCTTCGATGCCGCGATCGACGGCGCGCGCGAGATCGGCTTCGCGATCGTGGCGATGACCATCACGCTGGCGGCGGTGTACGTGCCGATCGCATTTTCGGCCGGCGCCACCGGCAAGCTGTTCGTCGAATTCGCGCTCACCCTGTGTGGCGCGGTCATCGTCTCCGGCCTCGTCGCGCTGACCCTCTCGCCAATGATGTGCTCGAAGCTGCTCGACGCCCATGGCGGCGGTCATGGGCGCTTCTACGATGCCGGTGAACGCTGGCTGGGCGCGCTCACCGCGTTCTACCGCCGCGCCCTAGGTTGGGCGCTCGGTGCACGCGGCCTGGTCATCGGTGGCGCGCTGGCGCTCGGTATCGCCGCGTTCGGCCTGTTCCTCGGGCTGCCGCAGACAAGGCTGCCGTCCGAACTGGCGCCGAAGGAAGACCCCGGCTTCGTCGTCACCTTCGGCATGGGCCCGGAAGGATCGACGCTCGAATACATGGACCGCTACGCGCGCATGATCGAGAACACCTACCGCGAGGTGCCCGAGGTCGATCGCTTCTTCCTGTTCGTCGGCTGGCCGGCGGCCAACAACGTGATCTCGTTCCCGGCGCTGAAGGACTGGAGCGAGCGCAAGCGTTCGGCGATGGAGTTGGCCGACGAGCTGTTCGGGCGCTTCATGCAGATCCCTGGCGTGATGGCCTTCCCGCAGGTGCCGGCGGCGCTCGGCGGCGGCTTCGATTCGCGCGATTTCGAGATGGTGGTGCAGACCACCGAGAGCTACGAGCGCCTGGGCGAGATCATGGCGGCGTTGACCAAGAAGCTGCGCGCCAACCCGAGCTTCCTGCAGCCGCGTTCCGAGTTCGAGATGAACAAGCCCGAGTTGCGCGTCAACGTCGATCGCGACAAGGCGGCTGCGGTCGGTGCCGACGTGAGCGCGGTCGGGCGTACGCTGGAGACCCTGATGGGCGGGCGCCAGGTGACGCGCTTCAAGCGCGGTTCCGAGCAATATGACGTGACCGTGCAACTGGAGAAGGACCTGCGCCAGACCCCGGAAGCGCTGACCCAGGTCTACGTCCGCGGCCGCGACGGGCAGATGGTGCAGCTGTCGAATCTGCTCGACGTGACCGAGTCAGTGGCGCCGCGCCAGCTCGATCATTTCAACAAGCTGCGCTCGGCCTCGATCGGCGCCGGGCTGGCACCGGGTTACGCGCTCGGCGATGCGATCAGCTTCGCCGCGAAGTCGCTGAAGGAAGTCGCCAAGGACAGCGCCACCTATGAGCTGTCCGGGCAGTCGCGCGAGTTCGCGCGCGTGCAGGACTCGACCCTGTTCCTGTTCTTCCTGGCGCTGGCCTTCATCTACCTGGTGCTGGCGGCGCAGTTCGAGAGCTTCGCCGACCCGGTGGTGATCCTGCTGTCGGTGCCGCTCGCACTCGCCGGCGCGCTGCTGACGCTGAAGCTGACCGGCGGCTCGATGAACGTGTACTCGAAGATCGGGCTGATCACGCTGGTCGGGCTGATCAGCAAGCACGGGATTCTGATCGTGGAGTTCGCCAACCAGTTGCGTGCCCGCGGCAAGCCCTTGCTGGACGCGGTGCGCGACGCCGCCGTGCTGCGCCTGCGCCCGATCCTGATGACCACCGCGGCGATGGTGCTCGGCGCGCTCCCGCTCGCCCTCGCCAGCGGCGCCGGCGCCGAAGCCCGCCAGGAAATCGGCTGGACCATTGTCGGTGGCCTCGCCATCGGCACCGTCTTCACCCTGTTCGTGGTGCCGGCGTTCTATGTGGTGCTGGCGAGGTTGCGACGGGGCGTGCCCGTGCAGCGTGCCGCTCATGCTTGAGCAGATAGCGCAGGCGCCGCACCACAGTCGTCCGTTCGCCCTGAGCTAGTCGAAGGGCGGCCGCGACATCTCGACAATCCGCGTGCTCGCGGAATCGGTCTTCGGCGGGCTCAGACCGAACGGGCCGCTGCGCCGCGCCGGATTCAGGGTGCGGAGATCTCCGCTGATGCCGCGGCGGGCTCGGTCGCCGCACTTTCCTGCCCCGGCGCTTCCACCAGGTAGCCGCGTTTGGCGAGTTCGGCGGCGAGGCCGTCGGGGCGGAGCAGTTGGCCCATCGGCAGCACGGCGAAGGTGGAGCGGTGTTTCGCCAAGGCCGCCTCGGCCGCGACGAGCCAGGCGTCACGCATGCGCTCGCGCAGGTTGGCGAGGCCGTACTTGGCGAGCTTCGGTGACTCGAACAGGCTGCGCACGCAGGCGTCGTAGCTGTCGGTGACCACGGTCGCACGCAGCGTGTCGATGTCGCCGACGGCCCAGGCGTCGGCGAGCTTGCGCATCACCGGCAGGTCCTGCTCGACATGGGTGAGCGTCTTCTCGAAGCAGGCGATGTCGTCCAGCGAATCCTGGCTGAAGTCGGCGATCAGGCCCTTGATGTCCTTCACTTCGACCATGACGCTGGGCGACTCCAGCGTGACCTTGGCGCGCTTCGCGGCCTTCTCGACCAGCGGCAGCACGCCGCTGTTGTCCTTGAGTCCGCTGTCATCCAGTGCCTCCTCGTACAGCGCCTGGGCGGCGAAGATCGGGCGGCGCTTGTCGAGCGATCGAGTCGAGCCGAGATGGCGCTTGGCCACCTGTTGCCAGCGTGCGTAGACGGGCGACGGCAGTAGTTCGTCGAGTTTCTGTTTGCCCGGGTTCTTGCGCGCCGACAACAGCTTCGGGATCAGCGCGAGCTGAGCGAAGAAGCCGATGTCGGCCTTGAAGCCCATCGTCGGCGGGCGCAGCACCAGTTGCGATTCCGCGATCACGCTGGCGACATCACTGGAATCCCACTTCATGCGTTTGGGCACCGGCGTCACCGTCCCCAGGATCCACATCTCGTGCTCGCCGCGGCTGATGCGCCACAGGCTCGGTCCCGGCTGCACCCCGGCGACTTCGACCGATTGCATTTGCGCTGTGGGCGGATCTTCGCCCGCCGTCTCGGCGGCGGGTGTGGCGCCACTGATCGCGAACAGAAGCGTGGCGCCGAGAAGGATGCGTCGTTGCATGGCAGGCTGCCTGAAGTCGGCGCGCACTGTAGGCAGGCGGCCATGAACAGAAAGTTACGCGGTGGCGCCAAACCCCGCAGGGCGCTGCCCCGCGTTGGCCGCTTCGACCACTTCGGTCGCGAGGAGCCCGCCATGTCCAACCACGCCTCACCCATCGCCCAGATCAATGTCACCCCATTGGTCGATGTCATGCTGGTGTTGCTGATCATCTTCATGATCACCGCCCCGACCCTGACCCAGCGCCTGCTGCTGTCCTTGCCGCAACCGATGGAAAATCCGCCGCCGCCACCGACCGCACCACTGCGCCTCGGCATTGCTGCAGATGGAGCGTTGTGGTTCGACGGCCAGGCGATTTCGTCCGAGCGCTTCGCTGCCGAGGTCGCCTTCCTCGGCGCACGCAGTCAGCCGCCCGGCATCGAGATCGCCGCTGCCGACAGCGTCGCCTACGAACAAGTGGTCGATGTGCTTGGTACGATCAAGGCTGCCGGCATCCGACGGGTCGGCTTTGCCGAGGCGCGCTGAGACGACTCGCGTCGTCGCTGCATCCGCTGCGGGACCGGGGCGGTTCGGCCGCGTCGGGCCGCAGAAGACCATCCACGGGAATGACCATGCATTGCTTCGTTTATCGCAGCCGCAAACGCGACGACACCTATCTGTATCTGCGTGAGCGCGATGCGTTCGCGCTGTTGCCGGAGAACATCGCGACCTCGCTCGGTGCGCTCGATTTCGTGCTCGAAGTGGAATTGACCCCTGGCCGCCGCCTGGCGCGCGAGGATGCCGGCGTGGTGCGGGCCAACCTGGCGGCACGCGGCTTCCATCTCCAGTTCCCGCCACGCGCGGATGGCGAAGTCGCGCACTGAGCTTCGATGCATAATCGCTGCATCGCTGGTTCCGGAGTGGCCGCAATGATGCTTTCTTGCACGCACAAGGTCTGGGTCGTGGCTGCCGTGGCCTTGCTGCTGGCCGCTGGCGACTGTGCTGGCGCCAATATCTTCAAGTGCAAGAGCAAGGATGGCGGCGTGGTTGTCTCGAACACACCCTGTGCCCGCGGTGCCGAGCCGGACGCCAAGCTGAGCAGCGGCGGCAGTGGCAGCAACGTCGTTTATCGCACGCCCTGCGAACGGGTCGAGGCGACCGGTGCCGGGCTGGTCCAGATCCGCACCAAGGTTACCGCTGCACAGGTGCGGGCGATCGATGCCGAAGACTTCGGCCGCCTGAACTCGGCTGGTGCATCGCGCTTGCTCGCCGAGATCGGCCGCAATGGCGTACTGCGGGTGTGCGCGTTCTTCCCCGGTGGCGATTCAACCGAGACGCTGATCGAGGCGAGCGGGCTGGTACGCCGCGACGGGGTGGTCGACGCCGACGATCCGGTGCTGGCCGCGACGCGGCCGACGGCCGATGCCGTGACCCAGTGCAGTGCGCAGGTGGAGGCCTGCCGCAAGGGCAGTTCGGCGCTCGATTTCTCGTTTGAACGCTGTGTGCAGGCGATCCCGATCTGCGCGGCCGGCAGTGCCGACGGCTGTTGTCCGCAGGCCTGTTTCAGTGCCTATTGGAAGCCGCCGTTCGATCACGCATTGGGTCTGGCCGCGATGAAGTCCGACGCCGATTGCCGGCGCAGTCTGATCGGGCGTTGACGCATTCGAATTCATTGCACGCTCTTGGTGCATTCAAACGCACGAGGATGGGGCGGGCGCGGCAAAGTCGCTAGCATCGCCGCTTGCAACCCAGACAGCGGCCACTGCGGCCGCGGAGCGAGCAGCCATGAGCCAGATCCACGACCTCTTGAACGACGATCTCGACCCCAGCGAGACGCGCGAATGGATGGAGGCGATCAGCGCCGTCATCGGCCGTGACGGCGCCGAGCGCGCGCACTTCCTGATGGAGCGCATGGTCGATGAGACGCGTCGTGCCGGCGGCCATCTGCCGTTTCCGATGACGACCGACTACGTCAACACCATTCCGCCCTCGCGCGAAGCGAAGTCGGACGGCGACGCCGCACTGGAATGGCGCATCCGTTCGATCCTGCGCTGGAATGCGATGGCGACGGTGGTGCGCGCCAACCGCAAGCCCGGCGAGCTGGGTGGCCACATCTCGTCGTTTGCATCGAGCGCCACCCTGTATGACGTTGGTTTCAACCACTTCTGGCGCGCGCCAAGCGCGGCACATCCCGGTGACTTGATCTGCATCCAGGGCCATTCCTCGCCCGGCATCTATGCACGCGCCTTCCTCGAGGGCCGCATCAGCGCCGAACAACTCGATCGCTATCGCATGGAAGTCGACGGCCAGGGACTGTCCAGCTATCCGCACCCGTGGTTGATGCCGGACTTCTGGCAGGCGCCGACGGTATCGATGGGCCTCGGCCCGATCAGCGCGATCTACCAGGCGCGATTCTTCAAGTACCTCGAACATCGCGGGCTGATGCCCGAGTCCGACCGCAAGGTCTGGTGCTTCATGGGCGATGGCGAATCCGACGAGCCCGAGTCCCTCGGCGCGATCGCGCTCGCCGGGCGCGAGAAGCTCGACAACCTGGTATTCGTCGTCAACTGCAATCTGCAGCGGCTCGATGGTCCGGTGCGCGGCAACGGCAAGATCATCCAGGAACTCGAAGGCGTGTTCCGCGGCGCCGGCTGGAACGCGCTCAAGGTGATCTGGGGCAGTCACTGGGATGCGCTGTTGCAGCGTGATCCGAACGGCGTGCTGCGCAAGCTGATGAACGAGACGGTCGACGGCGAGTACCAGAACTACAAGGCCTTCGGCGGCGCCTACACGCGCGAGCATTTCTTCGGGAAATACCCGGAGACCAAGGCGATGGTGGCCAATCTCTCGGACGACGACATCTGGCACCTCAATCGCGGCGGCCATGATCCGCACAAGATCTACGCGGCGTATCACGTCGCGTCGACGCAAAAAGGCATGCCAACCGTGATCCTGGCCAAGACCGTCAAGGGCTACGGCATGGGCGAGGCCGGCGAGGCGCAGAACATCACCCACCAGCAGAAGAAGATGGATACCGATTCCATCCGCCACTTCCGCGATCGCTTCAAGTTGCCGATCAAGGACGAGGACCTGGAGTCGGTGCCGTTCTATCACCCGGGCGAAGATTCGCCGGAAGTGCAATACATGAAGTCGCGCCGCGCCGCGCTCGGCGGTTCGCTGCCGCAGCGCCGACGCCGCGCCGACGAGTCGATGCCGGTGCCGGAACTCGTGACCTTCGATCGCCTGCTGAAGTCCTCGGGCGAGCGCGAGATCTCGACCACGATGGCCTTCGTGCAGGCGCTGAACCTGGTGCTGCGTGACAAGACGGTTGGCCCGCGCGTGGTGCCGATCGTCGCCGACGAGGCGCGCACTTTCGGTATGGAAGGACTGTTCCGCCAGATCGGCATCTATGCGCCCTTCGGGCAGTTGTACAAGCCGGTCGATGCCGACCAGCTCATGTACTACCGCGAAGACGCCGCCGGCCAGGTGTTGCAGGAAGGCATCACCGAAGCCGGAGCGATGTGCTCCTGGCTCGCGGCCGCGACCAGCTACAGCACCAACAACCTGCCGATGCTGCCGTTCTTCATCTTCTACTCGATGTTCGGCATGCAGCGCGTCGGCGACCTCGCCTGGCTCGCCGGCGACATGCGTGCGCGCGGCTTCCTGCTCGGTGCCACCAGCGGACGCACCACGCTCAACGGCGAAGGCCTGCAGCACGAGGATGGCCATTCGCACCTGCTCGCTTCGGCCATTCCGAACTGCAAGAGCTACGACCCGACCTTTGCCTTTGAAGTCGCGGTGATCCTGCAAGACGGCATGCGGCGCATGCTCACCGAGCAGGAGGACGGCTACTACTACATCACCCTGGTCAACGAGAACTACACGCATCCGGAGATGCCGGAGGGCGCGGCCGAAGGCATCATCCGCGGCATGTACTTGCTGCGCGACGCGGGCAAGGCGAAGAAGAACGAACTGCGCGTGCAGCTGATGGGCTCCGGCACCATCCTGCGCGAGGCGATCGCTGCCGCCGAGTTGCTGGAGAAAGACTTCGGCGTCAAGTCCGACATCCACAGCTGCCCGAGCTACAACGAGCTGCGCCGCGACGGCGCCGACGTCGAGCGCTGGAATCGCCTGCATCCGGAAGCCGAGCCACGCAAGGCCTGGATCACCCGTCAGCTCGAAGGCCGCGACGGCCCAGCCATCGCCGCCACCGACTACGTGCGTCAGTACGCCGACCAGGTGCGTGCCTACCTGCCCAAAGGCATGAGCTACACCGTGCTCGGCACCGACGGCTTCGGCCGCTCCGACACCCGCGCCAACCTGCGCCGCTTCTTCGAGGTCGACCGCCACTGGATCGCCCACGCCGCGATCAGTGCGCTCGCCGACGAAGGCAAACTCAAGCGCGCGGATGTCGCGAAGGCGATCAAGCTCTACGGCATCGATGTGTCCAAGGCGAATCCGATGACGGTATAAGGCAGCAGGTCAGGCGACTGCGGGAACGGTTCGATGAGCATTCCAACCTACGAAAAGTTCATCGAACCGTTGCTGCGGGAACTGGCGAAGCATCCAGACGGACTATTGATCGAGGCGGCCCATGAGGCGACCGCCAAAGCGCTTGGACTCACGAGTGAACAACGGGAGTCAGTGCTCGCGAGCGGACAACCGGTCTATCGCAATCGAAGCGGTTGGGCGCATGACCGCCTGAAACGTGCAGGATTGTCTTCATCCCCGCGACGGGGCTTGTGGCTGATTACATCCGCCGGCGTCGATTTCTTGAAACAGCATCCCGCCAAATTTCCGACAGAGTTGGAAAAGGAGTTGGCCAAGGCATTCATGGATGTGCGTCTTCGGACATCGACCCAAGACACCGCGGCTCGGCACAATGCAGCCATCACGCAACAGATGGATTTGCTCCCGACGACGACCCCGGTCGAACGAATCGACGAAGCGCTGAGCGAGATCCGTATTTCCGTCTCCGCCGAAATTCTCGACTCGCTGGCGCGAGTGGCACCGAGCTACTTCGAGACAATCGTGCTGGACCTTCTGCATCGGATGGGATACGGCGCGAATCGCGAAGACCTCGTTCGTGTCGGCGGTAGCGGCGACGGCGGCATCGATGGCGTGATTTCGCTGGATCGCCTCGGGCTTGAAAAGGTATACGTTCAAGCCAAGCGCTGGCAGGGTTCCGTCGGCAGTCAGGAGATTCAAGGCTTTTATGGCGCACTTGCGGGCAACCGTGCCAACAAGGGCGTGTTCATCACGACGTCCTCGTTCACCAAGCAGGCCCTGACTTTTGCCGCGAAAGTAGATCGAATTGTCTTGGTCGATGGACACCGATTGGCGCAGCTGATGATTGACCATGAAGTTGGTGTTTCGAGTCGATCCATACGAATTCCGCGTGTCGACGGGGACTACTTCGAGGGCGAGTGATTCCGGCGCGTCGCCTTGTTCAAGCTCAGTCCGTCGACTTCAACCCGGCGACGCGGATGCGGATTGGCCTGGTGGGAGATACTGACCGCGCGACAGCAGATCAGGCGAATTCGATTGGAGCGTGGCGGTGTCCAAGCCATTTACCAGGTCACAGATCAACAAGCTCGGCGAGCGGCTCCGGTCTGGCGCGAGCGACGATGACTTGCGCATGCTCTCGGAGTATCGCAACTCCCATGAAGTGGCCTTGGAAGCCACGATACATGAAGTCGAGGAATGCACTCGACTCACACCTGTCGGGCGGCCGAAATCGAATCAGAGCATCATCGAGAAGCTCCGGCGGCAGTCGACGCGGTTGAGCCAGATGCAGGACATCGCGGGTTGCCGGCTGGTCGTAGAGGGGCCGATGCAGCAGCGGCAATTGCTGGAATCGCTGCTGTCCAGGTTTCCGGGAGCAGAGGTTCACGACCGTCGGGCCAAGCCCAGCAATGGCTGCCGCGCGATCCATCTCGTGGTGCAGCACGTCGATGGGCAGCACGTGGAGATCCAACTTCGGACCGAGCTACAGGACCTGTGGGCGCAATGCAGCGAACGCCTGGCGGACTTGCACGGCATCGAGGTCAAGTATGGCGGCGGACCGCCCGAGATCAGCGCGCTGCTGACGAGGCTTTCCGAGTTCGTGGCCGAGATCGAGCGATTGCAGATGCTCGCGTCTCCGAACGCCGTTGCGGACCGCGTGCGGGAGGCGGAACTGCCGGCGAGGTTGCGGTGCGGTTATGCCATGGTTGGCGAGAGCTTCCCGCAGTTGCGGTACTTGCTCGGCATGCTTCCCGACTTGGTTGTATCGTCGCGGCAAGCGAGGTGATCCGATGTACTTCCTGATTGACTATGACCGCGGGGCGGGAAAGCTTGTGTCGATGACGGCGTTCGAGGCCGATCAGGGCGTTGCAGCGCGGGCGAAGCGGTTGGCGCTGGAGCTGGAATATCACGGTGCCGGCCGAGTCCGCGAAGTGGTCATCCTGCAGGCGCCGTCGGAAGCGCATATCCGCAAGACGCATCGGCGCTATTTCGAGACGCTGGAAGAGCTGGTCAAGCTGGCGGGTTGATCTGCGAGCGGACGCGGCCGGCGTCGGGCGGCTTTCGCGCGCCGGGGCCTGCGTCTACACTCGGGGGCATCGTTTGACTGAAGACAGGGAGTGCCCGATGGCGGTCGATGCGTCGCTGCTGGCGAAGTT
>Ga0073899_10000794_pt1 | contig 29095 bp, 31 predicted proteins | sample KloWWTmetaKNB5Ph_FD_88975 | JGI IMG/M metagenome (GOLD analysis project Ga0073899, IMG submission 88975) | Active sludge microbial communities from Klosterneuburg, Austria, studying microevolution and ecology of nitrifiers - Klosterneuburg... | ecosystem: Engineered > WWTP > Aerobic digester >... | reverse complement strand
GCCACCAAGTGTGAGGTGCAGGTGGCCTATGCCATCGGCATGGCCCACCCGGTGAGCATCCTCGTCGAAACCTTCGGCACTGAGAAGGTGGCCAACGAACAGATCGTCCGCGCAGTGCGAGAGGTGTTCGACCTCCGCCCGGCGGCGATCGTGCGCGACCTGGACCTGAAGAGGCCGATCTACCAAGCCACTGCTGCTCACGGGCACTTCGGTCGCTCCCTGCCCGATTTCACGTGGGAGCACGTCACCCGGCTCGACCACTTCATGCGCGCCGTCGGGGCGTGAGCCGCGTAGGCACGGCGTGAGCGCGGCGGGCGATGCCCCGCACCCTCCGGTCGCCCGGGTAGTACCCGATGTCACCGGTCTCGACAAGCAGTTCGACTACGTCGTTCCCGAGCACCTGCGCTCCCTAGTGGATGTGGGAACCCTGGTGAGGGTGCCCCTGCACGGGCGCAGGGTGGGGGGCTGGGTGGTCGCGCTCGGCGCTCTCGACCCGGCGGTGTCGCAGGAGAAGTTGATGCCGATCCTCAAGGTCTCATCGCTGGGCCCGCCACCCGACGTGGTGGCGTTGGCCCGGTGGGCCGGCCCCCGCTGGGGAACAGACCGGCTGAGGCCGTTCCTCGTTGCTGCCTCGCCTCCGAAGATGGTCGCTGATCTCGGCCCGTCGCGGCGGAAGGTGGCCGTGACCCCCGAGATCGATGTCTTCGCCTCCGGCGTTTATCGCAACCCACCCCTGACCGACCCACTCCCTCTGGTGACATCTGTGGCTCGTACCGGTCCGACGATCGTGGTGCACCCATCTCACGGCGCGGCGCGGGCGATCGCCGCTCGAATGCGCAAAGCGGGTTTCACGGTGGCGCTCGTACCCGACGAGTGGGCAGCGGCCGCAGCTGGGGTCGACGTCGTGGTCGGCACCCGAGTTGCGGCATGGGCGCCGTGTCCCGGCCTGCGCGCCGTCGTGGTGCTCGACGAGCACGACGACGCTCACCGGGAAGAACGCACCCCCAACTGGCACGCCCGCGACGTGCTGGCGGAACGGGCCGCGCTGGCCGGTGCGGCCTGCGTACTCGTGTCACCGTGCCCGTCGGCGACAGCGATGCACTGGGCCGGGGCGCGGGTACACGACGTGCCATTAGGGGAGAGGGTCGGCGGCTGGCCGTTCCTCGAGGTCGACGATCTCGGCGACGTCGAGCCATGGAAGCGCTCGTTGGTCGGGTCGCGACTGAACGAGGCGCTCCGCGACCGGGCGAAGAGGGTCGTGTGCGTGCTCAACACGGCTGGCCGGGCGCGACTGTTGGCCTGCAAGACCTGCCGCTCCATCCAGAGGTGCGAGCGATGTGAAGCCGCGGTGGCGATGAGCGACGACGGCATGCTGCAGTGCGGGCGCTGCGACACGGTGCGACCGGCGGTGTGTCAGGCCTGCGGGACGACGGCACTGAAGCTGGTGAAGCCCGGTGTCACCCGCCTGCGCGAGGAGCTCGAGGCCGCCGCCAACAGGCCGGTCGTCGCCGTCACCGGCGACAGTGCGGATCTGCCGGCGGCCGACGTGTATGTCGGCACCGAAGCCGTACTCCACCGGGTGAGGGGCATCGACGTGGTCGCGTTCTTGGACTTCGACGCGGAACTGCTGGCTCCCCGCTACTTGGCCGTCGAGCATGCGATGGCGCTGCTGGTGAGGGCGGGGAGGCTTGTCGGCCGGCGCGAGGGTGGCGGCAAGGTCCTGGTGCAGACCTACCTGCCCCATCACGAAGTACTTCAGGCGGTGCAGTTCGCCGACCCGGACCGCGTGATCGCACCGGAGTTGGCCCGCCGGAGCATGCTCGGCCTGCCCCCTTTCCGCGCCCTGGCCGCCGTGGAGGGTCCCGAGGCGGCGAGCTTTGGCGCACAGACGGGTCTCGAGGCCGCCCCAACGCCGAAGGGGGTCTTGTTGCGTGCTGCGACGTGGGAGGAACTGGGCCGCACTCTCGCCGCGACTCCGCGCCCCAAGGGATCGCGGCTTCGAGTCGAGGTCGATCCGCCCCGCGTCTGAAATCGTGGGGCACCGACACTGCCTGCGCCCTACCCTGGCATCAATGTCGACGCCAGGGTTCCGTTCGTTCAGCCCCGCGCTGCAGAGGTTCTTCATCGCCACTGTGGTGAACATGATCGGTTCCGCCGCTCTGTTCGCATTCGTGCTCGTCTATTTCCACGAGGTTCGCGGCATTCCGATGGCACAGGCCGGCTTCGCGGTCGGAGCGATGAGTTTCACGATGGTGCTCGCCACACCCCTGGCCGGCTCCCTGTCGGATCGTTTCGGTGCTCGGCGGATGCTCGCCGTTGGCTGCCTCGTGTCGATCGTCGCCGGTGGGGCCTACGGCTTCGTCGACTCGTTCGCGGCCGCAGTGTCGGTGTCGGTGCTGATCGGCATCGGCAATGCTCTGTGGTTTCCGTCACAGGCGGCTCTGCTGACCTTGATCGTGCCCACCGAGCAACGCCCTGCAGTGTCGGCCTTTCAGCGAGCGGCAATGAACCTCGGTGCCGCTCTCGGAGCCGCTCTCGGCGGGGTACTGGTGAGAGCAAACACCCTCACCTCGTTCCGCTGGCTGTTCGCGGTGAACATCGCCACCTATGTGGTGTTCCTCGCTGTCCTACCCGGCCTGCCCCACGGCCGGGTGGAACAGAGGCTCCACCACGAACGACTCCACTTCGGTGACGTTCTGCGCGACCGGTTCTTCCTCAGCCTGCTCGCCACCGATGTGGCCATCGCCCTCGGCTTCGGGTTCCTGTGGGGCTTCATGCCCGCCTACGCCTCGGAACTCGGGATCAGCAAGATCACGATCGGGATCCTCTTCGCCTTCGGCGCCGCCAGCGTGGTGCTGACCCAGATCCCCACTTTGCGCTGGGTGCGCGGGCGGCCGCGGATGAGGTCGCTGGCGATCATGAACGCCTGGTTCTTCGCCGCGTCAGTACTGATGGTGATGACTGCGCACACATCCATCGCCGTCGCGATAGTGGCTATCGGTGTCGCCCAGGTGCTGGGGGGCTTTGGTGAGGCGGTGCTCGGCGCGGTGCGCCAGCCACTGACTTCGGATCTCGCCCCACCCGAATTGGTGGGCCGCTACTTCGGTCTGGCGACGATGGTCTTCCAGGTCTGCATCGGGCTGGCCGTCACCATCGGCGGCCTCGTCATGCAGCACTCGCTCACTGCCGTATGGCTGGTGCCGCTAGCGGCATCGGCGGGTGGTGTGCTGGGCTCGCTGGCTCTGAGCCGGCGTATCCCTGCCCAAGTGGCGATCAGCGCGTGAGCGCCGTGCTGCGCAGGATGCGGTAGCCGGCGCTGCTCGCCAGGCGGGACGTCGGGTACCCCTGCTCGATCAGCCAATCCTGCAACGAGTCACTGCCGAGATGCTTGTGCACCACCAAGATGGCCTCGCCGGCACCCTCACCGGCAACCTGTGCCCCGACCTCGGTCGCTTCGGTGAGCCTGCTCAGCCAGCGGAGCAGCATCGAGTGCAGAGCCGCCTTGCCGATGCGGATCGCCGGGTTGCTCCAGACGGTGGCGAAGCGGATGTCGGCCGGAACCTCTTCGGGGGCGCAGACGGTCACGTTGGCCAGGCCGTTGCGTTCGGCATTGGCGCGGCACAGGTTGCGGGCCCTCTCGTTGACGTCGACCGCCCACACCGTGGCGGTGGGGGAGCGCCGTGCCATGGTGAGGGCGAGGGGGCCGTTACCGCACCCGAGGTCGAGCAGGTTCCCGGTGGGGGAGGGTGGCGGAGCCTTCAACAGGAGCAGCTTCGAACCCTGGTCGATCCGGTCATAGCCGAACACCCCGCGGTCGGTCATCAGCACGAAGGAACCGTCCGGCAACCACAGGGTGACCTCGCGTGGAGCCGACTCAGCGGTGGGTTCCTCATCAAAGTAGTGAGAACCGGGTGCCGTCACGGATCGGTAGCCTTGCATGCGTGGCGTACGAGATCCGCACTTACGGTGACCCAGTGTTGAAGACCAAGGCCCATCGGGTCGATGAGATCGACGGCAAGGTGGCGCGCCTGATCGACGACATGTTCGACACCCTTTACGACTCCGACACAGGTATTGCCCTCGCTGCCCCTCAGATCGGCGTCCAGAAGCAGATCGTCGTGTGGGACATCGACGACCAGCCGACGGCGATCATCAACCCGGTGGTGGTGGAGTCCTCCGGGGAGTGGGTCTACAACGAGGGCTGCCTCAGCATCCCCGAGCTCTACGTCGACATCCTCCGCCCTAACGAAGTGTTGGTGCGCGGCCTCGACATCGACGGCAACGAGGTCGAGATCGAGGCCGGCGAACTGATGGGGCGCATGCTGCAGCACGAGATCGACCACCTCGATGGGGTGCTGATGTTCGAGCGGATGACGCCGGACCAGCGCAAGGAGGCCATGGCCGAGTACCGGCGCATCCAGGAGACTCCTTCTCCTCCCGAGCGTCGGCGCATCCGCCTGAAGTGAGACGGCGCCTCGCCTATCTAGGCACACCCGAGATGGCGGTTCCACCCCTTCGGGCACTCGTCCAAGCCGGTCACCAAATCGAATTGGTGATCACCCGGGCAGACAGGCGACGCGGTCGCGGTGGCGAGACAACGCCCAGCCCGGTGAAGGCCGCGGCGGTCGAGCTCGGACTACAAGTGAGCCACTCGGTCGACGACCTGCTCGGCCGGGGGATCGAGCTCGGTGTGGTGGTGGCCTTCGGTGTGCTCATCCGGCCCCACGTTCTGGCCGAGGTGCCGATGGTGAATCTCCACTTCTCACTCCTGCCTCGCTGGCGCGGCGCTGCGCCGGTGGAGAGGGCTCTGCTCGCCGGCGACCTCGAGACGGGGGTGTGCCTGATGCGCGTCGAAGAAGGCCTCGACACCGGCCCCGTCTATGACACGGTCCGTGTGCCCATCGGACCTCGTGTGACTGCGGCCGAACTCGCCGCACAGCTGGTGTCCGTCGGAACGGACCAGCTGGTGCGCTGCCTCGCGGAACCACTGCCCGAGCCCGTAGGCCAGGTCGGTGAGCCGGTGTACGCGGCCAAGATTCGTTCCGAGGAGCTGCACATCGACTGGTCTCAGTCGGCCCAGCAGATCGACCGCCTCGTACGCCTCGGCGGGGCGTGGACGACCTTCCGCGGCAGGAGGGTGAAGGTTCTATCGAGCGAACTGGCCTCACTGGAGTACGGCACCTCGGGCGACGTCGGTCTTGTCTCACCGGTCCACGGTCTCGTTGTGACCCGGGTGCAGCCGGAGGGCAAGGGGCCGATGGCGCTGGTCGACTTCATCCGTGGCGCACGAGTGCAGCCCGGTGAGACCTTCGTATGAGCCGCCACCCAGCCTCGGCGAGATCCGTTGCCTACCTCTGCCTCCAGCGCATCGAGCACGAAGGCGCTTACGCCAACCTGGTCACTCCAGCCGAATTGCAGCGCAGCGGCCTCTCGGACCGCGACCGCCACTTCGTCACCGAACTCGTCTACGGCACCACCCGAATGCGCAGGGCGTGCGACGCCCTCGTCGATCGCTTCATCAGCTCCGAGCCTCAGCCCGAGATCCGTACCCTGTTGCGCCTCGGCGCCTACCAGCTCGAGTTCGCCAAGGTCGCGCCCCACGCTGCTGTCGGCGAGACGGTGGAACTGGCCCCGAAGAGGGCCCGGCCCTTCGTCAACGCCGTGCTGCGCAACGTTTCACGAAGCGCGGCGCCCTCCGGATCGGAGTGGCCATCCGACGCCGTTCGGCTGAGCTACCCCGACTGGATCGTCGATCGTCTGGTGGCCGAACTCGGGAGCGACGATGCCCTGGCGACGCTGGCCACGATGAACGAGCCACCACAGGTCACAGAGCGCGCCGACGGCTACATCCAGGACCTCGGCTCCCAGTGGGTGGCGGCAGCGGTGGAAGCCGAACCCGGCCAGGTCGTCCTCGACGCATGCGCGGCACCCGGAGGCAAGGCGACGGCCATCGGCTCGTGCGGTGCGGTGGTGGTGGCAGCCGATCTGCAGCCCCATCGGGTCAGCCTCATCGTCGCCAACGCCCTACGTGTCGCGGCTTCCACCGTGTTTTCCGTGGTAGCCGACGCGACACGGTCGCCATTTTCGACGGCTGCGTTTGACCGTGTGCTGATCGATGCTCCGTGCAGCGGGTTGGGAACCCTGCGCCGAAGGGCCGACGCACGCTGGCGCATCCAGCCCACCGACGTGACCGAACTGGCGGCCTTGCAGGCAAGGATGATCGACGAGTGCGCGCCCCTGGTACGCCCCGGTGGCACCCTCGTCTACTCCGTGTGCACCTTGCTGGCCGAGGAATCGGTGGACCACCCCGTTCCGCTCGGCTTCGATGTGATCACCGATGCGCCCCCGGGGGAGTGGCAGCCCTTCCGTCAGGGGTGGAGGGTGCTTCCCCATGAGACCGGCACCGACGGGATGATCCTCATTCGGTACCGTAGGAAGACATGAGCGATCAGTCCCCCCTCCTCGCCAAGGTTCTCACCGTCAGCGACGGGGTCGTCGCCGGCACCCGCGTCGATGCCAGCGGGGCCGCCCTGGTCGAACTTCTGCAGAACAGCGGTTTCGATGTCGTCGAGCACAAGGTGGTCGCCGACGGCGCCGACAACGTCGCCGCGGCCCTGCACCAGCTCACCAGTGGGTTTGCCGGCCTTGTGGTCAGCACCGGGGGCACCGGTTTCGCACCCCGCGACCAGACCCCCGAAGGAACCCGTGCAGTAATCGAACGTGAGGCACCCGGTCTCGCCGAGGCGATGAGGTTGGTCAACCCGCTGGGGCGGCTCTCGCGAGGCATCGTGGGCATCCGTGGGCAGGCGATCGTGTGCAACACACCCGGTTCGCCCAAGGGCTGCATTGAACAGTTGCAGGCCATCCTCGACATCTTGCCCCACGCCCTGCGCCTGCTGGCCGAGGCCCCGACCTCGCATTGACCACCCCCGCGGGCGGGGCCCGCCGGTAGCCTCGGGTCCGTGTTACGTCTGGTCCTGCCCAAGGGTTCGCTCGAGAAGGCGACCCTCGAACTTCTCGAGGCTGCCGACCTACCCGTCGTGAGGTCCTCGTCGGTCGACTACAAGGCGTCGATCGACGACCCCCGCATCGCCGAGGTACGCATCTTGCGCCCCCAGGAGATCCCCACCTATGTGGCCGAGGGCCTGTTCGACATCGGCATCACCGGCCGCGACTGGGTGGAGGAAACGGCCAGCGACGTGGTGAGCCTCGGTGAGTTGAAGTACTCCAAGGCCACCAGCCTGCCCATTCGCGTTGTCGTGGCCGTCGCCGGCGACAGCGACGTGCAGACGGTGGAAGACCTACCCCACGGTCTGAGGGTGAGCACCGAGTACCCCGAGCTCACCCGGCGGTTCTTTGCCGGTTTGGGCATCGAGGCCGACATTCGCCTGAGCTATGGGGCCAGCGAGGCCAAGATCCCCGACATCGCCGACTGCATCGTCGACATCACCGAAACGGGCCGTGCCCTGCGCGCCGCCGGCCTGCGGATCATCGCCGAGATCCTGCAGAGCTACACCGAGGTCATCGCCAACAAGGCGGCCCACGCGGACCCGGCCAAGCGCCACGCGATGGGTCAACTGATGACCCTGCTCAACGGCACCCTCGATGCCCGCGGCAAGGTACTGGTGAAGATGAACGTGCCGGGCGAACAACTCGACGCCGTGCTCGACCTGCTTCCCTCACTCAAGTCGCCAACGGTCAACCCCTTGGCCGGCGGCGACGGGTTCGCGGTCGAGACCGTCGTCGCCAAGCGCCAGATCAATGTGCTCATCCCCGCCCTCAAAGAGGTCGGGGCCACGGGCATCTTGGAACTGCCGATATCCAAGATCATCCCGTGAGCGCCCTTTCCGGCACAGTGGTGGCCTTTGACCGCGAGGTCGGCCTCGGCGATGTCCGCGCCGATGACGGCACCATGTTCGGGTTCCACTGTGTCGAGATCGCCGACGGCAGCCGCGACATCGAGGTCGGTTCAGCGGTGACGTTCGAGGTGATGTCGAAGTTCGGCCGATACGAGGCGGCCCGGGTCACCCGACGATGAACGAACGCGACCAGCGGATCATCGATGTGATCCGGTCGCTCGGCGAGGGCGAGGTGGTCACCTACGGCGACATCGCCGCCGATGCCGGGTACCCGAAGTCGAGCCGGCTGGTGGGTCGCATCCTGGCCACGTCAGAGTCCGATCTGCCCTGGTGGAGGGTGGTCAGCTCGACAGGCCGCCTGGTGCCCGGACACGAGGTGGAACAAGCCGAGTTGCTGAGGGCCGAAGGAGCGACGGTGACCAAGGGCCGGGTCCGCGACGCCCAGTCGGGCCGCTTCAGCCGGAGGGTTTGCCCTTGATCTGGACGAAGGCGAGGCGGATGTTCGCCAACGCAGTGCGCAGGGTCTCGGCATCGGGGCCGAGGCGGTCGCCGAGTCCCTCCACCAGACAGCCGACGGCGTCGATGGCGAGGGCCGCCTGGGGGAGAGAAGGAGGCTTGTTGCTGAGGTGGATGGCAGCCAACTCGTAGAGCCCCATCACATGGTTCGCGACCACGTATTCGGCGGGTACCTCGATGAGGCGGGACCGGGCATCGTGGAGAGCATCCTGGGCAGCTTCGAGGGCGGAATCGTCGAGTTCGCCGGGATCGGGTGAGGCGGTGGCATCGCTGGGCACGTTTGGTACCCTAGCGAGCTGACAATTGAAGCGAAGTGGGTCCGCTCCGGCAGTCCCCACCCGGCCATCACCCCGTTGGGGTCACCAAAGGTGCGTCCGGGTCATCTCCATCGCGTAGCATGCCGCCTGGTGCGGTGTGCCCCGTTGTGTTCGGTGGCTTCGCATCGCCAACACAGGAGGGGACACACCCATTGCACAGGAGTGAGCAGCCATAGCACCGCCGCAGCAACCAGAACACCGGTACAACGAGCGCATCCGCGCCCGAGAGGTCCGTCTCATCGGCCCCGACGGCAATCAGTTGGGTATCAAAGCCCTTCCGGAGGCGCTGCAACTGGCCCGCCAGCAGGATCTCGACCTCGTCGAGGTCGCACCCATGGCGAACCCGCCGGTGTGCCGGATCATGGACTACGGCAAGTTCCGCTACGAGGAAAGTCAGAAGGCCAAGGAGTCGCGCAAGAAGACCGTCCACGTGTCGATCAAGGAAGTTAAGTTCCGTCCCAAGATCGGCAAGGGCGACTTCGACACCAAGGTCCGCCACATGGAGGACTTTCTGGCCGAAGGCCACAAGGTCAAGGTCACCCTCCAATTCCGTGGCCGCGAGATGGCCCACCCCGAGCTTGGCTCGAGGATCCTCGATGCGGTACTCGAACAACTCGGTCCGACCGCCAAGGTGGAAACCCAGGCCCGGCTCGAGGGACGAAACATGACCATGGTGCTCGCCCCGGAGAAGAAGGCCCCGCCAAAGAAGAGCGAGGCAAAGGGTGATACCAAGGTCGTCGAAGAACCGACACCGCCGGTCGAGACGGCACCCACTCCCGAACCCGCCTGACACAACCAAGTTCGCGACACCCGTCACTACCAGTCGGTAGCGACGCGTCGATCAAGAGGGTGGGCCTGCCCACCAGACACCACAGGACAGCATCATGCCCAAGATGAAGACCAGCAAGACCGCCGCCAAGCGGTTCCGCAAGACCGGCACCGGCAAGCTCCGCCGCCTCCAGCAGAACCGCCAGCACCTGTTCGAGAAGAAGCCGTCCACGCGCACCCGTCGCCTCGACGGCGAGGTCGACGTGCATCCCGGCGACGCGAAGAAGATCAAGCGCCTGCTGGGCCAGCGCTGAGCCGGACGAGAACGAGAGCAAGGAGACGAATCAACCATGGCACGCGTAAAACGAGCCGTAGGCGCGAAGAAGAAGCGCCGCCAGATCCTCGAGCGGGCGAAGGGCTATCGCGGCAACAAGAGCCGTTCGGTCCGAGCCGCCAACGAGCAGGTGATGAAGAGTGGGCAGTACGCCTTCCGCGACCGCCGGGCCAAGAAGGGTGAGTTCCGGCGCCTCTGGATCCAGCGGATCAATGCCGCCTGCCGCCTCAACGACATGAGCTACAGCCGCTTCATCGCCGGTCTCAGCGCCGCGGGCATCGAGGTCGACCGTAAGATGCTGGCCGACCTCGCCGTCACCGACGCGGCGGCCTTCACCGCCCTGGTCGAGCAGGCCAAGGCAGCGCTCTGAGCGATGCCGGGCTGAGCCCTGTGCAGCCCGAACGGCTCACCTACTCGAACCCCAAGGTTCAACGACTGCGGCGCCTCTTGGGGCGCCGCAGTGCGCGTTCCGACGAGGGTGTGTTCGTGGTCGAAGGAGTCGGACTGATCGCCCAGGCGGTGGCTGCGGGCTGGGTGATCGAGGCCCAGTTCGTCGCCCCTGGCGGCGAGCCGGTGGCGACATCAGCGCCGGTGTTCGACCTGGCCCCGAACGTCATCGAGAGGGTCGCGAGCACTGAGGCGCCCCAGCCGGTGCTGGCTGTTTTCCGACAGAAGGCGGCGGACCTGCCCGCCGGGGCCGACTTCGTGATGGTGGCCGATCGCATAGCCGACCCGGGCAATGCCGGCACGATCATCCGCTCGGCCGAGGCCGCGGGGGCGCAGGCAATCGCCCTGACCCCGGGTTCGGTCGATCCTTACAACCCGAAGGTGGTGAGGGCGACCGCGGGCTCCCTGTTCCGGCTCCCTGTACTGACGTGCGATCTCGCCAGCTTGAAGGCGGCCGGGCTGAGGGTGCTCGCCACGTCGTCCCACCGCGGCATGATCTACACCGAGGTCAACCTCAAGGGCCCGGTGGCCTTGGTGGTGGGCAACGAAGCCCATGGGTTGGATGCAGATGCCGACGTCGATGGCTGGATCACCATCCCCCACGCGGGCGCCGCCGAGAGTCTCAATGTGGCCATGGCCGCAACCGTCCTCGCATTTGAAGTCGCTCGTCAGCGGCGGCAGAGGTAGCGTCCGTGGCGCTCGAGGTGGAAGAAGGAAGTCGATGAGAGACCAGATCCAAGCTGCTCGCGACGCCGCAGAGGCGCGTCTCGCTGCCGTCACCAGCCTGGCCGAGGCCCGCGCCCTGGAGACCGAGCTTCTGGGCAAGAAAGGCCCCTTCGCCGAGTTCAAGACCCGCCTTGCCGGGTTGGCGACCGTGGAGGAGAAGAAGGCCGCCGGTCAGGCGGTCAACGAGGCCACCCAGGCCGTCGCCGCGGCCGTCGAGGCCCGGCTTGGCGAGCTGAAGGCCGGCGAGCGCGCCGCCCAGTTGGTGGCGGAGAGACTGGACCTCACCGAGACGATGTACAGGCCGGGGCGGGGCCACGCCCATGTGGTCACCCAGGCGTGGCAGAGGCTCGAGGACGTCTTCGTCGGCCTCGGCTTCCAGGTCGCCGAAGGTCCTGAGGTGGAGACCGACTGGCACAACTTCGAGGCCCTCAACATGCCACCCCAGCACCCGGCGCGCAGTATGCACGACACCTTCTACGTGGACCACGGCGCACCCGGAAGCACGGTGCTGCGCACCCACACTTCGCCGGTGCAGATCCGGGTGATGCAGTCCACACCCCCACCGATCTACGCGGTCATGCCGGGCCGGGTGTTCCGCAACGAGACCACCGACGCCACCCACCTCGCCGTCTTCCACCAGATCGAGGGGCTGGTCATCGACCGCGGCATCACCCTGGCCGACCTGGCCGGCACGATCGAGGCCTTCACCCGGGCCTTCTTCGGCGAGGGTTTCACCAGCCGCCTGCGCCCCAGCTACTTCCCCTTCACAGAGCCCTCGGCCGAGTTCGACATCCGCACCCCGAACGGCACCTGGCTGGAGCTCGGGGGGAGTGGCATGGTGCACCCCAACGTGTTGACTGCGGTCGGCCTCGACCCCGAGGTGTGGAGCGGCTTCGCGTTCGGGTTCGGCATCGACCGCATGGCCAAGGAGCGCCACGGCATCGGCGATGTGCGCGAGATGTACACCAACGACCTTCGTTTCCTGGAGCAGTTCTGATGAAGATCGTCCACTCCTGGTTGCTCGACCTCGCCCCCCTTCCCGACGAGGTCGACGCCATCGCCGAGGCACTCAGCGATCTTGGCCTCGCTGTCGAAGACGTGGCCCGCGTGGGTGCAACGGTGGCTGGCGTCGTGACCGCCAAGGTGCTGCGCACCGAGCGCCACCCCGACGCGGCCAAGGTCCACCGTGTCTACGTCGACGCGGGCGACGGCGTCGAGCGGCATGTTTGGTGCGGGGCGTTCAACATGAGCGCAGGCGACGTCGTACCTCTGGCCACGCCGGGCACCGTGATGCCCGACGGTAGGGCGATCGAGCCCAAGCCGATCCTCGGTATCGCCAGCGAGGGCATGCTCTGCTCGGCCAGTGAGCTGCGCCTCGGCAACGACCACAGCGGGATCATGCTCCTGCCCCACGACACCGCGCTCGGAGTGCCCTACGGCGAGGCCCTCGGCATCGCCGAGGAAGTGGTCTACGACCTCGACGTGCTGCGCAACCGGCCCGACGCTTACGGCCATGTGGGCGTCGCCCGGGATCTCGCCGCCCGTTTCGGCGTCGCCGCTAGTTTCTCGCCACCGGTGATCAGCCACAGCGCGCCCTCCCTCACCGCGACGGTTGAGCTCGTGGACGGTGACCGTTGCCCTCGGTTCACCAGCGTGGTCATCAGCGGGGTGGCCGTGGGTCATTCGCCGGACTGGATGGCAAGCCGTCTCGCCGCCGCGGGGATGAGACCGATCAACAATGTCGTCGACGTCAGCAACTACGTGATGCTCAAGACGAACCAGCCCAACCACGCCTACGACTTCGATGCGCTGGGTGGAGGCGGCTTTCGTGTTCGCCTCGCGGCAGAGGGTGAGGTTCTCGTCACGCTCGACGGCGTCGAGCGCAACCTCACCACCGACGACCTCCTGATCTGCGACGCCACCGACAGGCCGATCGGCCTCGCTGGGGTGATGGGCGGGCAGAACACCGAGATCGGTGATGACACCACCGTGATCGCCCTCGAGACCGCCTGGTTCGAGCCCCTCGCCATCATGCGCACGGCTACTCGCACCGGGCTGCGTAGCGAGGCTTCGGCCCGCTTTGAGCGGGGCATGGACCCCTTCGGTATCGACGCCTCCGTGGCCCGCTTCGTGGAGCTTCTGCGTCTCACCTGTCCCGAACTGGTGGTACACGACGGTGCCGTCGATGCCCGCTCACCCCACCTGCCCACGCCCGTGGCCATCACCGTGAGGCCGGCACGGGTGAGCAACCTGCTGGGCACGGACTTCACGGCGGCAGCGATTCGAACCCTCATCGAGCCGATCGGGTTCGCCTGCTCCCTGCACGGTGGGGACCTGGTGGTCACCGTCCCCACCTGGCGCCCCGACTGCACGATGGAGATCGACATTGTCGAGGAGGTCGCTCGCCACCACGGCTACGGCCGGCTGGGTAGAACCTTGCCCAGGTCGCCGCTTCCCGGTGGGCTCACCCCGCTGCAACAACGTCGCCGCCGTGTGCGCGAGGTCCTCCTCGGCCTGGGCGTCAGCGAGGCGATGCCCCATCCCTTCCTCAGCGACGGAGACCTCGACCGTGCCGGCCTGCCCGGGGTGGCGGTGCGTCTGGTGAACCCCTTGGTGGTAGGCGACGACGTGCTGCGCACCTCACTGCGCCCCGGTCTGTTGAAGGCCATCGCATTCAACGAGTCCCACCGCACCTTCGGTGCCACCCTGTTCGAGCTGGGCCATGTGTACCCACCCAGCGACGAGGTGCTGCCCGCCGAGTATGAAGCCCTGGCCGTGGTGCTCGCTGGCAAGGAGGCACCTGAGGCAGTCGCGGTGTGGCGCGAGCTGGCCGCAGCCATGGGATGGGGTGCCCGACTGGATCAGGGCACGGTGCCCGCGGGTATGCACCCAGGTCGCTCGGCCACCCTGTCGCTCGGCCGCGACATCATCGGTGCCGTCGGTGAAGTCCACCCCGATGTCCTCGACGCCCACGAAATCACCGAGAGGGTGGCGGTACTCGAGCTCGATCTCAGCAAGCTGCTGGGCACCGAACCGAAGGTCCCCCAGTGGAAGCCCACCAGCCGTTTCCCGTCGAGCGACTTCGACCTTGCGTTCGCGGTACCGGACTCGGTGACCGCCGAGAAGGTCGACAAGGCAATCCGCCAGGGTGCCGGCGCAGCCCTCGTGGACCTTGCCCTCTTCGATGTCTACCGGGGCCCGGGTGTCGAAGACGGCAGCCGCAGCCTCGCTTACCGACTGCGCGTACAGGCCGGCGACCGCACTCTCACCGACGCCGACATCACCCAACTGCGCGACAAGGTGGTCGCCGCTGCCGCCAAGCTCGGCGCCCAACTCCGCGCCTGAGGCCACGACATCTGGGGCTCGATCGTCCCACCAGGCGATCTGGGGCTGTTTCGTCTCGGAGGACGGAACCAGATGCGCCCAGATCTCGCTCACAGGGGAGTCAGTTGGTGCTGAGGTCGTCCGGCGCCTCGGCAACCCAGGCCAGGCGGCCACCTTGGCGGCGGAGCACTGCTCTCCACAGAGCCTCCGGGTGGGGGGTGAACACGTCGCCGGCCTCGGCTGGCAACACCATCCATGCACCCTCCTCGAGCTCGTCTTCGAGCTGGAGCGGTGCCCACCCGGAGTAGCCACGGAACACACGAGCGCTCACAACTCCTGAGGCGGCGAGGGCTGGATCGCGAGTCAGGTCGACCGAGCCGAGATCACCCACGATCTGGCTCCAAGCGCCCTCGTCGGGCTCGTCGAGGAGGGCCAAGGCGATGAGGGCATCGAACTCGACAGGACCGCCGCCGAAGATCTCCGCAGGAAGGCTGAGGTACTTCTCCCAACGGGCGATGTCGTCGGGAGGCACTTCACCAAGGGGGCGGTTCAACACCACGCCGACGGCGCCGTCGTTGTTGTGCTCCAGCATGTAGACGACGGTGCGGTCGAAGTTGGGGTCGTCGAGCGGGGGAGTGGCCACGAGCAGCATCCCCTTGCACGACCCGGGGATGAACGTCTCCTCGATGCTCACCTTCACATTGTGGCGTAACCTCCGTGCCGATGGAGGCGGCGAACTCAGAAGTCGATCCGATTTCGGTCTCGCTCGACACGGTCATCGTCGCGGTCACCGACGAGACGCCCCGGGTGCTGTCCGTCGGCGAGACACCCGCGGAGCTGCCCCGCCTGCCATCGGGGTCCCTACTCGCCGCCGATCGAACCCTCGATCTGGCGATGCGTAGGTTCGTAATCGAGCAGGCTGGGCTGTCCGTTGGCTACGCGGAGCAGCTCTACACCTTCGGCGACCTGGGCAGGACCGACATGCTCGGTCGTGGGGGCCGGCTGATCTCCATCGCCTATCTGGCGTTGGTGCGTGAGTCGCCACCTTCTTCAGGTGCGGCATGGATCGACTGCTATCGGCTTTTTCCGTGGGAGGATCACCGCGCCGGTAGACCGACGGTCGTCGATGAGGTCATCGCTCCGGCCCTGGAACGCTGGGTTGGAGGCGTCCCCCGCCCCCAGGAGCGGGCCCGCCGCGCGGAGAGGGCCCAGGTCACCTTCGGCCTTGGAGGTGCAGCATGGGACGGGGTGAGGGTGCTCGAGCGTTACGAACTGCTCTACGAACTCGGCCTGTTGGAGGAATCGCCCAGGCACACCTCGCGACGCAAGGCGGGCAAGCTCGGTGAGTCGATGGGCCTCGATCATCGTCGCATGGTGGCGACAGCCCTGGGGCGATTGAGGGGCAAGCTCACCTACCGGCCGGTTGTCTTCGAACTGCTCCCCCCGGTCTTCACCCTGCTCCAGCTGCAGCATCTCGTCGAGGCGTTGGCGGGGGTGAGACTGCACAAGCAGAACTTCCGACGTCTTGTAGAGGGCGGTGGTCTGGTGGAGGGCACGGGCGAGGCCGCCCCGAGCGGGGGCCGGCCAGCCGAACTGTTCCGGTTTCGGCGCGAGGTGCTGCGCGAGCGCCCCCGGCCGGGTGTCGGTACACCCTGGGCGCGCTCCTGAGGTGCTGTCGTCGTCGGTTCGTCGACTTTTAACCCAATCGACTCCCACTTATACTCATTCTGAGGCTTGATAATGCTCATACCGAGTATAAGTAAGGAGGATCTTCGATGACGACTCTGACACCACTCCGGGTCGCGTCTGGCGATGCCGGCAGCCCGATCGACCGGGCACGTCACAACCTGCCAGACATCGACTGGCTCACCGCCGCCGAGGACTTCGAGGCCATCGAAGAACTGAAGGCGAAGTTCAACGCTGTCGTGTTGTCTCACAACTACATGACACCCGACATATACCACGGTGTCGCGGATCATGTTGGCGACTCATTGGCGCTGGCCCGGTTGGCGTCTCAGACCGATGCAGATGTGATCCTCTTCGCCGGTGTGCACTTCATGGCCGAAACGGCGAAGATCACCTGCCCGGACCGTAGGGTGCTGATCCCCGACCCGACCGCCGGGTGTTCTCTCGCCGATTCGATCACCGGGGCCGACGTGATCGAGTTGCGCCGACGCTACCCAGGCGTGCCGATCGTGGCCTACGTGAACACCAGCGCCGAGGTGAAGGCAGAGGTCGACATCTGCTGCACCTCGGGTAACGCTGTCGAAGTGGTCCGCTCGCTGGGGGCCGACCGGGTGCTGTTCCTGCCGGATCGCTACCTGGCCGGGTGGGTCGGATCTCAGCTATCAGACGTCGATGTCATCCCGTGGGACGGAGCATGCATCGTGCACGAGAGGTTCACCGGGGATCAGCTACGCGGCTTGCGTACGGGGAACGGGGGGTTACAGATCATCGCCCATCCCGAGTGCCCCCCTGATGTGCTGGCCGAGGCCGACTACGTCGGCTCGACCGCCGGGATGATCGACTTCGTGCGTACCCGCATGCCCGAGCAGGTGGTGATGGTCACCGAGTGCTCGATGGCAGCCAATGTCGCCATGGAGGCGCCGGGGGTGAATTTCGTCAGGCCGTGCAACCTATGCCCGCACATGAAGAAGATCACCCTCGCCGGCATCCGCCACTCGCTGGAGACGATGACCCATGAGGTCGTGGTCGAGCCCGCGGTTGCGGCGCGCGCCCGCCGGTCCGTGGAGGCGATGCTGGCCGTGGGAGCGCGGTGATGGGTCGACCCGTCGAAATCGTCGAGGCTCCAGTGGTCGTGGTGGGGGCCGGTGTGGCCGGTCTCACGACGGTGCTCGGCGTGGGTCGGGCGGTCCTGCTGTGCGATGCGGCACCCGGAACCGGCGGGTCGAGCCCATTGGCGCAGGGAGGCATGGCCGCTGCCGTCGGTATCGGTGACTCGCCCCGGTCCCATGTCGTCGACACGATGGTCGCCGGCGCAGGTCTGGCGGATGAGTATGTGGCCGAGGTGGTGTGTGACCGTGCGCCCGAAGCGATCGACTGGCTGGCCCGCCTCGGTGCCCGCTTCGACCGTGGCGCGGACGGGTTCCTCGACCTGCATCGCGAGGCGGCTCACTCGCGCGACCGCATCGTCCACCACGGCGATGCCACGGGGGCCGAGATCACCAGGGCCCTGGTAACGGCTGCGATGGATGAGGACGGCATCACCGTCACTCCGGGCATGGTCGCACTCCACCTCCTGAAGGACGGCTGCCGGGTGGTGGGTGTGCTCGCCCGTCGTCTGGACGATGACTCGCTCGTTGCCTACATGGCGCCCGCCGTTGTGCTCGCGACGGGTGGTTACGGCCACCTCTGGGAGTTCACGACCAATCCCGCGGAGGTGTGTGGAGACGGTGTGGCGATCGCATCGCGCGCCGGTGCCGCCTTGGTGGATATGGAGATGGTGCAGTTCCACCCGACTGCGCTCGACGTGCCCACCGACCCGCGGCCTCTCTTGACCGAGGCGCTGCGTGGCGCAGGTGCCGTCCTGGTGGACGAAAGGGGACATAGGTTCTGCCTCGACTCTCACCCCGCCGGGGAACTGGCTCCCCGCGACGTGGTGTCGCTGTCCATCTACCGTCACATCCAGGCAGGGCATCACGCCTTCCTCGATGCCCGTGCCATGGGGCCACGACTCGTCGAGTTCCCTTCGGTCTGCGCGCTCGCCGCGGTCCACGGGCTGGATCCCGGCCGGGACCTTCTGCCGGTGACTCCCGTCGCTCACTACTGCATGGGCGGTGTCGCTACCGACCTTCGTGGGCGCACCTCCCTGCCGGGCCTGTGGGCCGTCGGCGAGGTCGCCAGTACTGGGCTCCACGGGGCCAACCGGCTGGCCAGCAACTCCCTTCTCGAGGGCGTGGTGATGGGCAGCGTGGCCGCAGCCGACGTCAGTGCCACTCTCGCCGGGGCGGCAACGCCGAACCTCAGCCGGCTCCCATTAGGACATCTGGTTTGCGCAACCACGGTGGAGGACGATCCCGACGACGTGGTTGCGCGTGTGCGCCGCATCATGTGGCGGTACGGCGGGGTGGTGCGCGATGCCGAAGGTCTCGCCGTGGCGGCGGCAGAACTCGCAGTGATCGACCCCGGTCGCAGTCGCGTGGCGGCGAATGCGGTTACCGTTGCCGAGCTCGTGGTGGAGTTCGCTGCGCTGCGGACCGAGAGTCGCGGCGCCCACTCACGCTCTGACCATCCACGGTCCGATGCCGAGCAGGCGACCCGACGCATCCTGACACGCCCAGTTCCCGCCCGCCCCAACCTCATCGGAGCCCGTCGATGAACAGCCGGCTCACTCCGCCCAGTCCAGTGCTCTACGACCACCTCATTCTCACCGCTCTCCGCGAGGATCTCGGCGTGGCGGGCGACCTCACCACAGAGGCCACGGTGTCCGCTGGGGCGAGGGGTGAAGCCTCGATCGGGGCCCGGGCCACCGGTGTGGTGGCCGGGATCGAAGTGGCAGCAAGAGCATTCACCCTCTTCGACCCTGAGGTCATCGTCGACGTTCTCATCGGCGACGGAGCCCGTGTCGCCCCGGGCGATGTGATCGCCAGGGTCGTCGGCCCCGCACGCGCCATCCTCACCGCCGAACGTACTGCCCTGAACCTGCTCGGACGTCTGTGTGGTATAGCCACCCTCACCGCATCAGTCGTCGAGGCCGTCGCCGGCACCGGTGCATCGGTGGTGTGCACCCGCAAGACCACGCCAGGGTTGAGGGTGCTGGAGAAGTACGCGGTGCGGGCCGGAGGTGGAGCGAACCACCGCTTCGGCCTCGACGATGCGGTGCTGGTCAAGGACAACCACATTGCCTTCGCGGGTGGACTCCTCCCGGCCCTGGCCGGGGTTCGTGAGCGGATCGGCCATCTCACCATGGTGGAGGTCGAGGTCGAGAGCCTTGTCCAGCTCGAGGAGTTGCTGACCCTGAGGGCGCTGGGTTACCCGGTGAACGCAGTCCTGCTCGACAACTTCGACCACGACCAGTTGAGAGCAGCGGTGGAGGCGGTGGCGGGCGCAATTCTCACCGAGGCATCGGGGGGTATCGGCCCGGGCACGGCGCGGGCAGTTGCCGAAACCGGAGTCGACCTGTTGTCGCTGGGCTGGCTCACCCACAGTGCGACCGTGCTCGATGTCGGACTCGACGTCGAGCCAGGCTGACGCCCGATCAGGTGGTTGCATGACCATGCGTTGATATGTATGATCATGCGTCTATGGCACGAGTCGGGATCGTCGGCGCATCCGGGTACACAGGTGCCGAGCTATTGCGCCTGTGCGCCCAGCATCCCGACTTCGAGGTCGTCTACGCCACGGGTGACACCCAAGCCGGGACCCGAGCGGCGGACCTCTACCCGAGCCTCGCCGCCTATTACCCCGAGCTTGTGTTCAAGGCCTTCGAGCCGAGTAGGGCGCAGGGGCTGGACCTCGTCTTTCTCGGCCTGCCACACGAGGCCAGCATGTCGTTGGCCCCGGAACTGGTGGGCAAGGTGGGTTGTGTCGTCGACCTGTCGGCCGCGTACCGCCTGAAAGATGCCACCCTGTACCCGCGTTGGTACGGATTCACCCATGATCAGCCCGAGCTTCTCGCCCGGGCGGTGTACGGCCTTCCCGAATTCCACCGCGAAGCGCTCAGGGGAGCCGAGTTGGTGGCAACACCGGGTTGTCACGTCACTGCGGCCACCCTTGCCCTTGCTCCACTGGTGAGAGCCGGGCTGGTGCAGGCAACCGGTGTTGTGGTGAACAGCATCACCGGCGTCAGTGGTGCCGGCCGGGCCCTGAAGCACACCTCGATGTTCTGCACGGCCGACGAGGACGTAACCGCTTACGGGCTGCTCGACCATCGCCACACACCCGAGATCGAGCAGGAGGTCGGGGCGGAGGTCCTGTTCACCCCCCACCTGGCCCCGATGAACCGGGGCATCCTGGCCACCTGCTACGCCCGACCGGCAGCCGATGTGAGCACCGTCTCGCTCCTCGGCGCGCTGGCCGAGGCCTATCAAGGCGAGCCGTTCGTCGTGGTCGGCGAGGCATCGCCGAGCACGAAGGCCACCCTCGGCAGCAACAGCGCCCACCTCACTGCTCGCTTCGACCAGCGCACCGGCACGGTGATCGTCATCTGCGCGATCGACAACCTCGCCAAGGGTGCCTCGGGCGGTGCCATCCAGGCTGCCAACGTGGCCCTCGGTATCACCGAGACCGCCGGCCTCTCCAAGATCGGGCTCTACCCGTGAAGGCCGCCCACGCGAAGGCGGCGGTACTGGTCGAAGCACTTCCCTACATCCGTCGTTTCGCCGGCCAAGTGGTGGTGGTGAAATACGGTGGTAACGCCCTTGCCGGTGCCACCGACCCGATCCATGGAGAAGCGGCCGCACTGGCCCTGTTCGCCCAGGACATCGTGCTGATGCGTCAGGTCGGCATGCGCCCCGTCGTGGTCCACGGAGGTGGCCCCCAGATCAGCGAGCTGATGAAGAGGCTGGGCAAGGTCAGTGAGTTCCGCAACGGGCTCAGGGTCACCGACGCCGAAACGGTCGATATCGCCCGCATGGTGCTGATCGGCCAGGTCAACCCTCAGCTGGTGTCGGCCATCAACGTCCACGGCCCCTTGGCAGTCGGTGTCAGTGGCGAGGATGCCGGCCTCATCCGCGCTGCGATGCGAGACCCGGAGCTCGGCTTCGTGGGCGATGTGGTGGGGATCAACCCCACCATTCTCCAGGGCCTGCTCGAAGAGGGCTTCATCCCCGTCGTCGCCACGATCGGCACGGACGATGCGGGCCAGGCCTACAACATCAACGCCGACACCGTCGCCGGGGCGATAGCCGAGGCCCTTGCCGCGGAGAAGCTCGTCTACCTCACCGACATCGAGGGTCTGAGGAGGGTGGTCGACGACCCGGCGAGCCTCATCCGCCAGACCACCCCTGCCGAGCTCGAGGCGCTGATGGCCGATGGCACCATCGCCGGGGGGATGATCCCGAAGGTGGAGAGCTGTGTTCACGCGGTGAGTGCCGGGGTGAGACGGGCCCACATCCTCGACGGGCGCATACCCCACGTCCTTCTGCTCGAAGTGTTCACCGACGAGGGGATCGGGACGATGGTCCAATGACTGCTCACCCATTCGACACCCAAGGGCTGGACCATTGCCCGTTCATGCCGGTCTTCGCCCCGCCCCAGGTGATGTTCGTGCGCGGCCGGGGCACCGAGCTGTGGGACAGCGACGGCAAGCGCTACCTCGACTTCCTCTGTGGACTGGCCGTCACCTCCCTCGGCCATGCCAACCCCGCAGTGGCCGATGCCCTCTGCCGGCAGGCCGGCACCTTGCTCCACGTCAGCAACTTCTTCGCCAACCCGGTTGCCGCCGAGGCGGCGATCAAGGTCAACGCCCTTCTCGCCGAAGTCACCGGCCACGAGGGCCAGGTGTTCTTCTGCAACAGCGGCGCCGAGGCCAATGAGGCCGCGTTGAAGCTGGCCCGTAAGTTCGGCGGGCGGGGTCGGCATGAGGTCGTGAGCGCATACGGCAGCTTTCACGGTCGCACCCTGGCCACCTTGGCGGCGACGGGCCAGCCGACCAAGCACGAGCCGTTCCAGCCGATGCCCGAAGGCTTCCGGCATGTGGCGCTGAACGACATTGCGGCACTTGATGCGGCAATCGACACCACCGTGGCCGCCGTCCTGCTCGAGACCGTGCAGGGCGAAGGCGGAGTAGTCGTGGCAGACCCCGACTACCTCCGGGCCGTGCGAGCCCTGTGCGACGAACGTGGCCTGCTGCTGATCATCGACGAGGTCCAGACCGGCTTCGCCCGCACCGGCCAATGGTTCGGCTTCCAACACTCTGGTGTCGTACCCGACGTCGTCACCATGGCCAAGGCGATGGGCAACGGCTTCCCCGTCGGCGCGACCTGGGCCAAGCGTGAGGTTGCCGCCCTGTTCCACCCCGGGGACCACGGCAGCACTTACAGCGGAACAGCCATCGCCACTGCAGCAGTCAGCGCGGTGATCGACGAGATGAGGCGGATCGACGCCCCCCGGCTGGCACGCGAGAAGGGTGAGGTGCTGGTGGCTCGCCTGACGACATTGCCGGGTGTGGCGAAGGTTCGCGGTCGGGGACTGTTGCTGGCCGCCGAGCTCGCCCCGGGCATCGACGCCAAGGCGGTGTACACCCTCCTGCTCGAGCGCGGCCTGGTCACCAATGCCGTCACGCCCACGGCGCTGCGCCTCGCCCCGCCGCTCACCGTCACCCTCGATGAGATCGACGAGGCGGTCGACATCATCGCCAACGTGCTCGAGGAGCAGACCCGATGAACGCCACCAAGCCTCGGCACTTGCTCGAGGTAACCGACCTCACCTCCTCCGAACTGGCCCGGGTGCTCGACCTCGCGCAACGAACGGACCTGCCCAAGCCCCTGGCCGGGAAGGGGGTGGCGCTGATCTTCGAGAAGCCGTCAAACCGCACCCGCCACTCGATGGAGATGGCAGTCGTCCAACTCGGTGGCCACCCCATCTACACCCGCGGCGAAGAGGTCGGCATCGGGGTGCGTGAGCCGGTGGGCGACGTCACCCGGGTGATGGCCGGCTACCACGCCGTGCTCGCCGCGCGGGTGTTCAACCACGAGGTCGTCGAGGCGATGGCCGCGGTGAGCCCGGTTCCGGTGGTGAACATGCTCAGTGATCGCGCTCACCCCCTTCAGGCCCTTGCCGACGTGATGACCATGCAGCAGAGGCATGGTGAGCTCGCCGGGCAGAACATCGCCTACGTGGGAGACTTCAACAATGTCGCCCGCTCCCTCGCGGAGGCGTGCGTTCTGCTCGGGGCGAACGTGAAGCTCGGCTGTCCCCCCGGCTACTGCGCCCCCGAGGCCGAACTCGACCGCCTCAACGGGCTCGGCGCCGGCCAGGTGAGTCAGACCCACCGCCCCGCCGAAGCGGTTGGCGGAGCCATTGCGGTCCACACCGATACCTGGACATCGATGGGCCAAGAGGCCGAGAAAGCAGCCCGAGTGAAGGACTTCGAGGGCTTCATCGTCGACCGGGCGATGATGGCAGCCGCCTCTCCCGGTGCCGGCTTCTACCATTGCATGCCTGCCTACCGGGGCTACGAGGTCGCCGCTGATGTCATCGACGGTTCCCAAAGCCATGTCATCGCCCAGGCCCATAACCGCATGCACTCCGCTCGTGGCCTGTTGGCCTTCCTGATGGGGGTGGAGTGATGTCCTCCAAGGTCCAACGCCAGCAGGCGATCAGCAAGCTGATCGGCAAGCATGCGGTCACCAACCAGCCCCAGTTGGTCGAACTGCTGGCAGCCCGTGGCATTGCTGCCACCCAGGCCACGGTGTCGCGGGATCTCGAGGATCTCGGGGCGGTGAAGGTGAGGGTGCCAGGTGGCGACACGGTGTACGCGATCCCCGAGTACGAGCCGGCCCGCATCGCTCCAGAGGACCAATTGAGAAGGGTGATGGGGGAGTGGGTGGCAGAGGTGCGCTGTAGCGGCGACCTCGTCGTGCTGCGCACCCCGCCAGGTTGTGCCCACGTGGTGGCCAGCGCCCTCGACCGCAGCGGAATCGGCGGCCTGCTGGGCACCGTGGCGGGCGACGACACCCTGTTGTGCGTGGCCGAGGAGTCGGTGGGCGGCAAGGCCCTAACCACCCAACTCTGCGATCTGGCTGGCCTCTCGTGAGCGCCGACTCCAAGATGGATGGGGGCAACACCCTCTGGCACGGCCGCTTCGAGGGCGGGCCTGCCGCCGAGTTGATGGCGTTCACCGAGAGCCTGTCCTTCGACCGGCGGCTGTGGGCCGATGACATCACTGGTTCGGTTGCCCACGTCAACGGCTTGGCCCATGTGGGGATCCTCACCGATGCCGAGCGAGACTCGGTGCTGAACGCGCTCGAAGCGGTGGCCACCGAAATGGACGCGGGCACCTTCCTCTTCGTCGCCGCCGACGAAGACATCCATACCGCCGTCGAAAGGCGGGTCACCGAACTCAGTGGCGCGGCGGGAGCCAAGCTGCACACGGGTCGAAGCCGCAACGATCAGTCGGCCACCGATGTGCGCCTCTGGCTGAAGCGCGAGCTGCTCGGGATCGCCCAGCGAGTGGTCGACCTGCAGGGTGTGCTCCTGGATCGTGCCGTCGCCGCGGGCGACACCTACCTACCCGGATACACCCACCTCCAAAGGGCCCAACCGGTCCTTCTCGCCCATCATCTTCTGGCCCACGGCTGGGCACTCGGCCGCGATGTCGAGCGCATCCTCGATGCACTGGAGAGGATCGACGTGTCGCCTCTCGGTGCCGGCGCACTTGCCGGATCTTCGCTACCGCTCGACCCGGACTTCACCGCCGGACTGCTCGGGTTCGCCGGCCGCTTCGAGAACTCGCTCGATGCCGTCGGCTCACGCGACCATGTCGCCGAGGCTCTCTTCGCCCTCACCCTCATCGGTCTCGACCTCGCCCGCATCGGCGAGGAGTTCGTGCTGTGGACCACCGACGAGTTCGGTTTCGCCAGGCTCGACGATGCCTACGCGACGGGTAGTTCGATGCTGCCCCAGAAGAAGAACCCTGACATCGCCGAACTTGCCAGGGGCAAGGGTGGACGGTTGATCGGCAACCTCGCCGGCTTCTTGGCCACGATGAAGGGCTTGCCGTTGAGCTACAACCGCGACTACCAGGAGGACAAGGAGCCCCTGTTCGACGCGATGGACCAGGTTGGTCTTGCCCTCGGGGCGGTCACCGGGATGATCGCCACCGTCAGCTGGGTCCCCGACCGGATGCAGGCAGCCGCGGATGCCGAAACGATGTCGGCGACCGACCTCGCCGAGTGGATGGTGCAACGTGGCACCCCGTTCCGCGATGCCCACGCGGTGGTCGGTGCCCTCGTCAGGCGCACCCTTGCCGGCGAGGCTTCGCTGAGCGAGCTCGTCGCCGCCCACCCCGACCTCGGCGCCGATGCGGCGGCACTGGTGGCGCCAGGAGTGGCCGTGCAGAGACGCACCACGCCCGGCAGCGCAGGCCCGGCGGCGGTGGCTGTGCAGCTCGAGCGGTTCCGCACCCGGCTGGCCGAGCTCCGTGCAGCGGTTACCGGCGACCTTCGCTGAACGTGACGCCACTGTGGTGGCGCCGGAGCTGCTCAACAAGCTGGCGCGTCTGCACGGCAGGCTGGCGCGCATCACGGAGGTCGAGGCCTACACGCGAGACGACCCGCGAGCCACTCCTTCCGTGGTCTAACGGCTCGCAATGCGACGATGTTCGGCCCATCGGGACACTGGTACGTCTACCTCATCTACGGGCTCCACCACTGCCTCAACCTGGTCACCGGAGACGAGGGTGACGGTCAGGCAGTGCTCATCCGCGGGGTTGTGGTCGATGGCGTCGAGCCTGTGTCCACCAATGGCCCGGGTCGCCTTACTCGCCAGTTGGGCATCGACCTGACCTTCGACGGGACGGTCGCAGAGCTCTATGACGACGGTGTGCCGCCACCGACATCGCCGACGCTCACCCCGCGGATCGGCATCACCAAGGCGTCGGAGTGGCACCGACGTTGGCTGGTACCCAAGGCCTGAACCGGAGCGTTCCCAGGCCGTCAGCGTCGCCAGTGCACCCGGTGCCCGTGGTAGCCCACCTCGGCCAGGAGGATCTCCTCACTCCCTGGCCAGCTCGTGAGCCTCAAGTCGGCATGGGTGGCTGTGGCCGGCTCCATGCGCAGCCAGCACAGTGGTGATGAGGGTGTGGCCGTCTCGCCAGCGGTGAGCAGGCAGGCGCGCACAGCCTGCCGGGTTTCAGGGGGCAGGTACTGCCACACGATCGAATGGAAGACAACCGTCGTGACGCCGGGGGGAAGGGGTGCGGCCAGCCGACGCTCCAGCCATTCGCCGGCATCCGCCCGTTCGACCTCGAGGGGATGCTGTCCGGCCACGACCAAGGCAGCTCGGAGGCGAGCCATTCGTTCGGTCTGATCGGGCCAAACGAACGACTGGATCGCCAAGGCCCCATCTGGGGTTTTGGTGTCGATCGGAAAGGCATCGCTGGCCGCCTGTTCGACGACATCGATCAGGGCAGGCATCGAGGTCGGTGGTGTCTCGATCCACTCCGGTCCGAAGGCAAGGAGGGAGTCGTCGGGGCCGCAGATCGAGAGTCCGGTGTCGACGCGGAACCAGGGCAGTCGCGACAGCAGACCCGCCGAGGCACCGACCTCGAGGGTACGCAGGGGCAGACCGTGGGTAAGGGCGATGTGGCCGAGGCCGCACGCAAGCACCACCGCCCGCCCGACCTCGTTGGTCTGCACCTGGCGGGTCAGTCCCGCAGCGAAGTCGGCGCGTCGGCGGGTGACAACTTCAAGGAAGTCGTCGGTCGGGTCGCCACCACTCCACAGCCCTCCGCAGCTGGCGAAGTGCTGGGCCAGCTCCGGGGCCTCGCCCGAGAGTGCAAGGCGGTGACCAGTGGCCAGGTAGCGCAGGGGAATGGCATCGTGCTGGGGGCGCTCGCTGACCCCGGCGAGCAGTTCTCGGGTTACACCACCCGCGATGAAGTCCGCCGCAAGACCGCGGAGGATGGTCCCGTACAGGGGCGAGCCAATGTGATCACAGGAGGCGGCCTGGCGCTCGATCGTCTCGAGCACGTCGTAGGTCGCCTCCATCACCCCGACGGTAGCCACTGCGGCGGCATTCACCCGTGCCCATCCATTGGGCCCAATGGATGGGCCCAATGGATGGGCACGGTGTGCTCCGGGCATGGCAACATGACCCCTCATGGATCTGATCGCCGAACTCGTGGCACGGGGCCTCGTCCACGACACCACCGACCTCGCGGTGCTTGGAGCGCGCCTCGACCTGGGTCCGATGGGGCTCTACATCGGCTTCGACCCGACGGCCGACTCTCTCCACGTCGGTCACCTCGTCGGCCAACTCTTCCTGCGCCGGTTCCAACTGGCCGGTCACCGGCCCTTCGCTCTCGCCGGAGGTGCCACCGGCATGATCGGCGATCCAGGCGGGCGCAGCGAGGAGCGCAACCTCCTCGATGCCGAGACCTTGGGCCACAACCTGGAGAGAATCAAGATCCAGCTGAGCAAGCTGCTCGACTTCGAGCCCGGGCCCTATCAGGCAAGCCTGGTGAACAACGCCGACTGGACCACGCCGGTCTCGATGCTCGAGTTCCTCCGCGACGTCGGGAAGCACTTCACCGTCAACCAGATGATCGCCAAGGACTCCGTGCGGAGCAGGATCGAGAGCGAACACGGCATCAGCTACACCGAGTTCAGCTACATGCTCCTTCAGGCCAATGACTTCCGCCATCTCTACGAGGCCCACGGTGTGGAGCTCCAGGCCGGAGCCAGCGACCAGTGGGGCAACATCACCGCCGGGGTCGAGCTCGTGCGCCGCCGCCTCGGCAAGCAGGCCCACGCGATGACCCACCCCCTGATGGTCAAGAGCGATGGATCCAAGTTCGGTAAGTCGGCGGGCGGATCGGTGTGGCTGGATCCGAACCTCACCTCGCCCTACCAGTTCCGCCAGTTCTGGGTTCAGGTAGACGACGAGATGGTCGGCACTTACCTGAAGATGCTCTCCCTCGCTCCGCTCGAGGAGATCGATGCCGTCCTCGTCGAACATGCGGGCTCGCCGGAGCGCAGGATCGCGCAGAAGATGCTTGCCGATGAGCTGACCGCTTTGGTGCACGGCCCAGCGGCAGCCGACGCCGCAGCCGACGCCGCCACAGTCCTGTTCGGGGGCGACCCCGCCGGAGCATCGGCTGAAGCGCTCGAGGTCGTGGCTGCGGAGGTGCCCTCGGTCGTCCTCCCTGCCGACGTCGAAGGCTTGAGGGTGCACGAGCTGTTGATCGCCGCCGGCGTCGCCAAGTCGAACAGCGAGGTAGGGCGCCTGCTCGGCCAGGGAGCTGTGCGCGCCGGCAATCGAGTGCTCGATGTCGATGGTCTCCTGAGGTCGTCCGACCTGCTCAGGGGCGTTTTCTTACTCCTACGTAAGGGGAAGAGAGACTTCGTCGCCGGAAAAATCTCGAAGAGAGGTTGATGCGCGCCCTGTGCCGCGGTAACGTAGCTCCTCGCTCCGCAGAGCCCATCTGGGCCCGGCGGACCGGCACCAACAGCTGCTCAGGTGGCTGAGTGCCCCGAGCGGGTTCCGCAAAGCGGACCTCGGCTCCTTGAAAACGGAAGAGAAGACTGAACGCCAGTGCGGGCAGCAACGGGTCGACCCTCGGGTCGAGCTGGATGCTGTCTGTCAATTCATAAAGTCCACGGGGTCCCAACCCCTTGGCAAATCACAGTCAGATCTGGGTGCTACAACCACGAGTATTCCCTTGTGAGGCATCCAGCTCTAGCAAATCGGTCTGTGCATCTACCTTCGGGTGGGGAGCTCAGGCAGGCTTTTGTTGGAGAGTTTGATCCTGGCTCAGGACGAACGCTGGCGGCGTGCTTAACACATGCAAGTCGAACGAGGTTCATGATGTAGCAATACATCAGAAGACCTAGTGGCGAACGGGTGCGTAACACGTGAGGAACTTGTCCCGGTCTCTGGGATAACAGTTGGAAACGACTGCTAATACCAGATGACGTCGGAGTCCCGCATGGGACACTGACGAAAGGGTTACTGGATCGGGAGAGCCTCGCGGCCTATCAGCTTGTTGGTGGGGTAACGGCCCACCAAGGCATCGACGGGTAGCTGGTCTGAGAGGATGATCAGCCACACTGGGACTGAGACACGGCCCAGACTCCTACGGGAGGCAGCAGTGGGGAATCTTGCGCAATGGGCGAAAGCCT
>Ga0073899_10000792_pt1 | contig 29134 bp, 30 predicted proteins | sample KloWWTmetaKNB5Ph_FD_88975 | JGI IMG/M metagenome (GOLD analysis project Ga0073899, IMG submission 88975) | Active sludge microbial communities from Klosterneuburg, Austria, studying microevolution and ecology of nitrifiers - Klosterneuburg... | ecosystem: Engineered > WWTP > Aerobic digester >... | reverse complement strand
TCAGGTCTCAGGTCGCCTCTTCATGTTCATTATCGCATCAACGCAGGCTACCTCCCTCCCGCTCACTGGACTCAAGACCCTGCTATCGGCGGCGGACGAATCATCGGCGAGGCGTGTCACTTTGTTGACTTCATCACATTCCTTGTTGGTGAGTCTCCCGTTTCCGTCACTGCACACGCGTTGCCTGATGGAGGCAAATACAGCGAAGATAATGTTTCGATGACTTTCACTTTCCCCGATGGTTCGATTGGAGTTGTGGATTATCTCGCCAACGGAGATAAGTCTGTGCCGAAGGAACGCGTGGAAGTATTTTGTGGGGGGATGATCGCGGTGTTGGATGATTTCATTTCTTTGCAGATCACGAAAGATGGAAAGATGAAAGAGGAAAGAGGGGCGCAGGATAAAGGTTGGGTGAACGAGTGGAAGGCGTTTGTCAAATCCATCCGCGAGGGAGGCGAACCGCCGATTCCGTATAAGCAGTTGATCGGCGTGACCAAGTCCACGTTTGCGGCGGTGGAATCGTTGCGGACGATGCAAAATATCAAGTTTTAAAAGAATCCATTGTTTGTGTAGCGGACGTTCTGTAACGTCCGCTTTTGCGTAATTGAAACGCTCGCTGATAACAAAAAACTGAGGAGAATTCATCCATGTCCATCACCCCGTGGAAAGTGTTGGGATCGCGGCACATCCATCCGCGCTTTCGAATTGATGATTGCGAACTCCCCAACGGGAATCATCTTGATACTATTATCTTTGAATTCCGTTCGTGGGGGAATGTTCTGGCGGTTACAAAAGAAAATCAGGCGGTGTTGATTCGGCAGTACCGTCACGGCGTGCAGGAAGTGATGTGGGAAATCCCTGGCGGCGTGGTGGATGATGGCGAAGACCCCATGGAGGGTGTGATGCGGGAATTGCTGGAGGAGACGGGCTACACATCTTCCAATGTCATTCCGCTCGGAAAGTTCCTTCCCAACCCCGCCTTGCAGACCAATTTGATGTTCTGTTACCTTGCTTTGGATGCCGAGAGGGTGGCTGACCAACACCTCGACGGCGCGGAGGAGATCGAAGTCCACCTTGTGCCGCTGGAGGACATCCTCCCGATGATCCAAAACGGACAGATCGTCCACGCGCTGCAGGTCGCCGCGTTGTATCGCGCGTTTGATTATCTCAGGCACAATAAATAATTTAACTTTTGCATGTCATTCTGAGCCGCGCTCTTGTTCTTTGCGGCGAAGAATCTCTGTCACGATGTGAGAGACCCTTCGCTGGCGCTCAGAGTGACATGATTCATAATTTGAGTATTGCAAAATGTGTAAAGTTGGTAAACAACACACGCAGTCTTCAATGAAAATATCAAAACTGTGTTGATCGAAGTCGCCGCAAGAGGATGTAAATCTCGGTGTATAATTTTGGTGCAAACCAATAGTGCAAAGGATTGACACCATGCGAGCCGTAAAAGAACGAATGAATTTGTACATCACCAAATCGCTGATGGATGACTTGCGGAAAGCCGTCCCAGCCCGCGAGCGCACGCGCTTCGTGGAGGATATTTTGTCGCGCGAGTTGCGGCGTCGTAATTTGCTGGATGCAATCGAGAAAGCCTACGGCGCGTGGAAAGATGAGGATCATCCTGAGCTTAAGACGGCTGGAGATATTGATAATTGGATTCGTGAAGGTCGCAAGCGCATGGTGCGCGACTTTTCCGCCGAGTGGGGACGCACAACCAAAAAGAAAAAACGATGACCAATTTCCTACTCGACACGAATATCTTGATCCGTTGCCTGCGTAAAACGAAGGGATATAACCACCTGCTTGCAACTCTCGCAGCGAGCGATTGGTTAACCATCTCTGCCATGACACGATTTGAAATAATTCGTGGGATGCGCGACCACGAGCGAGAGACCACGTTCAATCTCCTCAATTCCATGGAGACACTGGTTGTGTCAGCGGATATCGCGGATGCGGCAGGAGAAATGGTGAAAGCAGGTCGAACCAAAGGATTTAGTCATGCGGATGCGGATGCCATCATCGCCGCCACAGCCATGCAACATGGTTTGGCATTGGTAACGACAAATGCAAAACATTTCTCCATGCACAATCTGGTTGTTTATGAGGCGGATCCCGTCGGTCAAATCACCCTGAGGGAATAGATAGATTTCATGCGAATACGCGCGGGAGTCGTCCTCATCGAAGATAACAAAGTTGCGCTGATCGAACGTCACCGCGCGGGGCTGGATTATTTTGTGTTTCCTGGCGGCGGGGTAGACGAGGGCGAGACTGTTGAGAAAGCCGCGGTGCGCGAGGCGAGGGAGGAGTTGGGGGTTGAAGTTGTCATCAAGCAAAAGGTGGCGGAGATTCACATCGAAACAAGCAGGCAAGTTTATTTTCTCGCGGAGCGCGTCGCGGGCGAGTTTGGGACGGGGACTGGCGAGGAGTTTATAGACTCAGACCCGAACGATCCATCGGAGGGGATTTATGTTCCGATTTGGATGCCGATTGGGGAAATGTCAGAGCATGGGAATGTTTATCCTGCCGAGTTGGTAGAGGTTGTTGTGAGGTCAATGCGTGAAGGATGGGGAGTGTAGGTAGCAAAAATAATTACCGACGATAAACCATAGACCGTGGACGATATGTGATGGCTTCGCCGATTGTCCACGGTCTATGGTTTGTGAACATTGTCTATTGTCCATCGTCTATCGTCCACTGTCAGCGATCAAAGCGGGAACTTTCTTTTCATCCCTTCGTCAACAATTTAACGCCGTAAGAAAAATCTATTCACTTGGAGGAAGAAATGAAATCTCGCTCTGTTCTATTCACGTTGCTTGTTGTTGGATTGATCGTGCTTGCCGCGTGCGCGCCCGCCGCAACAGAAGCGCCATCGTATATCATGGAGGCGCCAGCGGCTACCGAAGCGCCCGCGTACGACGAGTTTGCCGCGCAAAGTCAGGATGCGGCAAAGGTTGGGGAGGGCGGACCAGCTGTCCCTGGGGTTGAAGCGTTGCCGCTTCCCACGAATGCCGCGTACGAGATTGCGAATCCGTCTGGCGATCTGACTGTGCTTGAGCGATCCAATCGCATGATCGTCAAGAATGCGAATATCCGCTTGATGGTGGAAGATACCAACGTTGCGATTGACCGCGCCCTGCAAGTGGTGGGCGACGCGGGCGGATACATCATCAGTTCGCAGGTGTGGTATCAGGATTATTATGGCAACAGTTTGAAGTACGCGTCGGTGACGATCGGCGTGCCTGTGGTGGAATTTGAAAATGTGATGCGCCGCCTGCGCGGACTCGCGGTGGATGTGTTGGACGAGAGCGCGACGGGCGAAGATGTGACCGATCAGTATGTGGATTTGCAATCGCAGTTGACGAATCTCGAAGCGACGCGCGCCCGCATTCAGGAATTTTTGAAGGATGCGAAAACGGTGGACGAGGCGTTGCGAGTCAATCAGGAGTTGGCGAACATCGAGGCGCAGATCGAGCAGATCAAGGGACGCATGAACTATCTCAATGACCGCTCGGCGTTCTCGACGATCACTCTCAACCTTGAGCCTGAGTTCCCCATCCTGACGCCGACTCCCACTTCGACTCCCAAGCCGACCGCGACCCCGATCCCGTGGAAGCCTGCGGATACGTTCAACGACGCCAAAGGCACGGTGACGGTTGTGTATCAGGGAATCGCAAACTTCCTCATCTGGCTGTTTGGGGCGATCCTGCCCATCGTCCTGCCGCCCGCGTTGATTTTGTGGGTGATGTGGAAGTTGTTGAATCGCAAGCCGAGGGGCAGTGAGAAGTGATCGGTGAGCAGTGAAAAGTAATCAGTGATCAGTTATCGGTAATTAGTAAATGGTAATTGGGGATTGGTGGTCGAGTAGTGAGCGGTGTTTGCGAGCGTATCGAGACCAGAGAATTGAAAACAGGGACGGCGAGGGTGGGTGCTGTCCCTGTTTGATGTGTTTCATTTCTGTCCCAATGGGGCAGTTTCGATGTTGAATTCATAATAAGCGGTTTCGCCGCCAAACGGACCAATATAGATGCTTGGTTTTCCGATTTGCCCTAAATACAATTCGCGCAGTCCAATTGATTGTTCAAGCCAGCCTTTGGCATAGAGAAAGCGATTGGAATCAACCCATTGAATCTGTGTGGCAGGTGTATCGGCGTTATCAAGTAAAGGGATGGCTTCGCCGCATACACTTCCTAGAAATGGACGAAAAACATTCCATTGTTCATAAACGAAATGATATGAGTCAGGATGCCAATGTAGAAACTCAACATTCGACATGGCGGTATAAATTGCGCCTTTTGCGCCATCGAATGCTGCCAGATGTAACTCATAATCATTGGTCGTGGGCTGGATACGCTTTTTGTATACGAGATAGTCCTGATTTGGTGAAAGATAAATCCAATAATACGGCGTTGAGAAAGTGTGTAATTTCTGGGCTAGTGAACCATCCAATGGAATACGCCAAGTGGTGGTAGTAGATTCAGCCGAATATAAGTCTTCATTGAACGTAATCGCCAGCAAGGATTGTGAATCAGCCGCCCACTCAATGTGCGGGTAAATTATCCCACCGCCTTCGATTGAGAGTCCGGTCTTGAATTGAAAGATATTCTCCCGCAGATTCGTTCCATCGGCATTTATCAGATCAACCGACGAGTCGTTGATGACAGCGATCTGGCTGCCGTCTGGCGAGGGCATAGCGTTCTGTGTTTCCACGAGTTCTGGTGGGGGAGACCATGCAGATATTTCTCCCGTATCCACGTCTACTTGCCAATAGCCTCCAGATTCACAGCAACCGCCAATGGCTTGATAACCACGACTGATTTCGAAGCCCAGCTTGTGCGTTTCATTTATCCATTCCAAGTAAACGACTTCGTCTAGATAAGGATGTTCAGTAGTGGATGGTTTGCCAGCCAATGTGTGTAGTTGATCTTTGGAAATCAAAAGTTGAAGATTTGTGCCATCGCGGTGGATACTCCACAGTTCGATCTGTCTATGTTGTATTCCGCGTGTAAATGCAATCACTTTCCCGTCTGAAGAGAAACTAAAGGACTGGGCGTCGCGCGTATCGCTTATTTGTTGGGCAACTCCTACCTCCTCTTCCCAAACCCAAAGATTCCCGTCGCTGATGAAGCGTACCTCTAACGGCATCTGACGAGGCGGTAACACGAGTGGCTCAGCACCTTCATACAGACAGGCGATAGGCGTAACAGTAGGTGATGGGGAAATCGTTGTGGGGGTCTCTGTTTGAGCAGAGGGTGTCGGGGTCTTGGCGACAGTGGGTGTTGCTACGGACTGGAAAGGCGAAGCGGTGCATGACGCCGAACCCAAAATCAATACGACGAGAATTGACCTTGTGAGCCTTACTTCAGTTTTCATTTCTTTCAAAAAGAATAGCACATTTATTACCTGATTACAATTGCTACAACCGCCCCAAACCCCCCACAAACAAAATTGACCCAATCATTGGTCAGCCACTTCCAGCCGCGCAGGTGAGTCGTCTCTGTGCCGCAGGTGTGGAGGGGATGTTTCTCGGTTTCCTTGTTATCTTTTGGGCAAAAATACATGGCTTGGACTGTTGCGCCGAGGAGTGAGTCGAAGAGGGAGCCAGCGAGCCCAGCAAAAGTGATCAGTGGGAAGAGTGACCAGTGAACAGTGATCAGTGAATCAGTGGGGACAAGTAGTGTAGCGAGTAAGGCAATCAGCGCGGAGCCTGCCAAAGATGCGAGCGTGCCGACGAGCGAGACTCCGCCTGAGGTCCCTTTTTCGACGCGCTTGCGTAGGTTTGTGATCATGTGAGGCGGAGTTGGATTCAGAACTCCCAACTCGGTAGCCCACGTGTCCGCGTTGACTGCGGCAAGCGAGGCGGCGAATCCGATCCAGCTGATGTTTGATTCGGGATAAAAGAAATGGAACAACACGAACGCCGCCGCCAGCCCGCCATTGCCGAAGACCTGACCCGCGTCGCGCTGGTCGCCTTTGGAATATTTTTCGTTCAGTCCCTGCTTGCGCTTTTTGAAGGCGCGGCTCAACGCGGAGGATGTGAAGAAGAATGTGAGCAATAAAACCGCCCACGGAATTCCGCCCAGCCCGAAGATGATCGTGCCGAGAAATATCGCCGCGAACGCGCCGCTCTTGCTCAAACTGCGCGCGCGATATGCGAGCAAGGCGATGAAGATTGTGAGGAGGAAGCCGTAGAGGAGTAACATGGGTTGAAGGTTGAATGTCAAAAGTCAAAGGTCAAAGGTCAAAGGTCGCGTACATGACTTTCGACCTTTGACCTTGAACCTGCGACCGAATCATACAGGCGTCGTTACCAAAAACAACACCGCCATCAAAAACAACAACGCGCTGATCGCGCTCGATACCCAAACGATCACTGCCAGCGGACGCGTTTTGTCCCAGCGATAGTAATACAAGCCCGCGATCACTCCGCCGATGAATAGCAACATGCTGAGAAGCGGAAGCAGGATGAGGCGGCTCGACGCGGTCGGATCGTTGGGCGCGCCGAACGCGTCGAACCCAAAGGGAATTTGACTCAGCGACGGAATCAGAATCCCCACCCAGACGATCAACCCGATGTTGAGGATGAGTCCGCTGACCCAAAGAAAACGCGCAACGGGAGTTTGCCACGCTTGAGTCACGATGAACGATGGATACACCGACACAGGCGCGGCAGGGGAGATGCTTCCCATTTCCGTCGCGCGCGCAAACGTGCGGACGAGCGACGCCGCATCCTTTGGCGAAATGGCGAACACGCGCTTCGATGTCGAGATGAGGATGATATTTTTTGTGTTGGAGGCAATGAACTCGACTACCCCCAAATCGGGGTGACGACGCGTTCCCAACACCGCGCCAGGCAATCGGAATTGCGGCAGTGTCAATGGACTGGTGAGATCGGTTGCAGGGCGAACCCATTCAATATTGGTGAGTGGAATATCTTCGACTCGCAATCCCCATACGATGGCGAGACTATCGCGGTCAATGTAGTAATCCGCTTTGAAGAGGGCGTAGGCGCGATACCCAAAAAACGGAATCGGCGCGAAGGCAATCAACCCAACGAGAAGAAAATTTACAAATGTCGGTCCCACCGATGCGCGCGTGAGATTCCAAAATCCCCACGCCGATGTGACAGCCAGCGCAAGGATGATGAGTCCATGCACAAGCAAGCCGAATCGTTTGGATGGAGGAAAATGTCCGATCTTGAGGTTGTTCATTGATTCAATGCAGAGGGGCGACTCTGAGAGTCGCCCCTACATGGGAACAAATTATTCTTCCGTCTTTTTCTTGCGTGTCACTTTTCGCGTTGTCCCGCCTGTGACTGGTTCAGGAATCACGATCTCCGTCGCCGCGATGGACTCGGCTTGGGCGGCTTCCGAAGGCGTCGTTTCGGGAGCAGGCTCGAGGTCCAGTTCGACCGTTTCCTCCATGCGGATTTGTCCGCGTAGGAACGCGCCTTCTTCCGTCACGAACGCGGTTGTGACCACGTCGCCCCACACGCGACCGCTTCCGCGAATCTCCAGTTTTTGAGTCGTGATGTTGCCGCGCACCGCGCCCGCGACAATGACCGCGTTGGCGCGCACGTTCTGACAAGTGACGCGTCCCGTCTCACCGATGACCAACATACCGCGCAAAGCGATCTCACCCTCGAACGCGCCCTCAATGCGGACGCCGCCTGAGCCATTGATGTTTCCGTGCCAAATGACTCCTGACCCAAGCACAGATGTGATACGCTCGACGGCTTGCACGGGTTGTTGTGTTTCTGTTGGTGTTGCGTTGCGTTTGAACATGATGGGATAATTTTACCGTAGACACGTAAACACGTATACACGTATACACGGAAACAAGCACACAACTAAAAAGACACGCAAGTCTTTCGACGCGCGTGTCTACTTGTGTACCTGTCTACCTGTTTACTTGATTACTCCTTCCCCTCTTCCTTATTCGGCATCTGCACGCCCATAATATTGAACCCCGAATCGATGTACAACACCTCGCCTGTAATGCGCGTGGATAAATCCGACGCGAGGAACACGGCGGTGTTGCCCACATCCTCAATCGTCACGTTCTCGCGCATGGGAGCCATATCCGCGAAGTGCTTGTACATGTCGCGGAAGCCGCCCACGCCCGCCGCCGCCAATGTGCGGATCGGTCCCGCCGAGATTGCGTTCACGCGAATCTTTTGCGGACCCAAATCATACGCGAGATACCGCGTGGACGATTCCAGCGCCGCCTTTGCCACGCCCATCACGTTGTAATGAGGAGCAACTTTGGTCGCGCCCGAGCCGTATGTCAGACACATGACTGAAGCGCCTGCATTCAAATGTGGCAAAAAGGCATTCGTCAACGCGACGAACGAGAACACAGAAATATCCAGCGCGTTCTTGAAGCCTTCGCGCGACGTTTGGTAATACGGTCTGCTCAACTCATCGCGTCCCGCGAACGCAATCGAGTGCACCAGCACGTCAATTTTTCCAAAGTGTTTCGCGGCTTTTTCCGCCACCGCCGCGATCTGATCGTCTTTCGACACGTCACATTCTTCGAGCCAATTGCATCCGACCTGTTCCGCCAGCGGCTTCACGCGCCGTTCGAGCATCTCGCCCGCGTAACTGATTCCGATGTTCGCGCCCTCGCGATGAAACGCCTGCGTGATTCCCCACGCGATGGATTTGTCGTTCGCCAACCCAAACACCAATGCGTTCTTGCCTTCGAGTAATCCCATGTCATCTCCTTATGTTGTCCATGTCATTGCGAGCGTTTGTTGCGAAGCAATCCCCAAGAACGAGGAGATTGCTTCGCCCTTCGGGCTCGCAACGACATGCTATGCTATCTTCCAGTTCTTGACTTTAAACCTCCACGGCTTCGACAGCCACGGTTCAGGCGTATTATTTAAACCCACACGTGGACTTTTCGTCACGTTTTTATTTGGGATAAAGTGCCCCGCTTCGATTCTCAACGGGGAGGCTGGTTCAGTCAAGTCAACCGCGTTCTCCCTTTTAGCGATTCCCATCGCCTGCGTCAACTTGCCCGGACCGAACGTGTCGCGTCCCTCGCGTCTCTTCAACATGATCTCAACTCCCTCAATCGGCTGTATCGCGCGGATCAACACCGCCGCAGGGAAATCCACTCTTTCCGTTACCACATTGAACATCCAATGATTCCCGTACGTGAAATAGACGTAGGCATGTCCCGCCTCGCCATACATCACCTGCGTGCGCGGCGTTCGCCCCGCTTTGCAATGGCAAGCCAAATCCTTTTCGCTGATGTACGCTTCGGTTTCAACAATCAACCCGACAAGTTTCTTGCCGTTGAGAATCCGCACCAACCGCGCGCCAATTAAATCTCGCGCCACTTTCAAGGTTGGGCGGTTATAGAAATCTCGTGGAAGAATCATGGCGTTATCATGTCGTTGCGAGGAGCGAACGGAGTGAGCGACGAAGCAATCTCAAGTTGATAAGATAATTTCCCATTTGGAGCAATTGCATCGTAACGGGAGATTGCTTCGCAACAAGCGCTCGCAACGACATCCATTTTGCTATTTGAATCTCGCATCTCTCTTCAATGTCAACCGCAACCCATCCGCCAGCGACAGCGACGGGCGATAGTTCAATTTCTGATTCGCAAGCGTGAGGTCTGCCCTCATGCGCGAAACGCCGCCAGATGTTTTTGCATTGTAAATAACTTCGGCTTTATTGCCCGTCGTGTCGAGAACATGATTGATCAAATCTTTGATGCTGGTTTCTGTTCCCGAACCGACATTGATAACCAATCCATTGACGTTCGGCGCGGTCGCCGCGGCGACCAACGCGCTGACCACATCATCCACGTAGACGTAATCGCGGGTTTGTGAACCGTCTCCATGTGCGACCAATGTCCCGCCGCGTTGCGCTTGCTTCAAATAATGCGGCACCACGGGCGGATGCGACGCGGGTAGATGTTGACCAGGTCCGTAGGCGTTGAAGATTCGTAAACTAACCGTTTCGATTCCCCATAATCCGCCAATGGTGCGGACGTAGTATTCCGCTGAAAGTTTGGAGACGGCATACGGCGAGCGCGGAGCGGGGGTGAGGGACTCTGTCAGCGGCTGATCGGCTAAGTCGCCGTACACAGCCCCACTCGACGCGAGAACGACGCGGCGTACGCCGACATCCCGCATCGCCTCCATCAGCGCAACCGTCCCGCCGACGTTGACGTTGTTGTAATCGCGCGGATACAAAACCGACTCAGGCACCGAAACGCGCGCCGCGAGATGATAGACGACATCCACTTCTTGAAGCAGAGTCCACAACTTGGGGCGGTCGCTCACATCGCCGCGCGTGAAGTGAACATCAGGCGACAGCGATTTGGGATCGCCCGTGGAGAGATCGTCCAACCCGCGCACTTGATGTCCCTCGCGGGCGAGTTGGTTGGCAAGCGAAGAGCCGAGGAATCCCGCGGCTCCGGTGATGAGAAAATTCATAGGTAAAGATTATAAACGTGGAAACAGGAATCGATTCAATCAAAAAGGAGGCTCTCTGGGAATTGCCGTGATTGTTACGCCAGCAGTTGCGCTGCTGGCGGGCGGCAGTGCAACTGCCGCCGGAACTGGTGGTTCATCACGGCAACTCGTAAAGACCCAAAAAGGATACCGTTCCGTATCCTTTTTGATTGAATATTTATGATAGGCGAAGCTCACTTTAGAATGTAGTATTTGACCACCAACTGGGGGCGGTTGGAAAGCGCGCTGTCGTTGCCGCTGTAGAAAGTGATGTAATCGGCGCTCAGATCGTCATTATCATCCAACTGGAAGGCGAGGCGTAATTGAGTCATTCCCATCGGGTTGATCAATGGATTTGCCGCGCTGTTCAATGTGGTTACATACCAGCCGCTCACGGGGTTGTTCGAGATCAAACCTGCCGAATTCAGGCTGGCGGGGTTTTGGAAATCTGATCCCTGCAGGGCTTTGATGCCAAATGGTCCCAGGTTCCCGAAAACACCTTTGCGGATGTCTATTGAAATGCCCAGGTGTGTGGTGAATGGATCGGTCCCAACGATGCCTTGACCTCGAATTAACAGAGTTACCTCGGTCACTACGGCATTGTCCGGCAGGTAATAAGTGGGGAAGTGCAAAATGGAGCGGTACTGGCGATCTTGCGCGTCATCGCCAAGTCTGAAGACGCTATCGGTGGCGTTCTTTGCGCCGCCCAGATTGCTATCTTCGCTGGTTTCGAGAATCCAGCCGTCGTTCGCGCCATTGGAGCTAAATACTTGAGTGAGGATCACGATGGGAGTCTTATTGATTGAATATTCCTCGCCAACTGCGAAGTTGCCGTTTCCTGCCCCAAGTCCGCCCAAGGGGAGGCTGGACGCATCCACGATGGAGTCGTTGTCCACGAGGTTGAGGCGGATCGTTCCGCTCCCTGTGCCTGTTCCGATGGTCACCGTGTATAGATTGCCAAAGCCGCTCACTTCTGTGACGGAGCAACCGGCAACGCTTCCAGTTATCGCAAGGGCGAAGTCGCTGACATCCACGCCGCTGACAGCCTCAGAGAATGAGACGGTGAAGCGGACGTTTTCGGCAGTGGACGGGTTAGGGTCGGCGCGTAGGATCGAAGTCACGATTGGAGCCGCGCGGCTGAGGCTATATTCTTCGCCTGTGGTGAAATTGCCGTTACCCGCCCCGCTTCCTCCCAGGGGGATGCTGGAACTATCCATGATGCTGTCGTTATCGAGCAGGTCAAGGCGGAGCGTTCCATCGCCTGTGCCCGTGTTCACAGTGACGGTATACGAGGCGCCTGCCCCGCTAACGTCGCTTGGAGTTGCGCCGGCGATGTTGCCGGTAGCGGTCACGACGAAATCGTTCACATTTACACCGCTGACAGGTTCGGAAAAATTGAGAGCAAAGCGGACTTGATTCGCCGAGGTAGGATTTGCGTCAGCGCGCAGGATGTTGAGGACTGCGGGCGAACTTTTGTCGACGAGATACAAGCCGCCCGTGGCGAAGTTCCCATTGCCTGAACCAACCCCGCCCAGCGGGTTGAGCGCCGCGTCCACGATGCTGTCGTTGTCTATCACATCGAGGCGCAGGTTTCCATCGCCCGCGCCGGTATTGACGTTGACGATGTATTCATTATTGCTTCCGCTGATGTCCGTTATAAAAGCGCCGGTAAGCGCTCCGCCGGTTGTCAGCGCGAAATCGTCGGCTGTGACTCCGTTCACGGCTTCGGAAAAAGCAACACGGAAGGAGACAGCGGGTGGTGTGGGGAACGGACAACCCGTCGCGCAAAGAGGCGCAGAGAAAGTGACGGTTGGGTTTGTTGTGTCGGGCGTTATAAACGCTGTTTCATATGCAAAAGCGTCCGCCGCTGAATTTGTATCGCCTGAAACCAGGCGAGCGGAATTGGACCAAAACGTTACGATGCGCCCATCGAATGAAATTTTTGGACCGAACGAAGAGTCGTTTTCTCCGGAGCCGCCGCGTGTGGCTTGCGTGGTGACGCTCGTTTGCCGGTCGCGGACATAAATATCTTGTGTGGGCAGACCGTCGCTCTTATCGTCGAATTCAAACGCGATGTACCGTCCGTCGAATGAGAGGGAGGGCGTGTGAGATTCTCCCACCATGAGGAAGCCGCTCGAATAAACGGAGGCAAGCGTAGTTGTCCCTGTTTGGCGATCGCGCACATATGCATAATAAAGACCGGAGGTCTCCTCGCTCATCAAATTTGTGGATTTGGAAGAGAATGCCACAAACCGTCCGTCACCGGAGATCGCGCCTTCCCACGCGCCCTGGTTCGCTTCGACCCCGCTTGAATTGACCGAGACGCGCGTCGTTGTATTGCCGACCCGGTCGCGCACAAAAATATCTGTCTTGGCATTGAGATCCCCACTCACCAAATTATTGCCGTTGGAGGTAAACGTCACGAACTGTCCGTTGGCTGATATGGAAGGGTAGTACGAGGAATCGTTCGCTTGTGTCCCGTCATTAGCAATGGAGACTCGTTCGGTTGCGCCGGTCTGGTTGTCATGCACAAACACGTCGGTCGCCTCGTTCGTATCGTTGGCTGTGAGATTGGTTGCATCCGAGTTGAAAGCCACGAAGCGCCCGTCGTTGGAAATCGCCAGCGGGAAATCTGAAAAATCATTCGCCTGCTCGCCGCTGGAACTGACCGAGACGCGGATCGTCGTCCCCAATTGCCTGTCGCGCACGAACACGTCGGTGGTATTGTTCGTATCGTTGGCGACGAGATTGCTCGCGTCGGAGACGAACGCCACGTAGCGACCATCGCCTGAGATCGCCGCGCCGCCTGAGCCTTCGTTCGCTTCCGCGCCGCTCGTGCTGATGGAAATCCGCGTCACCTCGCCGGTCTGTCTGTCTCGCGTGAAAATGTCGATACTGGCGTTTGCATCGCCGACGATCAGATTATTGGCATCCGACTCGAAGGCGACGAATCTCCCGTCATTGGAGATGGACGGCCGCTTGGAGGCGTTGTTCGCCTGCGCGCCAACTGAATCCACCGAGACTCGGGTCGTTTCCCCCGGCGCCGCCCGGACGGATCTGGGCGGCGCTACAGTTGAACTGAACAGCACAACCGCTATCGTCAGAAACGCGACTGCGTTGGATGCAATTTTCAAGGTTCCGTGATTCATTTTTTCTCTTTTCTGGCGCGGCTCCTCTTGCGCTCGTTCGGTAACTCGAGCGCAAGCCGCATTCTCAGTATAGGCAGTTTGGCGGGCAGAGTCCGTAATTAAATCGATACAGTTTTTACGGCATGGAACCGCGAAGTCGGTAAGGTGAGGCAGAATGAAACGGATAAAAAATCTCCGAGTTGTTCACTCGGAGATCGGGTCAACCGTACAATTCTTTCCTGAAAAATTCAGGCAGGGCGAATGCCGCCTCGTGGACCGCGGGATTGATGTATTTATTTTCCCCCGGCGGATAGGGGGTCTTCAATCCGTTTTCCCAGGGCGTGTCGGAGATATACATGAAGCCGATCCCGCCGCCGGGGTAGGTGGGGATGTTGGCGTAATAATATGCTGGATGCTTGACTTTCTCTTGCGCCGATTTGTAGATCTGCTTGATCAACTCGGTGTCAAAAAACGGTTGCTCGCATTGAGTCGCCGCCGCGCCGCCGGGGACGAGCGCGCGCGCGACCAACTTTTGAAATTCATCCGAGAAGAGCCTCTCCGCCATGCCGATGGGGTCGGTGGTGTCGGAGATGATCACATCGAATTGCCCGGGATTCTCCTCGAGGAACGCGAACGCGTCCCGCACGATCAGCCGGGCGCGCGAATCAGCCCACGGGTCCCCAAAAGAGGCGGCGAAGTGTTCGCGCGACAAATCCACCACGCGCTGGTCCAATTCGCAGACGACGGCTTCTTCCACCGAGTCGTATCTCAATGCCTGTTGCAGTGATCCGCCATCTCCGCCGCCGACGATCAACACGCGCTTCGGCTTCCCAACCGCGAGCATCGGCACGTGCGCGGTCATTTCGTGATAGCCCATGTTGTCTCGTTCGGTGAGTTGGATGATGCCGTCGAGGATCATGGCGTTGCCGAAGAATTCGGTTTCGACAACTTGCAAATGCTGGTATTGCGTTTGCTCGTCCGCAAGGATTCGTTTGATGCGAATCCCTTTGCGATAGTAGGGGTGAAGTTCTTCTGTAAACCAAATGCTCATGGGTTACACCGCGATGGGTAATTGAGTTTCGATGGAGGCTTCGCGGTCGAGTTTGCGCATCGAGAAATCGTCTGCGCCGAACGCTTCTTTGATGCGCATGAGCAGGGGCGTCATGTCTTTGCCGATGGCGCAGGTGAATAGGTCGATTGCGCAGTAGCCGTATTCGGGCCAGGCATGAAGACTGGCGTGCGACTCTGCGAGAAGCAAAAAACAGGTAAAGCCGTGCGGGCTGAACTTGTAAAAGCCCTCATCCACAACTGTCAAGCCGCTGGCGCGGATGGCTTGCGCAAACAGCGAGTAGGAGTACTCGCTGTCCATGAGAATCTCACGGTTGCAGTCGGAGAGATCGAAAATAAAATGCTCTCCCAGTTTCAAAGTCGCGTTCACATACACCTCCGGTGTGTAGAAAGTGTTTCTCAATTTTTCTCAGCCACACATCGTCCCAATATTTTTTGGGAGAGCGCATAGAGACCGTTGAGAAAAAATTGTTGAAAAGTCTCTGTGAACTCTGCGATCTCTGTGGCTATGTTTTTGTGCCTTCGCCAACATGAGAAACACTCACTTAAAAGATAAAGAACCCATTTGAAAACACGATCTTTTTACTTCAAGCCGATCCACAGGATGTGTCCCTGAGTAACGGACGAAGCAGTTTTCAAATGCGCTCTGTTGCCGCATTTATACTACGATGCGCCCGCATGTCAACCTTTTTGGAGAATGAATTTTTCCGCGGCGAATTTCCAGACCCGTTTCAAAATAATTTCAGCCACAGATTACACGGATTGTCATCGGTGTTTATAAAAAATTCGTGCGAATTCGCGTAATCCGGGGCAACAAATTTGTATCGTGCATCGTCGGCTATAATTCCATCGCCGTCGTTCAACCTCCAGTCTCTACTCACTACTCACTACTCACTACTCTCTACTCACTACTCTCTACTCTCAACTACCCCATGTTCTACCTCCTAATCGAATTCCTCGACGAACTCGTCTTCGGCGTTGGTGAAGTCGCCTGGCCCCTCATCCGCGACGACCTGCATCTCACCTACACACAGATCGGCTTGCTCCTCAGCGCGCCGGGCATCCTCGCCGCGTTTATCGAGCCGTTCATCGGCATCCTCGGCGATGCCTGGCGTCGCCGAGCGCTCATCCTCCTCGGCGGACTGCTGTTCACAATTTCCCTCTTTCTAACCTCCGCCAGCCATTCATTCCTCTTTCTTCTTTCCTCTTTCATTCTTTTCAACCCCTCCTCCGGCGCGTTCGTGAATCTCTCGCAAGCGAATCTGATGGACTCGGATACGAGTCGCCACGAACAAAACATGGCGCGTTGGACGTTCGCCGGTTCACTTGGAGTTTTGACGGGTCCGATTCTCCTCGGAGTCTTCGTCTACCTCGGCCTCGGATGGCGCGGGACGTACGCCCTGCTCGCTTCTCTCTCGATGTTATGCCTGCTCGCCGCTTGGCGGCTTTTACCGCCCGATTCAAATTCATCGCCCTCGTTCCCCACTTTCAACATTGTCCTCGACGGATTCCGCGCCGCGTTCTCGGCATTGAAAAGAAAAGAAGTCTGGCGCTGGCTTCTCCTCCTCGAATTCGCAGACTTGATGCTCGACGTGCTATTCAGTTTCCTCGCCTTATACTTCGTGGATGTCGGTCGCGTCACGCAAACGCAAGCGGGGATCGCCGTCATCGTCTGGCTTGCCATGGGACTCATCACCGACTTCCTCTTCATCCCATTTGTTGACCGGCAAAAGGACACGATTCAATTTCTACGCCGCACTGCCCTTGTGGAGTTGTTCGCGTTTGCAGGATTCTTGCTTGTCCCCGGTTTCATCCCAAAATTGATTTTTGTGATCCTCGTCAACCTGTTCAATACCGGCTGGTATTCCATCTTGCAGGGACGGTTATATTCCGCGTTGCCCGGTCAATCTGCCAGCCTCATGGCAATCGGCGCGGTCACCGACCCGCTGATGAAACTCCTCCCGCTCCTGATCGGCTTCCTCGCCGACCAGTTCGGTCTTGGCGTTGCGATGTGGCTGTTGATTCTTGGACCGATTGCGTTGCTGATTGGGCTTCCGCGCGATTCTTCCCGTCCCCCGGAATCTACTCTGCCGCTCTGAAACGGTGGCAGATATACTTTTTGCATGAAGGACGACACCTTATGCTGACGGCTATTTCTAGCGATCTTGCCTTATTGGATTCTCAACGTGAGTCAACCTTTGCCTCGTTATACAGATTAACCGATTCGCAAATTTGGCGAAGACCCGCGCCGAAGGAATGGAACATGGGAATTTTCCACGACCAGTTATATTTTGATGATGTTGTCAAGCAGACGAGACAGTTCAACCTATGATTTGGATTCGACAAGTCAAACTGGAAGAGACGGATTCGCTAACTCAAATTGCTATCTCTGCCAAACGCCACTGGGATTATCCTGAACGGTGGCTGGAGATCTGGACTCCGCAGTTGACTTTCACCTCCGATTACTTTGAAGCGCATGAAGGCTGGGCGGCAGTGGAAGATGAAAAGCCCATTGCGTTTTACACGTTGGAAGACAAAAACGGAATCGCGTGGCTTGAAAATCTTTGGGTCCTGCCTGAATATATTGGAAAGGGAATCGGAAAAGAATTATTTCTCCATGCAGTTAATCTAGCTCGTCAGCGCAATTACAAAACCCTGCAACTCGAAGCGGATCCGAATGCGATGGGATTTTATGAGAAGTTGGGAATGAAGAAGGTCGGCAAACGACAGTCCGAAGTGGATGGCTTGCGGCGAATCCTGCCGATTATGGAGATAGACTTAAATATCACTTCTTGCCACTGATTACCTTACACAATGCTTTTTGGACGCTGAAAAACGCTGATCTTCGCTGATTCAAAAAGACGCTTCGCGGTCTGCGTTTTCAGCGTGAATCAGCGTCCCGATTTTAAAAGTGTAGGTAATCAAATCGGTTATCTGGATTTATTTGTAAATCTGTAAAAGGGAGAAGGCGAAGCGGGGTCGAGACGGATGTATATCTGATTGATTGGGAGCGCTCAAAGGTTGTAGATAGCCCAACAGACTAAACCACGGAGACACTGAGTCACGGTAACTGCTCAGCCTCGGAACATGTCGCTGCGAGGCGCTCTTGGTTTTGCCGAAGCAGTCTCCCCATACCGGGAGATTGCTTCGTCGGGACCCCGAAAAAACATCGGGGCAGGCGAGCAAGAGCCCTCCTCGCAACGACATGCCTGAGCAGTTACCTAAAGTTTGTATGCGTACTTGTGGTCTCGATACGTCGGCGGAAGATTGGCGTCTTGCAAAGACTCATCGAGTCCCGCCGCCTACTCGACCAACGGATAACCACATATTCGGTGGTCGAGTAGCGAGCGTTTGTTGCGAGCGTATCGAGACCACCACGCCGTAAAGCAATTCTTGTTACAAAAGTTGTAACTATTCAGCCTCGGAACATGTCGCTGCGAGGCGCTCTTGGTTTTGCCGAAGCAGTCTCCCCATACCGGGAGATTGCTTCGTCGGGAAGAGCAAGAGCCCTCCTCGCAACGACATGCCTGAGCAGTTACCTAAAGTTTGTATGCGTACCTGTGGTCTCGATACGTCCCGCGAATTGCACGCGGGACTACTCGACCAACGGGGATTTCTACAACCTGACAACTTTATCGCTCGTGACTTTCCTCGTCGCATTCCGACTATCGAACACAAACTTCGCCGCGTTGACAATCGCCGCGTAATCATACGCCTTGTGATTCGTGATGATGACCACCGCGTCCGACTCTTTGACCGACGACATCATATCCTTCACGCTGTCCATGTGCCAGTCCTCTTTCTCGTGATGGATGTGAGGAATGTACGGGTCGTGATATTTCACTTTCGCGCCTTTGTTTTGCAATAAGCCGATCACATCCAACGCGGGCGATTCGCGGACATCGCTCACGTCGGGCTTGTACGCGACGCCGAGGACGAGAACTTTCGATCCTTTCAACGCTTTGCTTTTGTCATTGAGCGCGTCCATGATACGCTCGACTACGTAACGCGGCATGTTGGTGTTGATCTCAGACGCCAACTCGATGAAGCGCGCGTTGTAATTGAACGATTTCATCTTCCACGAAAGATACAACGGATCAATCGGGATGCAATGTCCGCCCAAGCCCGGTCCCGGCGTGAACTTCATGAAGCCGAACGGTTTCGTCGCGGCGGCATCAATGACTTCCCATACATCCACGCCGAGACGTTCGCACATCATCGCCAGTTCGTTGACCAGCCCGATGTTGATCATGCGGAATGTGTTCTCCAGCAGTTTCGCCATCTCCGCGGCTTCAGCAGACGAGACGCGATGCACAACATCAATGGCGCCCTCATACCAAGCCGCCGCTACTTCTCCGCACGCTTCGGTGATTCCGCCCATCACTTTGGGAGTATTTTTGGTGGTGAAATCTTCGCGCCCGGGGTCAACGCGTTCAGGAGAGAACGCAAGGAAAAAATCTTCGCCGACTTTGAGCTCATTTTCGTTGCTGAGTTTTGGCAACAGCAATTCGCGCGTCGTGCCGGGATAGGTTGTGGACTGCAACACAACCACCATGCCCTTGTGCATGTACTTCGACAACTCGTCCGCGGCGGAGATGATGAACGACATATCCGGGTCGCCCGTCTGACGCAGCGGAGTCGGCACGCAGATGCTGACCGCGTCCATTTCTTTCAACGTGGAAAAATCCGTCGTCGCGCTAAGATGACCAGACTTCACCAACTTTTCAACAGTCTCGCTCTTCACGTCGGGGATGTAGGAAACGCCGCTCTTTAGCGAATCAACTTTCCCTGCGTCGGGATCGATGCCCGTCACGCGCAGTCCCGCCTCGGCGAATACGACCGCGAGCGGGAGTCCCACGTAGCCGAGTCCAAGAATTGCAACACGGGCGTTTTTATTTTTTAGTTTTTGAATCAAATCATCTTTCAGCATACTTCCTCGACTCCCCTCTCCTTTAGGAGAGGGGTTGGGGGTGAGGTCAAAACAAATTCATCTGCTTCGGATCATCCTCTTGCTTCTCTTCAACCTTCATCACTGGCGCAGACTTGCCCAACCCCGCGCGCGCCTCTTTTAGCAACTCCGGCAGTTTTGCAAAATCAGCGAGGATCGCGGGCTTGAGCGCGGCTTGATGTAACGCCGCGGCGGGATGGAACATGGCGATCACATAACGCTCGCCGACTTTTCGCATCTGCCCATGCACCGCGCTGATCTTCGCGCCGGGGAAAAATTTATTCATCGAGAAACGTCCCAACGTGACGATGATGCTTGGATCAATCGCTTGAATCTGCCGTTCGAGATACTCATTGCACGCGGCGAGTTCGTCAGGTTGCGGATCGCGGTTCTCAGGCGGGCGGCATTTTACCACGTTGCCGATCCACACATCCGCGCGCGTCACGCCCGCTTGCGCCAACAACTGATCGAGAAATTTTCCCGCCGCGCCCACAAACGGACGTCCCTGTTCGTTTTCGTGAAAGCCCGGTCCCTCGCCGATGAACATGATCTCCGCGGTGGCAGGTCCCTCGCCGGGCACAGACTTCTTGCGCGAATGATGCAACTCGCAATTTGTACAAACGGTTACTTCCTTTGCGATTTGAGCAAGGGTTTCTTCAGCGGTCATAGGTTCTCCAAAAACGATTCAAGGTTGCAAGTCAAAGGTTGAAGGTCAATCATTCGACCTTTGACTTTCGACCTTTGACCTTCGACTTTCAACCTTCAACTTTCAAACCTTCCAACCTATGCAGTGTCATCAAAATCGCATCCTCGCTATTATCGCGATAATAACGCGGACGGCGTCCCGATTCTTCAAAACCAAACTTACGATACATTTCCTGCGCGGCTCGGTTGCTCTCGCGCACTTCCAACACCGATGTCAACGCGCCTTCGTTCTTCATAAACTCCAACGCATGGATCAACAACCTGCCCGCAATTCCCTGTCGACGAAAATCAGGATGCGCGGCAATCGTCGCGATGTGCGCTTCATCCACCAACAACCACGCCACGATCACGCCAACAATTTTTCCATCCAATTCAGCGACCCACGCGCGCGAGGCGGGGTTATCCGTGATCTCGAATCGAAACGAGCGTTCGGGCCACGGCAAACTGAACGAGGCTTTATCAATCGCGATCACCTGCGCGAGGTCATCGAGAGTCATGCGGCGGATGTTCATGATTCAATCGGCGCGGCAGTGTGTAAATAGATCGGCGCGAGCGACGCCGCGTCATCCACATCGCCGTTTTGAAAACGCGCCCACGCAAGTTTTGCCAACACCGCGGGCTTGCGCTGTGAATCTTCGGGCGAAATTAACTGCGCGTTTTTATTCGATTCAATTTCTTGACGAACTTCGCCCGTGAACTCTCCACACACGAGCGACGGATTCGCCACTTCATCTTTCAACGCCTCCACCGACACGACTCTTGCCGGCCCCTCAGCCTGCCACAGTTTCCTGACGCTTTTGTACCACCCCAACGCGTACCTCCCGCGCCCAGCCTGAATCGCCACCGCCAGCGGAAGTTCGGACTCGGGCTGCGCGCGCGCAAGAATGTCGAGAGTGGGAATCCCAATCAACGGAATGTTCCGCGCAAAGACGATTCCCTTCGCCAATGCGAGACCGACCCGCAAACTCGTAAACGAACCGGGTCCGATGGCAACGCCCACAGCGGAGATATTTTCCATTTTCAAATTATTGGAAGCCAACAAATCTTGAATCGCCGGCGCAAGTTCAATCGTGTGATGTTGACTGCTCCGCCACGCGCGTTCGGCGACGACTTGTTTGCCGTCGTAGATCGCCAGCCCCATCCATTCATTGGACGTGTCCACAGCCAGCAACATCATTTGCCTCCCCGGATCAATTCGAGCAAATCTTCATAGCGCTTGCCGCGCGCGTTGAATTTCATTTCGCGTTTTTCTTCGCCCGATTGAGTAAACTCCACCCACAATCTTTCATTCGGGATAAGTCCGCTCATCCGCTCGGGCCACTCGACGATCAACGCGCCTTCCGCGAGCATCGAGTCGAGGTCAAGCTCCTCAGCCTCCCCCGTCGAGTCGAGGCGGTAGGCGTCCATGTGAAAAAGTAGGGGCTGGGTCACCCTGCCCCTACCTTGATCCGTGCGGCGATAAACGTTGACAAGAATAAACGTCGGGCTGGAAACCGAATCGAGCGAACCCCATCCCTGCGCGATGCCCTGCACAAAAGTTGTCTTGCCTGCGCCGAGCTCGCCTTGCAAACAGAGCACATCGCCGGTTTGCAACGCTCCGCCTAAACGCATCCCAAGTTGGCGCGTCTGTTCAGGGCTACGGCTTTTCAATTCGATTGAGTGTGAATCAAGAACTAACATCGAGGGGATTATACCGTGTGGAAAGTAGACAAGTACACAAGTAGACAAGTAGACAAGTACACACGTGTTTCCCTGTTTACATGTTTACTTGTTTACGTGTTTCCCTGTTTACGTATTTACCTGTTTACCTTCTCCATCCCCAACATCTTCCCAATCGTTTTCGCAATCGTACGCGCGGCTTCGGGTCTTCCGGCGCGGCGGCAGTTTTCGACTACCATCTTTTTTTCCTCTGGACGCATGATCCAACGCGTCAACGCGCGAACGACATCCTGCGGTTTCGGCGCCCACACGCCCGCGCCTTCTTCTTCCACGAATGTGACGTTGCCATCCTCCTGCCCCGGGAGTTTGGAATATAAAATGATCGGCAATTCCGCGTTGAGCGCTTCGGCGATGGAGCCGGGACCAGCCTTCGTCACAATGAAATCGGATGCGCGCATAAAGTCCGGCATGTTGTGAGTGAAGCCGTAAATGAATGTTGGGTTCTCCCACGTCTCCGCTTCGAGAGTCGCTTTCAGGCGTTGATTCCGCCCGCACACGACGACCAGCCCCACGTCCAGACCGGAAGCGTCTATCGCGCGCGCGGTCTTCGCAAGCGGTCCCATCCCCTCCCCGCCGCCGACGAGAAGCACGATGGGCTTGTCGAGAGTCCAGCCGAGTTTTTTTCGCAATGTGCTTTTGCGTCCGAGCGGCTTGCAATATTTATCCGCGACGGGCAGACCCACCACGCGAACTTTTTCAGATGGCATGTTGAATCGAATCGCATTGTCGCGCGCCTGTTTGGTTGGGACAAGAATGAGGTCGGCGCGTTTATCGAACCACAGCGCGTGTGTGGTGACCATGTCTGTCACAACATTGATGAACGGTGGGCGATCCTTGCCGAGCGCGCGCAAGGCGAACGTGTTTGCAAACGGATGGACGGTGACGATCAAATCGGCGGGATGTTGGCGAACAAGCGCCTTGGCGCCGCGACTGGCAATGGGCCACGTGGTGGCGGTGATCATGCGCGCCTGTGCGCGTCCATCGGTGGCGTAAAAACCAGCGCGCCACAAACGCGGCGCTTTGACCATGTAGGGGTACATCGCGCCGACGTGGTTAAACGGCAGAGGCGCGTACTCTTTGAAAAAATCCACCATTTCTGTAGTCACGTTATTTTTGTATGCGATATGAACCGCTTCGATGATGGCTTCTGCGGCAGAACGATGTCCGCCGCCCGTGTCGGAAAAATAAAATACGATATGAGGTTTTCTAGTTGTCATTTTTTTCGGTGTCATCATGTTTTGTCAAATTGGTTTTGAGTCTCTTTGCCAGTTCGCGCCGCGTGAGCATGACTCTCCGTCCGCACCCTTTACATTCCAAGCCGATGTCCGCGCCGAGGCGTGTTACCGTCCATTCGTAGGAGCCACAGGGATGTTGTTTGCGGAGGCGCAGGTGGTCGTTGAGGTGGAGGTTGGGGAGCATGGGAGGGAAGAGGTAAGTCGTAATTGGTAATTGAGTGAGGAGAGGATTGGAGAATTAGAGAATTGAGATTGGAGACTAGTGACTGGAGACTAGGGATTGGCGAGGCTCATTGGGAATCGCCGTGATTAAACCTTTTTGGCACACGGAAATCACGGAAAACGCGGAGAAAGAAGAATATTTGAAGGTTTTTCCGTGAAATCCGCGTGATCCGTGTACAAGAATCACGATAACTCCCGGAGAGCCATTGGCGATTGGTGAATATTATAAATGAATCGTGATAAACTACGGCTGAAATTTGACTGTGGAGAATGACATGACGAAACATGAGACATATGCAGTTGAGATTGCGGGATTAAAACGCGAGTTACCCTTGTTCGAGATCAAGCCGGGGTTGAAGATCGCGATCCTCAACATTCTTGGGGATACCGAATTGGTGCAGGCTTCTGCGAAAGAACTGGCAATGAAATTAGCAGACAAATCATTCGATGTGTTGGTAACCGCAGAGGCGAAGTCTATTCCGCTGGCGTATGCGCTTTCAGTGGAAACAAAAAAGCCTTACGTGGTGCTACGCAAGGCGTATAAACTCTACATGGGCGATGCGCTCAAAGCAGAGACGTTATCCATCACCACCAGTCAACCGCAGACGTTGATCCTCGATGAGAAAGACCGCGAGACAATCAAGGGGAAGAAGGTTGTCATTGTGGATGATGTGATCAGCACAGGGTCCACGCTTCAAGGAATGCGAATGATCCTCGATAAAGCGGAATCAACTGTGGTTGCCGAAGCGGCGATCCTTACCGAAGGCGACCGCGCCGAGTGGATGCACATCATTTCGCTGGGGCATTTGCCGTTGTTCACGGAATAACGTACACAGGTATACAAGTAGACAAGTAAACAAGGCTGGAGGTCGTGAGACTCTCCAGCCTTGTTTTTTCGTGTGTACGTGTTTACTTGTTTCCTTGTCTACGTTTTTTCGTCACACCATTGATCAACTGCATTTTCCCATCCCTCTTCATCCTCTTGATCGCGCGTTCGCGTCTCATCGCCGCGTTTCGATTCGGTTGTTCTTCCACGTACACCAATTTCACAGGGAGTCGCATCCGCGTGTATTTCGCGCCGCGTCCTTTGTTGTGGACGACAACGCGCTTTTCAGGGTCAACCGCCCAGCCTGTGTAATAGGTTCCGTCGGCACATTCGACGATATAGCAGAAACAAACGCTCACTTTTTCTTTTTATTACGCCCAAATAAATTGCCAAGGAGCAGTTGATTCATGCGCGCGCCAAGTGTGACCGAATCCATATCGGATGGTTGCGCGCCCTGCCAGTCTGCGCGCGCGCGTTCATCGATCCACCGGTTTCGCGCCTTGACGGCGTCTTCAAGATAGGAGGAAAGCGCCGCTTCATTCCCATCCCCGATCTGGTCGCGCAACTTCTGCAAAGACGCCATGTACGCGTCCAACATGCGGACGGTGTTCTCGCGGTTTGCCAGCGCGGCATCTCGCAGCGATTTCGCCTCATCGTGGTAGGCAATGCCCGAGGTAACCGAGGCGTATGGGCGCGCGGCTACCTTGCGCGCTTCTGTCCAGCCGGGTTGGCTCACCGTGGCGTTCAAAAGCGCCGCCGCCGCCAATTGCGGCAACACATGGGTCGCCGCCAGTAACCCATCCGCTTCCACCGAATCGGTGAACATCACTTGCGCGCCCATCAGGTTGATAAGATTGCTTGCCAGATCCAACGCTTCGCTGGGCGTGCCGGCAGGCGCGTTGACGAGGAACAGCCCATCCTTGAACAGGTCGGCGCGGGCAGAAGCCACACCGAGATCGTTGCCATGCAGGTAGTTCGCCCCCGCCGCGGGTGAAAGCCCCACGTAATAACGCTCCTGAGGGATCAACCTTCCCACCCACGAGGCAACCTCCCCCTTGGCGGGAGCCGTGTCGAGGATCACCGTCCCTTCCTGGAGGTCCTGGGCAATGTATCCGAGCGTGTCATAGATTTCATGGAGGGGCATGCTGAGAATAACGATATTCGCATTACTAACCGAAGAGGGCAGGTTGATCTTGATCTCGTCCACCGCGCCGGCCTTTTGTGAAAGCCTCGCAACTTTGTAATCTTTGTCGTGCCCGACTCGTTTGATGTTTTTCTGGCTGGCAAGCGCAAGCCCGATCGAACTCCCCACTTGCCCCAAACCGAGAATGGTGATTTGAACTGTCATCTTGACCTCTTGGATTAAATTCGCCCGGGTATTATAACGGCAGTTCCCTCAACCTGCCCTTTAAAGTACGAGAACCGCGGACGCCGACCGCGGTTCTCTACGAAAGGAGGAGAAGAGAAATCACCTTACGGGGTCTAATTTATCATAGTCGACTCAATCGTGCTTGACGCCAAACCTACGATTACCCTACGACTTCCCGACGCCTAACAAGATCGAAAGAGGTAGTGTGCGCTATAATTCGAGCGAGAATCAGATGAAGAAAACGAGTCAGGATGCGTCCCCCATATACATCGGAGAGCTCAACGGGACCTGCCTGGGAAACTTTCGCATCGCCGCCTCCGACTTCGGCCTGGTTGCCGTTGAGTGGGCGGAGTCGCAGGGGGAGTTTGATTCCTACCTAGCGCGACTCAAGCGTCCCGTCGTGGAAGATGCGAAGCGCACCAAGCCATACGCGAAGGAACTCGCCGAATACATCGAGGGGAAACGTCGCGCCTTCACCATCTCCATTGATTGGACTCGCCTCACCCCGTTCCAGCGCGAGGCGTTGCAAGCCGTGTTCCGCATCCCGTACGGCGAAACACGGACGTATCTCGACATTGCCCAGCAGATCAACCGTCCGCGCGCGTATCGCGCAGTGGGCGGCGCGAACGCCATGAACCCGATACCGCTGGTAATTCCGTGTCACCGCGTCATCGGCATGGACGGCAAACTGCACGGCTACGGCGGCGGGCAGGGATTGAAAACGAAAGAGTGGCTGTTGCAAATGGAAGGCGCGGTGATCGCGTAAGATTGTCTCCCTGAATTTTGATACAATCGTTTTTCGTAGCGCGCACAACACAATCACGAGGCAATCATGGCAAAACCAACCTTCAAATGGGACGACCCCTTCCTGCTCAACGATCAACTCACCGACGAAGAGCGCATGATCCGCGACACGGCGCGCAAGTATTGTCAGGATAAGTTACAGCCGCGCATTCTTGAAGCGAACCGCAAAGAAATCTTCCACCGCGAGATCATGGATGAAATGGGAACCATGGGATTTCTGGGGTCAACCATCCCTGAGGAGTATGGCGGCGCGGGGTTGAATCATGTCGCGTATGGATTGATCGCCCGCGAAGTCGAACGCGTGGATAGCGGATACCGTTCGGCGATGTCGGTGCAGAGTTCGCTGGTGATGTATCCGATTTACACGTATGGCACGGAAGAGCAAAAGAAAAAGTATCTCCCCAATCTAGCAAGTGGAAAGTGGATCGGTTGTTTCGGGCTGACCGAACCAAATCATGGAAGCGACCCCGCCAGCATGGAAACCCGCGCCAAAAAAGTGGATGGCGGATTCGTTTTGCAAGGCAACAAGATGTGGATCACCAACTCACCGATAGCGGATGTGTTCGTTGTGTGGGCAAAACTCGATGGCGAGATTCGCGGGTTCATTCTCGAAAAGGGAATGAAGGGACTGTCCGCGCCGAAGATCGAGGGGAAGTTTAGTTTACGAGCCAGTTCCACAGGCGAGATCGTGATGAACGAAGTATTTGCGCCTGAGGAAAATATTTTCCCGAACGTGAAGGGCTTGGGTGGTCCGTTCGGGTGTTTGAACAAGGCGCGGTATGGAATTGCGTGGGGCGCATTGGGCGCGGCGGAGTTCTGCTGGCACGCGGCGCGGCAATACACGTTGGATCGTCCGCAGTTTGGGCGTCCGTTGGCGGCGAACCAGATTATCCAATTGAAGTTGGCAAACATGATGACAGAGATCACGCTGGGGTTGCAAGGCGCGTTGCGCGTGGGACGTTTGATAGACGAGGGCAAGTCCACGCCTGAGATGATCTCGCTGATTAAACGCAACTCGTGCGGCAAGGCGTTGGACATTGCAAGAATGTCGCGCGATATGCACGGTGGCAACGGCGTCTCGGATGAGTTCCACGTGATTCGACATTCAATGAATTTGGAAGCAGTTAACACCTATGAGGGGACACATGACATCCACGCGTTGATTTTGGGGCGGGCACAGACGGGTATTCAGGCGTTTTCTTGATTGGACGGTAGACGATGGACGATAGACCATTGACCATCGTCTATGGTCTACCGTCCACGGTCTGTTTTCACTGCCGCGAAGCCTAAACCATTCGCCCCCAGATGTGTGCCAATCACCGCAGTGACGTTGACAAATAAAATATCGCGCGGGACGAATTTGTGTTGACGATCCATCACGCTGTCCAACAATTGTTTTGCGCGCGCAGGGGCGTTGGTGTGCAGGATCGCCAGCCGTTCCATTTCACCCACGTCCAACAATAAGTTCAACATGCGTTCATCGGATTGTTTTGTGGTGCGCGTGGCGCCGATGGGTTTGACGCTTCCCTCTTTGATTTCGACCACTGGTTTGATGGATAACAAGCCTCCCAATTGCGCGACCACGCCGGGGACGCGTCCGCTGCGTTTGAGATTCTCCATCGTATCCAGCGCGGCAAAAACGGATGATCGCCTGCGCGTCGATTCGATTGCCTCCATTGCGGCTTGTAATCCCAACTCAGCCGCTTCCGCCGCCGCGAGAACTTGAAAGCCGAGTCCCAGCGAGAGCGAGCCGCTGTCTATGATTGTTATCTTGTTCGGGAAATCGTTTGCCGCCTGCCGCGCAGAGTTGATGATGGCGGTTAACGTCCCTGCGGCGTGGAGGGAGAGGATGTGATCACAACCGCGCGAGAGGAGGGAGTCGTAACGGGACGCGAAATCGCCGATCGAAGGCGCGGCAGTTGTCGGATAGGGGTGAAGCGAGGCGAGTCGTTTGTAGAAGTCTTCGCGCGAGAGCCCGGTTCCGTCCGCGTATTCTTTTCCATCCAGAATCAGAATCGAAGGGACAACTTCGAGTTCGTGTCCTTCAATGAGATTGTTGGGGAGGTCGCAGGTTGAATCAGTGACGATGCCGAGTTTCATTAGAGTCCCCGATATTGGCGGTTCCAATCCATGAGGAAGCGATAGGCGATCACCAGTCCGCAGGCGATGGCGATCCAAAACTCCGCGCCGCGCAGGTTGAGTAACCAATATAGCGGGGCAAGCGCCAAACCGGCGACGAGGCTGGCGCGCGCGCGGTGACGGAGGATCGCCAGCATGGCTATCAGCAAGCCGATGCCGGAAAAGAAGGCGAGCGCATGCAACGCAAGGACTGCGCCGCCGAAGGTTGCCAGCCCCATGCCGCCGCGGAATTGCGCAAAGAGGGGCCAGCAGTGACCGATGACCGCCAGCGCGCCGGTCAGGGCGATCACCCACGTTTCACCGGAATATCGATATGCCAATAACGTCGGGATGAATCCTTTGGCGATGTCGAGAATTAATACGAGCGCGCCCCAGCCGAAGCCTGCCTGCCGCGCCGTATTTGTCGTCCCCGCATGACCTGAGCCGCCGTCGCGCACGTCCACACCTTTGGCGAAGCGGGTGACCCACACGGCAAATGGGAGCGAACCGCAGAG